>Ga0214473_10003666_pt1 | contig 18567 bp, 16 predicted proteins | sample RVTome_7_FD_203509 | JGI IMG/M metagenome (GOLD analysis project Ga0214473, IMG submission 203509) | Soil microbial communities from uranium-contaminated site in the Upper Colorado River Basin, Wyoming, United States - RVT98D197 | ecosystem: Environmental > Terrestrial > Soil > Contaminated >... | reverse complement strand
GACGGGACGCCGGCCTCCGGCCAGGAGGAGCGCAATGCCGACGCCCTCGAGGCCTACTTCGCGGGCTCGGGCCTGGCCTTCGAGCGCCACGACTCGGCGCCGGGGCGCGCGAGCCTCATCACGCGCATCGAGGGGAGCGATCCCCGCGCGCCCACGCTCCTGCTGATGGGCCACACCGACGTGGTGCCCGTCAACCCGTCCGGCTGGGAGCGCGATCCCTTCGGCGCCGAGGTGGTGGACGGCATCGTCTGGGGCCGCGGGGCCACCGACATGCTCCACATCACGGCGACCATGGCCGTGGCCGTGCGCCGGCTGGCCCGGAGCGGCTTCCGCCCGCGCGGCACCCTGACCTATCTCGCCGTCGCCGACGAGGAGGCGGGGGGCACCCATGGCGCGAGCTATCTGACCGAGCGGCACTGGGAATCGGTCAAGGCGGACTACGTGATCACGGAGAGCGGCGGCGTGCCGATCCCCGCGCGCTCGGGCATCAAGCTGCCGGTGACCGTGGGCGAGAAGGGCGTCAACTGGCGCCGCCTCGTGATCAAGGGCACGCCCGGCCACGGCTCCATGCCCTTTCGCACCGACAATGCCCTCGTGACCGCGGCGGAGGTCGTGAGCCGGGTGGCCGCCTATCAGCCCAGGGCGCGCGTCCTCGACGAGTGGCGCCGCTACGTGGCGGAGCTCGAGCTGCCTCCGGAGCTCGAGGCGGCGCTGACCGATCCGGATCGCGTCCTCGAGGCCGTGCGCCATCTCGAGCCGCTCGGGCTGGCGCGCATGGCTCACGCCTGCACCCACACCACCTTCTCGCCGAACGTGGTGCACGGCGGGTCCAAGATCAACGTCATTCCCGACCGCATCGCGATCGACGTGGACGTGCGCGCCCTGCCCGGCGTGAGCCCGCTCGACGTCGACGCCATGCTGAAGGAGGCGCTCGGCGATCTCGCCGCGCGCGTCGACATCGAGGCCCCGCGCGGCCAGGAGGGCTCGCGGACGTCGCTGGACACGCCGCTCGGTCAGGCGCTCGGCCGGGTGACGCAGGCGCTCGTGCCCGGGAGCAAGATCATCCCGCGGCTGACCAGCGGCGCCACCGACGCGCGCTACTTCCGCTGGAAGGGCGTGCCGTCCTACGGCTTCGCGCTGCACTCGCGGCGCATCCCGTACACCGAGTACCCCCTCATGTTCCACGGCAATAACGAGCGCGTCGACACGGAGAGTCTCCGGCTCTCGGCCACGATGTGGGAAGCGCTCTGTCGCGACTTCCTCGCCTGATGGCGCCCGGCCCCGCCCGGCCGCTCGATGGCCGCGTCGCCGTGGTCACGGGCGGCTCGCGCGGGATGGGGCGGGCCATCGCCCTGCGGCTGGCGCGCGCCGGCGCCCACTGCGCGATCACCTATCGCCGGAGCGGAGAGCTCGCGCGCGAGGTCGTCGAGGCGGTCGAGCAGGAGGGCGTGAAGGGCCTGGCGGTGCCGCTCGAGCTCGGGGAGCCGTCCCGCGTGCGCCCGGTCATCGAGCGGATCGGGGAGACCTTCGGCCGCGTCGACATCCTCGTCGCCAGCGCCGCGGCCACCGCCTTCCGCCCCATGCTCGAGCAGCGGGAGCACAATGTCCGGCGCACCTTCGCCATCTCCGTCGAATCCTTCATCGCCGCGGTGCAGGCGGTCGCTCCCCTCATGCGCGGGCGGCCCGGGCGGATCGTGGCCGTCTCGGGCATCGACAGCTTCCAGGCCATGACCGGCCACGGCGTGCTCGGCGGCGCCAAGGCCGCGATGGAGAGTTTGGTGCGGGCCTTCGCCTTCGAGCTCGGGCCCGCGGGGATCACGGTCAACGGCGTCAACCCCGGCTTCGTCAGGACCGAGTCCTCGCGCGTGTACGTCGAGCGCGGCCTCGAGGGCGAGTACGAGGCCGCCGTCGCGAGGCTCGTTCCCGTCACCCCGGTGCGGCGCATCGGCACCGTCGAGGACGTGGCGGACTGCGTCGGCTGGATCGTCTCCGACGGCGCCGGCTTTCTCACCGGCCAGATTATCGTGCTCGACGGCGGGCTCACCATCGTCTCGCCCATGACCCGGCTCGCGGAGGCGCCGTGACCAGGCGGCTGAGAAGCGGCCCACCTGTGGAGGTGCCGCGCCCGAGGGTGCGGCCGTCGGGCGCCGCCTGATGGCCTGGCTCGTCGAGACGGACAGGGACGAGCGCCCCGCCGGCGACCGGCTGGCGGAGCTGTGGGCGGCGCCCGAGATCGTCCGGATGCCCGGCGCGCACGACCCGCTCGCCGCGCTCCTTGCGCGCCGCGCGGGCTTCCAGGCGCTGTACCTCTCCGGCGCGGCCCTCACGGCGAGCCTGGCCTTGCCCGACCTCGGCGTGCTCACGCTCGCCGAGCTGACCTTCTTCGCCCGGGCGATCTGCCGCGCTGCCGGCCTGCCGCTCGTGGTGGACGGCGACACGGGCTACGGCGAGGCGCTCAACGTGATGCGGCTCGTGCGCGAGCTCGAGGACGCGGGCGCGGCGGCGGTCCAGCTCGAGGACCAGGTCCTGCCCAAGAAATGCGGGCATCTGTCCGACAAGCGGCTCGCCGCTCCGGAAGAGATGGCGCGCAAGGTCGCCGCCGCCGCGCGCGCCGCCCGCCACCTCCGCATCATCGCCCGGACGGACGCGGTGGCGTCGGAGGGGCTCGATGCGGCCGTCGCGCGGGCCCGGCTCTATCGCGACGCGGGCGCCCACGCCATCTTCCCCGAGGCGCTCCGCACGGCCGAGGAGCTTCGCGCCTTCGCCGCCGCGGTGCCGGGGCCGCTCCTCGCCAATATGACGGAGTTCGGCCGGAGCCCACTGCTGGGGGCGGACGAGCTCGCGCGGCTCGGCTACAAGATGGTGATCTGGCCGGTGACGGCGCTTCGCGTCGCCGCGCGGGCCATGGAGGAGTGCTACGCCGAGCTCGCGCGGAGCGGCACCCAGCAGGCCCTGCTCGGCCGGATGCAGACGCGCGCCGAGCTCTACGAGGTGATCCGCTACCACGACTACGAGGCGCTCGACGCCACGATCGCTCGGAGCGCGCTCCCGGGCGATGGCGATCGAGCCCCGTGACCTCGCCCGGCATGGCGCTCCCGAACATCGTGGCGCTGGACTTCGACGGAGTCCTCTGCGACGGCATGCGCGAGTACTTCGAGACGAGCCGCCGCGCCTATGTGAAGACGTGGCCCGACGAGGTGGCCCCGGGCGAGGAGCTCTTTCCGTCGTTCGAGCGGCTCCGGCCGGTGATCACGAGCGGCTGGGAGATGCCGCTCTTGCTCCGCGCCATCGCCGAGGCGCGCCCCGAGGCCGCCATCGTCCGGGACTGGGAGGCGATCCGTGACGAGCTCGTGGCCTCGGGCGGGCTCCAGGGCGGCGCCCTCGTCAGGGCGCTCGGCGCCACGCTCGACCAGGTCAGGCGCCAGTGGATCGCCGCCGATCCCGTCGGCTGGCTCGACCGGAATGTCCCGTACTGCCGGCTCGAGGAGCTGCGCCGCCTGATGGCCGAGCCCGAGCGCGCGGTGCTCGTCACCACCAAGGAAGGGGAGTTCGCCCGGCTGGTCCTGGACCGCTGGCAGGTGCCGCTGGCGGACGTTCAGGGCAAGGAGACCGGCACCCACAAGTGCGACAACCTGCGCGCCCTGATCGCCGCCTACACGGCGGCGCACGGACGGCGCCCGCTTGTCTGGTTCGTGGAGGACCGGATCGAGACCCTCCGCCACGTCGCCGGCCATCCCGACCTCGGGGACGTGGGACTGTTCCTCGCGGCGTGGGGCTACAATACGCCCCAGACCCGAGCGGCGGCGCGTGGCGACGGGCGGATCCGCCTCCTCGAGCTCGACCGGTTCGGCCGCGGGCTCGCCGCCTGGCCCTGAGACGCGGCCACGCGACCCGCGGCGCGAGACGTCCGCGGCCACCCCGCTCATGAACGATCCCGGCTAGTCGCCGGTGGCGTCCGTCGGCTCGGGCGCCAGCCAGCGCGAGAGGTCGCGGCCGAGCGCGTCCTGGAGCGCCAGGATGTTCTTGCGATAGACCTCGATCAGGCGCCGGTGCAGGTCGAGGGCCAGCGGCGGCGGCCGGCGCAGGTTCAGCGCTCGGACGCGCTCACGCAGGGCGAGCCGCCGCCGGCTCGACAGGAACGGCCTGAGGAGCGCCTTGGCCGGATGCCGGCTATCCAGGAAGCGGTGCAGGGAGCGCAAGCGCGGGATGCCGGAGACATTGTGCCGCAGCGACATGTCGGGGACGAACGAATCGTCCACCCCCACGTGCCGGAAGATGTCCTGGACCAGCCCGAGGGGATCCGCCTGGTAGTCGTCGTAGAGATAGACGCGCACGCGGCCCCGGTCGAAGACGTCGAAGTAGCGCGCGATCTGCGCGTGGTAGAAGCCGGCCTGGACGTAGTGCCAGTGCGGCGACCAGTTCTCGCGGATCCGCTGCGGCTCGCGGCGCAGCGCCTGGGTGAACCGATCGCACGGCTCGAGCCGCTCGCGCACGAGGTGCAGGAAGCTCGAATAGGCCCGCTCGACCGGATTCCGGAGGATCGCGACGAGCCGCGCGTCGGGGACGTGGCGGCGGATCCGCTCCGCTGTGCCGGGAACGTAGAGGTAGACGGTGCCCACCTCGCCGACCGCCGGTTGCCCGGCGGCGCCCGCGAACGTCCGGCGATACTCCTCGATGTCGCTGATGATGTAGCCGTTCACCTCCTCGTCGCCGGGGCCCGCGAACCGGGGCGCCCGTCCCTCGTAGGAGAAGAACTGCGCCTCCTTGCGGGTCGGATCGAGGTAGATCTGCGGGTGCTGCCTCAGGTAGTAGTACAGCGAGGTCGTCCCCGACTTCATCGCGCCGATGACGAGGAACGTCGGCCAGGTCGGCGTGCTCATGAGAGTCAGCGGGGGCGGCGCCGCGCGTCGGCGAGCGGGCGGAGGATCGACGTGTCGATGCCGAGCTCCCGCCTGACGATGCGGTGGAGCCAGACATTGTGGGCCACCATGATCGAGGCGGCGGCGAGCGCGGCGCCGATCAGGCCGAGCACGAGCACAGCCGCGACGGTGAGCGCGAGGGTGGCCACGGCCATCCAGGCCGTCACCCGCAGCATCGCCCGGTGGTGTCCGGTCATGTTCAGCAAGGTCCCCACGGGCCCGACCCCGGTATTCACGAGCTGCCCGACGGCGAGGACGGCCAGCACCAGCCGCGCGGCCACGAACGCGCGCCCGAACAGGGCGAGCAGGGGCTCGGCGAGCAGGACGAGACCGATCGCGATCGCGACGCTGGACCAGAAGCTCCACTGCGTGATGGCGGACGTGAGCGCCTGCAGGGCGTCACGGTCGCCCTGTGCGTGCAGCACGGCGAAGTGCGGCGCCCCGACGGCATTCGTGACGGCGAGCACGACGGCCATCAAGGTGGCGGTCCGGGCGGCGGCATAGTACAGCCCGGCGTCGACCGGCCCGGCGACGGCGCCGACCACGAGCAAGCCGGCCTGACTCACCGCCAGGCTCGCGCCGGTCGCCAGGAGGGCCGGGAAGGCTACCGCCAGCCACGCGCGCGTGTCGTACTCCGGGCGCGCCTCCGGCACGCCGGACGGCAGCGCCGCGCGAAATACCCCGAGCTGCACCAGCAAGACCAGCGGGAGGATCGCGAGGCCGGCGCCGAGCAGCATGAGGCTGGTGAGCCCGTGGCCTGCCCGCACGAGGAGGTACGCGCCGATCACCACGAGGAGCGGGCGCAGCAGCGCGCCCGGGGCGTAGGCGGCGGCGACCTGCCTCAGCCCGCGCGCGAGCGCCGTCTGCAGGCCGACCAGCCCCAGCAGCGGCGCCATGCAGACGCCCAGGACCATCGGGCGCCAGGCATCGAACGGGCGGATGAGGTCGAGGGCGAGCACGACGGCGGTCCCGCCCAGCGCCGACGCCGAGCCCGCCACGAGCGAGATCCGCCAGCTCGCCCGGATGACGCCGCGCAGCCGCCGCCAGTCCCGGCGCGCGGCGTACTCGGGGACGAAGCGGAGAATGGCATCGGGCAGCCCGAGGGTCGGCAGCGCGGCGAGCACCGAGGCCCACCCGATGACATAGGCGTAGGTGCCGTATTCGTGGGGGCCCATCCACCGCGCGAAGAGGATCTGGGAGACGTACCCGACGGCGAGGCCCGCCGTCTCGACGATGGCGAGCGCGCCCGCGCCGCGCGCGAGGCGGGCCGACCATCCGGTCATGCCGAGCCGGCCCGCGTCAGCCCTGCCGGTACCAGTAGGCGATGCGCCCGAAGATGGAGTCCCAGCCATTGAGCTCGACGCCGCCGATGGTGTTGGACGCGGCGTGGAGCACGTTGCGCCACGTGATGGGGATGACCACCGCGCTCTGGACGACGAGGTCGTTCATGCGGATGAAGAGGGCGGCGCGCTTGACCGGATCCATCTCGACATCGGCCTGCCGCCACAGGCGGTCGAAGTCGGCGTTCCTCCACCGGGCGATGTTCCGGCCCGTCCACTTGTTCTCGCGCGACGGCAGCTCCGAGGACAGGAACTGGGCCATGAAGGACTGAGGGTCGAGGCTGGTGAAGGTCGTGTACGTCTGCAGGTCCGCGAGGAAGCGCACGTTGGTGTCGGGATTGTTCACGTCGGAGGAGAAGAACACCGACGCCTGGATCGCCTTGACCTCGATCTCGATGCCGGCGCGGGCCGCCGCTTGCTTGACCACCGCCTGGACCTTCTGCACGGTGGCGTTGGCGGCCGCCTGGTAGAGCATCTTGAGGCGCTTGCCGTCCTTGGCCCGTATCCCGTCGGCGCCGCGGACCCAGCCCGCCTGGTCGAGGAGCTGGTTGGCCTTGTCGACGCTGAACTCCCACGAGGTATTGCGCGAGCGGCAGCGGTCCGGGGCATTGAGGAAGTTGGCCGTGATCTGGCCGCTGCGGCCGACGAGGTGGTCCTGGATCGACGCCCGGTCCACGAGGAGGCTCAGCGCCGTGCGCACCGCCTGCTCGGCGAGGAACGGGTGCGTCGACCTGGGGCTCGACCGCTCGCCGTCCACCTCGGTCCACGGATCGCTCTGGTTGCACTGGATGAAGCTCACGGCGGGCGACGGGACGGCGAGCACGCGGCCCTTGCCGCCCTGCTCGATGCGCCGCAGGAGGTCCTCCTCCACGAGCACGTAGTAGCCGAAGTCGTATTCCCCCGTCTGCATCACGGCGCGGGTGGCGCTCGGCGAGTCGCCGCCGCACTTGATCTCGACGCGGTCGAAGAAGGGGCGGTTGGCGACGTGATAGCTCGGGTTGATCTCGGCCCGGATCAGGTCGCCGGGCTTGAACTCCACGAGCTTGTAGGGCCCGGTGCCGACCGGCTTGACCATGCCGATGGCGTCCCGCGAGCTGGCGCCCTTGAGGGGCTCGAAGACGTGGCGGGGGAGCAGCCCGCCCCCGGTGTAGACGACCCCCCAGAAGGGCTGCGGCTTCCTGAAGACGACCTTGACGCTATGGCTGTCGAGCTTGTCGATGCGCGCCACTTCCTCGAAGGCGGCGCGCGTGCTGGTGGCGTTGGCCGGCTCGATGGCGAAGGTCCAGTTGAAGATCACGTCGTCGGCGGTGAACGGCATGCCGTCGTGCCAGGCGACGTTCCGCTTGAGCCGCCAGATCACCCACTGGCCGTCCCGCGCGAGGCCGCCGTTCTTCACGGTGGGGATCTCGTCGGCGAGGACGGGGACGAAGGTGCCGTCGGGCGCGGAGGCGGCGAGGGGCTCGTAGAAGAGGCGGGACGCGGTGATGTCGCGCAGGCCGCGGCCGAAGTGGGGATGGAGCATGGTCGGCGCATCCCACATCAGGATGCGCAGGTCGCCGCCGCCGCCCCGTTTGGTCGGGACGAAGGCGGGCTCGCGGGGCTGGGCTGCCGCGACGCCCGCGGAGTCGAGCATCAGCGCGGCCATGGGCGGGGTGAGGCCGAGCCCCACCATCGCCTGCACGAAGCGCCGGCGGGTCAGGCGGCCGCGCTTGACTTGCTCGATCAGTTCTCGAAGGGCCGGCTCGTCCATCTGGCGGTCTCTCCTCGCGCGCTCGAGTGTGGAGGGCGCATGCACGATCCCCGGGTATCGGCGGCGGCGCCCGGCCCCGGGAGGGTCGGCTCGAATCGAATAGCGCGAACGGGCCCCCGAGTCAAGGGGGCGGGGGTCACGGCGCCGCCGGCGCGGATCGTGGCGGTCACCGGCGCTCCCGCGGGCCGGCCCGTCAGCCGCCCGCGGGACGCTCGACGTGGCCGCCGAACTTGTAGCGCATGGCCGAGAGCACCTTGGCGGCGAAGTCGTCCTCCCCCCGCGAGGAGAAGCGCTGGTAGAGCGCCGCGCTGAGGACGGGCGCCGGCGTGCCCTCGTCGACCGCGGCGGCGATCGTCCAGCGCCCTTCCCCGGAATCCGCCACGCTTCCCGAGAAGCCCTTGAGGTCCGGCTGCTCGACGAGGGCCATGGCGGCGAGGTCGAGGAGCCACGATGCCACCACGCTGCCGCGCCGCCAGACCTCCGCGATGTCGGCGATGTTCATGTCGTAGCGGTAGTGCTCGGGATGGCGGAGCGGGGTGGTCTCCGCGTCGACGATGTGGTCCCGGCCGCCGACATTGGCGTGGCGCAGGATATTGAACCCCTCGGCGTAGGCGGCCATGACACCGTACTCGATCCCGTTGTGGACCATCTTGACGAAGTGCCCGGCGCCGCTCTCGCCGCAGTGGAGGTATCCCTCCTCGGCGGTGCCGCCGGCCTTCTCCCGGCCGGGCGTCGTGGGCAGGGAGCCGCGACCGGGCGCCAGCGTCTTCCAGATGGGGTCGAGGCGCCGCACGGCCGCCGCGGGGCCGCCGATCATCAGGCAGTAGCCGCGCTCCAGCCCCCACACGCCGCCGCTCGTGCCGACGTCGAGGTAGTCGAGGCCGCGCGCGCCCAGCTCCCGCGCGCGCCGGATATCGTCGACGTAGTAGGAGTTGCCGCCGTCGATGACGACGTCGCCCGCGTCCAGCTCCGGCGCGAGCTCGCGGAGCGTGGCGTCGACCGCGCCCGCCGGCACCATGAGCCAGACGGCGCGCGGCTTCCTCAGGCGGGCGGAGAAGTCACCGAGCGAGGCGCCGCCGCCGGCGCCCTCCTTGGCGAGGCTCGCCACCGCCTGCGGGCTCTGATCGTAGACGACGCACTCGTGCCCTGCGCGCATCAGGCGGCGGACCATATTGGCCCCCATCCGTCCCAGACCGATCATTCCGAGCTGCATGCGCTGTCTCCTGTCGTGTGCCCGCCTCGGAGGCTCCGGTAGCGGCGGATGAGGGCATTGGTCGAGCTGTCGTGCGCGAGCGCGGGCTCGGCCGCGCTCTCGAGCTCTCCGGCCACGCGGCCGGCGAGGACCTTGCCGAGCTCGACGCCCCACTGGTCGAAGGAGTCGACGCGCCAGACGGTCCCCTGGGTGAACACGCTGTGCTCGTAGAGGGCGACGAGCGCGCCGAGCGTCGCCGGCGTCAGGCGCTCGGCGAGGATCGTATTGGACGGCCGGTTGCCGTCGAACACGCGGTGGGGGACGCGCCAGGCGGGGTCGCCCTCGGCCCGCACCTCCTCGGCGGTCTTGCCGAACGCGAGCGCCTCCGTCTGGGCGAACACGTTGGCCATCAGGAGATCGTGATGCCGGCCGAGAGGGTGGAGCGTCCGGCAGAACCCGATGAAGTCGCACGGCACGAGCTTCGTCCCCTGGTGGATGAGCTGGTAGAAGGAATGCTGGCCGTTCGTCCCCGGCTCGCCCCAGAAGATCGGCCCCGTCTGGTCATCGGCGGGGGCGCCGTCGAGGGTGACGCGCTTGCCGTTGGACTCCATCGTGAGCTGCTGGAGGTAGGCGGGGAAGCGCTTGAGGTACTGCGCGTACGGCAGGACGGCGACGGTCTGGGCGCCGAAGAAGTTGTTGTACCAGACGGCGAGGAGCCCCATGAGCACGGGCAGGTTCCGGTCGAAGGGCGCGGTGCGGAAGTGCTCGTCCATGGCGCGGAAGCCCGCGAGCATCGCGCGGAAGTGCTCCGGCCCGACGGCGAGCATGGTCGAGAGGCCGATCGCGGAGCCCATCGAGTAGCGGCCGCCCACCCAGTCCCAGAACCCGAACATGTTCGCGGTGTCGATGCCGAACGCCGTCACCTCGGCGGCACTGGTCGAGACGGCCACGAAGTGCCTCGCGACGGCCCCGTCGTCGCCGAGGGCCCGCAGGCTCCACTCGCGCGCGGTGCGCGCGTTCGTCATCGTCTCGATGGTGGTGAACGTCTTCGACGCGACGATGAAGAGGGTCTCGGCGGGGTCGAGGTCGCGCACGGCCTCGGCGAAATCGCTCCCGTCGACGTTCGAGACGAAGCGGAAGGTCATGCCGCGCTCGCTGTAGTGGCGGAGCGCTTCGTAGGCCATGACCGGCCCCAGGTCGGAGCCGCCGATCCCGATATTGACGACGTTCTTGATGGGCATGCCGGTATGCCCGCGCCACGCCCCGCTCCGGACCCGATGGGCGAAGGTCGCCATCCGGTCGAGCACGGCGTGGACCTCCGCCACCACGTCCTCGCCGTCCACGACGATGGACTCGCCGCGCGGCGTGCGCAGCGCCACGTGAAGCACGGCGCGCCGCTCGGTGACGTTGATCTTGTCGCCGCGGAACATGGCGTCGATGCGGGCGCGGAGTCCCGACGACTCCGCGAGCCTGACGAGGAGGCGGAGGGTCTCGTCGGTGACGCGGTTCTTCGAGTAGTCGAGGTAGAGGCCGGCGGCGGCGGCGCTGAGTCGCTCGCCCCGTCGCGGATCCTCCGCGAAGAGCGCGCGCAGGTGGACGTCCCGGATCTTCCGATGATGGTCCTGGAGCGCCAGCCATTCCGGTGTCGGCGTCACGGCATCCGGCTCCCTTGCCATGGGAGAGTTTACCCTTGGGCGGGGCCCGCGCGGGCGAGATTCGGCCCGGCAGGGGCGGCGCGCGGCCATCAGCCTCGCGCGCCGGCCGATCCCGCCGACGCGGCGCCGGCGACGCAGGCCACCGCCACGAGCGGCAGCGCGGTGACGAGCGCCGGCCAGCGCGCGTGAACGAGCCCGCCGACCATGGCGCCGCCGCCGTAGACGAGGAGGGCCAGCCCCTGAAGCCTCATGCCGCGCGCCCGGAGGCGCGGCCCGGCGACGAGGCCGGTCACCATGCTCGTCAGCGTGCCCGTGACATAGGTCGTCGCGACTCCGGGCACGTCGAGCCGGCGGACCGCTGCGCTCTGTATGCCCATCGCCAGCGCCGACAGCGCGATCAGCGCGTGCACCTCTGCCGATCCCGGGTCCGAGCCGGTGAGGTACCAGGCAGCGGCAAAGGCGGCCAGGAAGACGGCCTCCACGGCGATCGCCCTCGTGACGGCGGCGGGCCAGGGCTCCCCGCCTCGCGCGCGCTCGGCGATCAAGGCTCCGATGACGAGCCCGGCGCCGAACCCCGCGAGAGCGACGAGCGAGCGGACGGCCGCCGGGCCCTGCTCCTGGCCGAGCGCCAGGCCGAGCAGCACGGTATTGCCGGTCATGTTCGCGGTGAAGACGTGACCGAGGGCCAGATAGCCGATCGCGTCCACGCTGCCCGCCGCCCAGGTCAGCGCGAGGACCATGGTGTCACGCCCCGCCGCGCCATCGTTGCGCATAGCCCGACCTCCGCTGCCCCCATCCTAACTGTGCTGTCTCGGAACTCCGCCGACAAACCGCCGGGCGGGGCCGCGCGGTGAGCCGGCCCGGCGGCCCGCCGGCTCTCGGCCTGCGCGGGGGCGCCCGGCAGAGCGGCTTTCAGGTCGGGCGCCCTCGAGGCGAGGGGTAGCGCCGGGTCAGATTGTCAAGAAGGCAAAGCCTGACGCCGGATGAGGCGGTCGAGGGAGAGGGGACCGACGCGCCCCGACACGACGTCCCCGGGCTGAGCCATTCGCGTCAGTTTCTAGGTCCCTCGCTCCATTGTGACGCCGCCCGCGCGGAACGTAGAATCGGCGCACGCTGGCGTTCGCCGAGTCTCAGGGGGGACGAAGGGGCGCGATGACGGAGCGCCGAGGAGACCCAGCCATGGGCAGGGACATGCGCGACTGGATCGCGCAGCTCGAGGAGGCCCAGGAGCTCCACACCGTCAAGCGAGCGGTGGATCCGCGTACAGAAATGGGCGCGCTCCTCTACCAGTTGCGCGACAAGGAGCTCTTCTTCCAGAACCTCACCGGGTACCCGGGCTGGCGCGCCCTCGGCCGGGCCCCCGCCAATCCGCGTCACGCCGCCCTCGCCTTCGGGACGACGCTCGAGCAACTCGTTCCCCGGGTCGCCGAGCTCGTGGGCAAGACGGTCCGCCTGGAAGACTTCCTGTCATGAGCGCCTCACGGGGCGCCGATATGGCGCCGACCGGCCGGGTCGTGTCGGTCAAGTTCCTCGGGTACCTGCGCCGCGTGGCGGGACACCGGGAGATTCGCGTCGCCGTGGACGCGGACACCACGGTGGACGATCTCCTCCAGACGCTGGCCCGCACCCACGGGGACGAGTTCAGCCAGGCCGTCTTCCGCGCGCCGGGCGAGGTCCATACCCACCTGCGCGTCTTCCTCGACGAGGAAGAGGCCCGCATGACCGACCGTGTCGCGCCCGGCGGCTCGCCCGCCGAGGTGGCCTTGCTCGTGGTGCCCGGGTTCGAAGGAGGACGCTGAATGACTCCGGCCACGCTCACCGATCGGTGGATCCCGTCCACGTGCGGCCTGTGCTACGGCACCTGCTCGATCCTCGGGCACCGGAAGGAGGGCGTCCTCGTCAAGATCGAGGGCAATCCCGAGAGCGCCATCGGCCGCGGGCGCCTCTGCGGCAAGGGCGTGTCCGGGATCATGACGCTCTACGACCCGAACCGTCTCGACGTGCCCCTCCAGAGAACCAATCCGGAGAAGGGCAAGGGCGTGGACCCGGGATGGAAGGCGATCACCTGGGAGGAGGCGCTCGACGAGATCGTGAGCCGCCTGCGGAACGTGCACGAGGACGACCCGCGCAAGCTCTTCATCCAGCGCACGACGACGAACACCTCGTCGCGGGCGCCCCTCATGCTGTTCGCGGCGGCCTTCGGCACCCCGAACTCGTGGGCGGCGGGCGGGGGGCTCCACTGCGGCAACGGCGCGCACCTGATCGGCGGGATCTACCACGCCTCGTGGTCGCTGGTGCCCGACTTCCAGCACTGCAAGTACGCCCTCTACTTCGGCGCCTCCAAGGGCCACGGCGCCGGTCACGTCTCCTGCACCAATATGCAGCAGGCCGCCGACGCCCGCGTGCGCGGCATGAAGCTGGTGGTCGTGGATCCCATGTGCAACTTCGCCTCGGCGAAGTCCACCGAGTGGGTGCCGATCCGGCCGGGCACGGACGCGGCCATGGCCCTGGCCATGGTCCACGTCATCCTCGACGAGCTCGGCGTCTGGGACGCCGAGTACCTGACCGCCAAGACCAATGCCCCGTACCTGATCGGGCCCGATCGCCGCTACGTGCGCGACCCCGTGTCGGGCAAGCCGCTCGTCTGGGACATCGGGCGCGGGCGCCCGGTGACGTACGACGACCGCGAGGCCAGCGCGCTTGCGCTGGAGGGAGAGTACAAGGTCGATGGCGTGAGCGCGCGGCCGGCATTCGCGCTGCTGCGCGAGCACGTGCGGCCGTTCACGCCGGAGTGGGCCGAGGGCATCTCGACGGTGCCGGCCGCGACCGTCCGCCGCCTGGCCGGCGAGTTCGCGCGGGAAGCAATGGTCGGCTCCACCATCGTCCTCGACGGCAAGCGCCTGCCCTACCGGCCGGTCGCCGCCATCTACTTCCGTGGCGCTCAGGGGCACAAGAATTCCGTCTACAACTGCTACGCCATCGAGCTGCTCAACCAGATCGTCGGCGCGGCCGACGTGGTGGGCGGAGCGCTCGGCTTCAACCCCGTCTGCTACGGCCATCCGGAGACGGGCAAGCCCTGGTACGAGCCCAAGCCCGGGCCCGACGGGCTCATGGTCACGGGCACGTGGGTGGCGCCGCATCTGCCGTATCCGATCCCCGAGCCGAGGCAGCCCGACCAGATGGGGCTCGGGGGACTGTTCCCGCTCGGCATGTTCGGGACGACCATGGCCTCCAGCGACCAGGAGGACCTCTGGCGCCGCTTCGACCTGCCGTACCGGCCGGAGGTGATGCTCAACTACGGCGCGAACTCCCTCCTCTCCGTCGGCAACAGCGACACGGTGGCGGAGACGCTCAAGCGCATCCCCTTCATCGTCTCCTTCGACCTCACGCTCACGGAGTTCTCGGAGTTCGCGGACGTCGTCCTGCCCGACACCTCGTACCTCGAGTCCTACGACTCGCGGCCGAACGTCCCGTTCATCTTCAACCACCCGGCCGGCCCCGGCGAGTGGAGCTGGCCGATCCGCCAGCCGGTGGTGGCGCCCGAGGGCGAGCGGCGCCAGGCCGCCGAGGTCCTCGTCGAGATCGCCGACCGCGTCGGCATTCGCGAGGAGTGGAACGCCGCCGCCAACACGCATCTCCGGCTCGACGGCAAGCACCGGCTCGACTGGAAGACCCGCTACACCTACGAGGAGATCTGCGACCGCGAGCTCAAGTCGCACTTCGGCGACGAGCGCGGCCTCGCCTGGTTCAAGGAGCACGGGGTGATCTCCTGGCCCAAGCGCGTGGAGGAGATCTACTGGCGGCCGTTCCTCGACGTGCGCGTGCCGATCTACTGGGAGTTCCTGGTCGACCTCAATGCCAAGGCCAGGGTGATCGCGGGCGACCGCCTCACCTGGGACGAGGTCTGGTACGACCCGCTGCCGCGCTGGCTTCCCTGTCCGTCCCACGAGGTCGCCGACCCGTCGTTCGACCTCTGGGGCTTCTACTACCGCGACACGCTGCACACGAACTCGTTCACCAACGAGAACCCGTGGCTCGACGAGGCGGCCCGGCTGGACCCGTACTCCTACACGATCGCCATCAACGCCGCGACCGGCCACCGGAAAGGGCTTCGCAACGGGCAGGAGGTCTGGCTCGAGTCGCCTCACGGCCGCCGCGTGCGCGGGCGGGTGCGGCTGACGGAGACGGTGCACCCGGAGGGCGTGGGCATCGGCGGGTGCGCCGGTCACTGGGCCAAGACGCTCCCCATCGCCGCGGGCAAGGGCGTGATGTTCAACGACCTCCTCGAGGTCGACTGGCAGCACGGCAGCCCCGTCAACCTGAACCTCGACACCTGCGTGAAGCTCCGGATCGTGCCATGAGATACGGGATGGTGATCGACCTCAAGCGCTGCATCGGCTGCTACGGCTGCCAGCTCTCCTGCAAGGCCGAGCACGGCACGCCGCCCGGCGTCTTCTTCGCCCGAGTGGTCAAGCGCGAGCTGGGCACGTACCCGAACACCCAGCTCGTGTTCCTCCCGCTCCTGTGCTTTCACTGCACGGACGCGCCCTGCGTCGACGCCTGCCCCACCGGCGCCTCCCACTACCGCGAGGGCGGCGTGGTGGACGTGCACAAGGACATGTGCGTCGGCTGTCGGGCCTGCATCCAGGCGTGTCCCTACGGCGCCCGCTACTACAACGAGGCGGAGGGCGAGTACTATCCGGGCCAGGGTTTGACCCCGTTCGAGCACGCGAAGTACTCGGGCGAGGACGTGGGTGTGGTGATGAAGTGCAACTTCTGCATCGGCCGGGTGGAGCAGGGGCTCGATCCCGCTTGCGTGGCGAACTGCGCCACCCGCGCCCGCACCTTCGGCGACCTCGACGATCCGCAGAGCGAGGTCTCGCACCTGATCCGCCTGCGCGGCGGCGAGCAGCTCCAGCCCGAGCTGGGCACCCGTCCCAACGTCTACTACCTGCCGCCCGCGTGATGGAGGCCCGCGCCATGCAGAGCGCCGCCCGGCACGACCGGCTCCTCGCCGATCTCGGCGCCACCTTCCGGCCCCAGCGCCACTGGGTGGAGGGGCGCGGCGTGCTGCTGATCCTCGGCCATTTCCTGTCCGGGGTCGGCGCCGGCACGTGGCTGTTCTCGCTCTGGCTCGGCTACCGGCCCGGCCTCGTCCTCGCCGTCGGGGCGATGGCCGCCGCCGGCCTCGCCCACCTCTTCTTTCTCGGCCATCCCGAGCGCTTCTGGCGGATGCTTCGCGTGCGCACCTCGTGGATCGCCCGCGGCTTCGTCGGCATGAACCTGTTCATGGCGGGCGCCGTGCTCACGCTCCTGCTCCCGGTGGGCGCGCTCCGCTCGCTGGCCGCGGCCCTGGCCGTCGCCGGGGCGGCGATCGTCATCGTCTACAAGGGCAATGTGTACGCGGCGTCCAAGGGCGTGCCCTTCTGGAACTCGCCGCTCCTGCCCGTGCTGTATGCGACCTACGCCATCCGCGGCGGCCTGGCCCTGCTGCTCGTCGCGCTGCCGCTGTCCGGCGGCCTCGCCGACACGCGCTGGATGGAGCTGATCGAGCTCTGGGTGGCGGTGTCGGCCGCCGTCATGCTGGGCTTCTACCTGGGCGTGATGCGCGACACGAGCCCGGCCGCGCGGCGCTCGGTGGCCGAGCTGACGGGGGGCCGGGCGGCGCTCGGCTTCTACCTCGGCACGGTCGGCGCCGGGCTCGTGGTGCCGATCCTGGTGGGCATGGCGGGCGTCATGGGCGCCCTGCCCGGCCTGGCGCTTGCCGTCACCGGCGCCTTCTCGCTGGCCGGCGACTTCTTCGCGAAATACGCCATCGCCAAGGCCGGCATCTACGTGCCGCTCATGCCCGCGGGCCGCATCTAGGGAGCCACTGCCGCGGGGAGTGCGGGATAATGGGCTCGTGACCCGATCGCTCGGTCGCGCCCTGACGCCGGAGCTCGTGGAGCGCTTTTCCCAGCGCGACCTCCCGAGCCGTCTCGGCGTGGCGCTGCCCTTCGTCACCGTCGACGCCGAGGGCCGCCCGCACCCGATGCTGCTCTCCTACCTCGAGCTGCGCGCCCACGACGCGACCACGGTCGGCCTCGTGATCCTCGCGCGCAGCCGCAGCGCCAGGAACCTCGTCGAGCGCCACACGGGCACGCTGCTCGTGATCGAGCCCGAGGCGACCGTGTACGTGAAGATGCGCGCCGTCGACGGCCCGCTACCCGTCGAGGGTGGGGGCGACTGGGGCCTCGGCTACTTCTTGATGGAGGTGGAGGAGGTGCTCGAGGACGCGGCGGCCGACTGGGAAGCCGGCATGCGGATCACCCAGGGCTTGCGCTACGCGCCGCCCCCGACGCTCGCGGAGCCCTGGGCGAAGGCGACGCTCGCCGCGCTCGCCGCCCCGCGGGCCCGCGCCTGAGCCGTTTCGGGTTCAGGTTCGCCGTACAGCGAGTCTCGCAAGACCTGCTACGAACTCGGCGTTCACCCGCATGCTCTCCCCGCGGACCTTTCTCGAGACCTCGGCGAGCCGGCGCGCCCGGACCTCGGCGCGGGTCTCGCGGTTCATGCGCTCGACGGCTCGGCGGATGTACGCCGCCCGGGAAAGCTTCAGGGTGGCGGCACACCGGCTGCTGGCGTCGAGCAGATCGTCGGGAAGCTCCGGCGCGTCTCCACGCCTCGCCCGCGTCACCCTGGTGCTGAGCGGCGTCGCGCTGGTCATGCCCGGCGACGGCACGCTCTACTTCAACCCCACGGGCAACTCCTCGCGATCGCCGCGGTGCTTCGCTGGTGAGCGAGCCCGGTCGGAGGGGGCGGGCCGAGTGTAAGGGCCATCGCCGCTAAGATAACTTCTCCAGCAGCCGGTGGCCCCATGATGAGTGACGTGTGATTTCCGCCTTCGATGCGATGCATGCTCGGGCCGGCGGGGATGCCGGCGCGATTTTTCCCTTGACAGCTCCGGCCACGGGCGATGGTCACGCGTCGGCCGCGCTCAGCGAATGTCCGCCTAGCGGCAGGCACCGGCCCACCGTGGCGCGGCCATGCGAGAGTTGACCAAGAATCATTCCTCCTTCTTGAAGCGCTCGTCCTCGTCGATCCCCGGGGCTCTCGAAACCAGGGTGTAGAGTCGCTCCAAGCAGAAGAAGGGCTCGCCATGGAGATCCACTGGCCCACTGTCGTTCCTACTTCGGATCACGTCGCGGCCCTCGACCGGCTCGGCGACGAGATCGCCGAGCTGTCGGCGCACCTCGAGGCCGCCACCGCCCGGCTGCTCGACCTGATCCGCGCCTTCGACGCGCGGGGCGGCTGGAACACGGGCTTGCGCTCCTGCGCCGCCTGGCTGAGCTGGCGAGTGGGGCTCGACCTGGGCGCGGCGCGCGAGCGGGTCCGGGTCGCGCGCGCCCTCGGGACGCTGCCACTCCTTGCCGAGGCTCTTGCCCGCGGGGAGCTGTCCTACGCCAAGGTGCGCGCCCTGAGCCGCGTGGCGACGCCGGAGACCGAAGCGCGCCTGCTGGCGGTGGGACGCGCGGGCACGGCCGCCCAGGTCGAGCGGATTGTGCGCGGCTGGCGGCGGGTGGACCGGCAGGCGGAGGCGCGGGAGACCGCCCGGCACCATGCGGGCCGGGCCCTGCACGTGCACCCGGACGAGGACGGCATGGTGACCCTTCGGGGGCGGCTGGAGCCGGAGGTGGGGGCGCTGCTCGTGCAGGCGCTGGCCGCCGCGCGCGAG
>Ga0214473_10003665_pt1 | contig 18569 bp, 15 predicted proteins | sample RVTome_7_FD_203509 | JGI IMG/M metagenome (GOLD analysis project Ga0214473, IMG submission 203509) | Soil microbial communities from uranium-contaminated site in the Upper Colorado River Basin, Wyoming, United States - RVT98D197 | ecosystem: Environmental > Terrestrial > Soil > Contaminated >... | reverse complement strand
CGAGCCGCGCGTGCTGGGCCAGCATCCGGTACTCGCCGTGCACCGGCACCAGGTAGCGGGGCCGCACAGCGCGCAGCAGCTCGACGAGCTCGTCCTGGCTGCCGTGGCCCGAGACGTGGACGCGCGCAGTGCCCGGGTGCACGACGTCGCAGCCGCGCCGGTAGAGGTTGCTGATCACGCGGGACACCGCGCGCTCGTTGCCGGGGATGGCCCGTGCGGAGATCACCACGCTGTCGCCGCGACCGACCGCGACGTCACGGTGCTCGGCGACGCTGATCGTGGAAAGCGCCGAGAGCGGCTCGCCCTGGCTGCCCGCGACGAACAGGCAGAGTCGCTCGGGCGGATGCGCGGCCGCCGCGGAGGCAGGGACCAGCGCGGAGTCCGGCAGACGCAGCAGGCCCAGCTCGAGCGCCACCTCGACGTTGTCTTGCATGCGCCGGCCCACGAAACCGACCTGGCGGCCGCCGCGGATCGCGAGGTCCGCCACGCGCTGGATGCGCGGGATCGAAGTGGCAAAGCATGACACCAGCACGCGGCCGCGGCTGCGCGCGAAGACGTCCTCGAAGGCGGGGATGACGTCGTCCTCGCCGCCGGTGCGGCCGGGTCGCTCCACGTTCGTGCTGTCCGACAACAGCGCCAGCACGCCGCGCTCGCCCCAGGCCGCGAGCGCCGCCATGTCGGTCGCCTCCTCGGGCCGCGCGCCCGGATCGATCTTGAAATCGCCGCTCGCCAGCACGACTCCGGCCGGCGTCTCGATCGCGAGCGCCAGGCTGTCGAGGACGCTGTGGGCCACGCGGATCGGATGGATGCGGAACGGCCCAACCTCGACCGGAACGCCGGGCGTCAACGTGCGCAGGTCTGCTTCGACGGCGCGCTCGCGCAGCCGCTGGCGCGCGAAGCCCAGCGTCAGCCGGCTGCCGTACACCGGTGCAGTGGCGGCCTGCAGGGCGAACGCGAGGGCCCCGATGTGATCCTCGTGGCCGTGCGTCAGCAGGATGCCGCGCAGGTCGGCAGGACGCTCGGCCAGGTACGCGAAGTCTGGGACGATGGAGTCGATGCCGGGCATATCGGCGCCGGCAAACAGCACGCCGGCGTCCAGGAGCAGCCGATGGCTCTCCCACTCGAGTACCATCGCGTTGAGGCCGAACTCACCCAGCCCCCCGAGGGGGACGAGGCGCAGACCCCGTTCCGCATCCGACATCAAGAACGCTTCTCCCTGGCGGATCAACCGCCTCCGAGGGCTGCCTGGAGCCTTGCGAACTCCACTACGGATAGTGTCTCGGAACGCCGCGTCCCCGCGATATGGAGCAACCTCAAGTGTTCCTTGAGGTTAGGATAGCTATCTCGCAGGTTGTTTTCAAGTGTTCTTCTTCGGCGGGCGAAGGCTTTCTTGAGGAATGCTTCGAACGCTCCGAGGTCAGCGACCTCAGCCCGGGGCCGCGCCTGGAAGCGGGCGCGCAGCAGGGCCGAATTGACCTTGGGAGGCGGCGAGAAGGAGCCGGGTGGGAAGCGGAGGGGAATCGCAACCTCGGCGACGAGCGCGTAGAGCACCGAGAGGATCCCGTAGTCCTTGGATCCGGGCGGCGACGCGACGCGGCGCGCCACCTCGTCCTGCAGCATGGCGTGGAGGTCGGTGACGTGCTCGCGCAGGTCGAGGAAGCGGCGCAGCAGCGGGCTCGAAACGTAGTAAGGAAGGTTGCCGACCACCCGGCTACCGCGCGGGCAGAGACCGGGCAGGTCGCAGTCCAAGGCGTCCGCGACCACGATCTCGACATTCGCGGGTGCGCGGCGCCGCAGATCCTGGGCCAGCGTGGCATCGAGCTCGACGGCCACGACGCGACGGGCGCGCTCGGCGAGCGGCAAGGTCAGCGCGCCGGCGCCGGGTCCGATCTCGAGGAACGTCTCGTCGGCGTGCGGCGCGATCGCGCGTAGCAGACGTGAGACCGCGGCGGGGCGCAGGAAGTGCTGGCCGAGACGGCGGGACATCGGCCGAGCCTAGCACGCGGCTGCTACGCCCACTTGGTCTAAGATCTGCATAGTGACTGCAAGATCGGCCCCACGCGACTTCATGCCGGTATGGCTCTCGGCTCTGGTCTGGCCGGGCGCTGGGCAGCTTTATGCGGGTCGTCGGCGCAAGGGGTACGCGCTGATCGCGCTCTCGACGCTGCTTGGTCTGGCGTTCGCGGTCGTCACTGCCCTCAGTATCCTGCGCCACTTGCCTGGCGACCTGACGTTGCTGGATCCCGCGCGGATCGTCCCCACTATGTGGTGCGCCGCTGCCGCAGACGCGCGGCGCCTGGCGTTGGCGGCGGTTCCGCTCGTCGCGGTCTGGCTGTATGCGGTCCTCGACGCTTGGCGGGAGGCATGAGGCCCGGCGCGTTCGACACTTGCCGGGGTCGTGCTAGCCTCGGCGCGCATGGCCCGCAAGCTGCACATCGCTTTCGCTACTTCGGAGGCGGCGCCCTACGTCAAGACCGGCGGCCTGGCGGACGTGTCGGGAGCGCTGCCCAAGGCGCTCGCCCGGCTCGGGCACAAGGTGACGCTGTTCCTGCCCCGTTACGCGTCCATCCCATACCCGCCCGGCGAGTTCATGGGTTCGGTCCACGTGCCGGTGGACGCCGTGCACCGCAGCGCCGGCTATTACCGCGCGACGCCGATGAAGGGCGTGCAGGTGGTGTTCGTTGAGCACCCGCCCTTCTTCGACCGGCCCCAGCTCTACGGCGTCGGCAACCACGACTACGAAGACAATCGGCTGCGCTTCGCGTTCTTCTCGCGTGCGGTCGCCGAGTACTTCCGGAGCCGCGGCGAGCGTCCGGACGTCTTCCATGCCCACGACTGGCAGACCGCGCTGCTGCCGGTCTACCTCAAGGCGTTCTACTGGGATGACCCCACACTGTTTCGCTCGCCGACCTTGTTCACGATCCACAACCTTTCGTACCAGGGTAACTTCCCGCTCGACACCGTCAGCATGCTGGGCCTGCCCTGGAACCTCGCCACACGCGACGCGCTCGAGCACCACGGGGGCGTCAGCTACATGAAGGGCGGGATCCAGTTCTCCGAGATCCTGAACGCGGTTTCGCCGCAGTACGCCCGGGAGATCCAGGGTCCCGAGCTGGGCGTGGGCCTAGACGCGATCCTGCGAGCGCGGGCGGGGGACCTGTTCGGGATCCTGAACGGCGTGGATTACGACGAGTGGGACCCGCGCGTGGATCCGCACATCGCGAAGAACTACTCGGCCGACGACCTCTCGGGCAAGGCCGAGTGCAAGGCCGACCTGCTCGGCGCGTTCGGCCTGCCGTCCGAGCCCGACCTGCCGCTGGTCGGCGTCACCTCGCGGCTGGTCCACCAGAAGGGCTTCGACATCGTCGTGCGCGCCTGGTACGACCTGCTGCAACGGCCCCTGCGCATGGTCGTGCTGGGGACCGGAGAGCCCGACGTGCAGGACGGCTTTCGCGCGTTGGCCGTGCGGGCGCCGGACCGCATCGCGGCGCGGTTCGCCTACGACAGCGCGCTGGCGCACAAGATCGTGGCGGGCGCGGACATGTTCCTGATGGCGTCGCGCTTCGAGCCTTGCGGGCTCACGCAGATGTACAGCCTGCGCTACGGGACCGTGCCGATCGTGCGCGCGACCGGCGGGCTGGTGGACACCGTGGAGCCCTACGACGCCAGCACGGGGCAGGGGACCGGGTTCCGCTTCGCGCACGCCGACGGTACAGGGATGATCTGGGCGCTTGATCAGGCGCTCGCGGCCTACCGCGACCGGGCCGCGTGGCAGCGGCTCATGAAGAACGGCATGAGCCGCGACTTCTCCTGGGAGCGCTCGGCCCGCGGCTATGTCGAGCTGCTGGAGATGGCGCGCGCTCGCGTCTGATCGGGGTCCGCGCTTCAGGCTTCGGCGCGCCGGCCCCGCTCGCGATCGACCAGCACGCGCCTCAGGATCTTGCCGGACAGCGTCTTGGGGATCTGGTCGATGATCTCGATCCGGCGGATCTTCTTGTAGGGCGCCACGCGCTCCGCCACGAAGGCCATCAGCTCCTCGGGCGTCGCGTCGCTCTTGAGCAGGACCAGTGCCTTGGGCACCTCGCCGGCTTCCTCGTCGGGGATCGGGATCACCGCGGCGTCGGCCACGGCGGGATGGCCGAGCAGCACCGCTTCGAGCTCCGCCGGCGCGATCTGCAGGCCCTTGTACTTGATCAGCTCCTTGAGGCGGTCGACGACGTAGAAGTCGCCGTCCCCATCGACGTAGCCGATGTCACCGGTATGCAGCCAGCCCTCGGCGTCGATCATGGCGGCCGTGGCGTCGGGCCGGTTCAGATAGCCTTTCATGACCTGGGGGCCGCGGATGCAGATCTCGCCCTCCTCGTCCCGCCCCAGCTCGTGGCCGTCGATCAGGCTTACGATCTTGCACTCGGTGTTCGGAATGCTCTGCCCGACCGAGGCCAGCTTGGGTCCGCTCTCCCGCGGAACACTCACGTGGGTGACCGGGCTCGTCTCGGTGAGGCCGTAGCCCTGCAGCACCGTGCAGCGCAGACGTTCCGCACAAGCGCCGGCCACGGTCGCGCCGAGGGGCGCCGCGCCCGACATGATCAGGCGGAGTCTTCCGAGGTCGTATTGCGACACCACGGGATGCTTGGCGAGCGCGAGCACGATCGGCGGCACGAGGTGTGCGACGGTCACGCCGTATTTCTGCAGGATGCCGAGGAATGCCTCGAGCTCGAAGCGCGGAACCGTGACCACTGTGGCGCCCTGATGCAGCGCCATGTTCATGACCACCACCAGGCCGTAACAGTGGAAGAAGGGCAGCACGCCCACCAGCACGTCGTCGGCGCCGATGGTGTCGAGCGCGACGCAGGACTGGAGCGTGTTGGCCACGATGTTGCGGTGGGTCAGCATTACCCCCTTCGGCAGGCCGGTCGTGCCGCTCGAGTAAGGCAGCGCCACCACGTCCTCGCACGGATCGATCGCGACCTCGGGCGGCTCGCCCATCTCGGCCGTCAGCGCCGCGAAGGGCGTGGCGCCGTCGGCTTCACCGAAGACGAAGACCTCCTCGACGCGGGTGCGGGATGCTGCCTCTTTCGCCTTCGCCAGGAAGGGTGGGATCGTGATCAGAAAACGGGCGTTGCTGTCGTTGAGCTGGTAAGCCAGCTCGTCCACCGTGTACAAAGGATTGACGGTGGTGTTCGTCCCGCCAGCCAGCGCGACCGCGTAGAACGCGACGGCGTACTCGGGCAGGTTCGGGCTGTAGATCGCGAGCACCTGGCCCTTGCCGAAGCCCCGCCGCGCCAAACCGGCGGCCGCCCGGCGCACGCCCGCCGCCCACTGGCCGTAGCTCAGCACGCGCCCGCTCGGGCCGTCGATGAACGCCGGCTTGTCGGCCCGGACCGCGGCGGCTTCGAGCAGGAAAGGAGCCAGAGCCACGTCGGGGATGGTCACAGCCGGGCGCGAACTTCGGAAGATCATGCCTCCTCCTCGAGCGGTCGGGGTGCGTGGAAGTTCGCTGATGCTAGTCGATCTCCATCAGGCTGTCGCGCCGAGCTACGGGCACCGCATGCGGCTCGGAGGTGACCGCCTCCGGGGCCGGCGTCGGCGGGGCGCCGCGTCCCAGGACGTCCCGGGCGGCGGCCAGGACCTCCGCCTCGGAGGACCGCAGTCCACGGGCGTGCAGGCGCACCCATTCGCGGATCATGCCGTCCACGAACACGTAGCGCTTGCGGACCATGCGCAGGGCATCGACACCGACCAGCCAGTGCAGGTAGTCGCGCACCGCGCCCGGCGTGCGGCCCACACGGGCGACGAGCGCCGTGAGGTTCAAGCCCTCCTCGTCGGCCACCGCCGCCAGCACCGCCTTCGACATCCCGTAGCCGCGGCTGCGCAGCAGCAGCGCTTCGTAGGTCGCTCGGCACGCGACTTCCAGCCGGCCGCCCGGCGCCATCTCGCGCGCCCAGGCGGCTGCGATGTCCCCGCCCGGGGGAAGCGCCTCGATCAGGATGCGCAGGTACCGGGGCCAACCGAAGGAGGCGGCGAGGAGTGGAGCAGCCTCGAACGGCACGCCCGCCGCCGCTAGGACCGGCGCCAGCGCGCTCGCCGCCAGCGGCGCAACGTCGCGCGCCTCGAAGGCCCAGAGCCGGCTGGCGGCGGTCGGGTACGAGGTGGCGAGGATCGTTCCGCGCGCCCGAGCCGAAAGCGCCGCGCCGAACGGCTTGTCCACGTGGCGCAGCCCCGCGAAGTACGCGAGCGAGCGGATCTCGGTCGCCTCGTCGAAAAGCAGGGCGACGGGGCGCCCGCCCGATTCGTCGAGAGACGACCAGAGCCCGAACAGGCTGAGCACGGCGTCGACGCCGTGAGCGCGTCCGGCCGTGGCCAGGCGCCGGATCTCGGTGGCCTGCGCCAGGTGGCGGCCGAAAGCCGAGGCCGGTAGGGCCTCGAGCGCCACGCTGACGAAGCGCTCCGGCGAGGAGGCCGCGCCCATCAGGTCGAGGTAGACTGCGATCCAGCCTTCGCGTTCGAGCGCCTCGCCCAGCTCCAGCAGCAGCGTCGTCTTGCCGGCGCCGGGCGGCCCCGTCAGCAGCAGCGGCGCGCCGCGCCGTGCCCGGTCCAGGAGGGCGTCCGCGAGGTCCGGGCGAGGGACCTCGGGCGCCCTCATCGCGAGCCGGGGAGCATCGGGACGCGCACGCCCCGCTCGCGGGCCACGTCGATCGCGCGCGCGTAACCCGCGTCGGCGTGGCGCGCGACGCCCATGCCGGGATCGGTGGTGAGCACGCGCTCGAGTCGCGCGGCGGCTCGCGGCGTGCCGTCCGCGACGATCACCATTCCCGCGTGGATCGAATAGCCCATGCCCACGCCGCCGCCGTGGTGCACCGAGACCCAGGTCGCGCCACCCACGGCGTTGATCAGCGCGTTCAGGATCGGCCAGTCGGCCACGGCATCGGAGCCGTCGCGCATGCCTTCCGTCTCGCGGTTGGGCGAGGCCACCGAGCCCGCATCCAGGTGGTCGCGCCCGATCACGATCGGCGCCTTCACCGCTCCGGTGCGCACCAGCTCGTTGAAGACGAGGCCCAGCTTCGCGCGCTCGCCGTAGCCGAGCCAGCAGATGCGCGCCGGCAGACCCTGGAACTTCACGCGCTCCCGCGCCAGGGTGATCCAGCGCGCGAGCGGCTTGTCCTCGGGGAAGCTGCGCAGCACGGCGTCGTCGGTGGCCGCCAGGTCGGCGGGGTCGCCCGACAGCACCGCCCAGCGGAACGGGCCCTTGCCCTCGCAGAACAGCGGCCGGATGTAGGCGGGCACGAAGCCGGGGAAGTCGAAGGCGTCCTCGACACCCGCCTTCTTCGCCTCGGCGCGGATGTTGTTGCCGTAGTCGAAGACGACCGCGCCCTTCTTCTTGAGGTCGAGCATGGCCCGCACGTGCTCGCCCATGCTGCGGCGCGCCTCCGCCATGTAGCGCTGGGCGTCGCTCCGGCGCAGCGCCAGCGCCTCCGCGTAGCTCATGCGGTTGGGCACGTAGCCGTTCAGCGGATCGTGGGCGCTGGTCTGGTCCGTCACCAGGTCGGGAGCGACGCCGCGGCGCACGCACTCGGGCAGCACGTCGGCGGCGTTCCCCAGCAGGCCGATCGAGAGCGGACGTCGCGCCTGTTGCGCCTCGCGCGCCCGCGCCAGAGCCTCGTCGAGGCTGTCGGTCAGCGCGTCGAGATAGCGCGTCTCGATCCGGCGCTCGATGCGGCGGCGGTCCACCTCCACCGCGATCATCACCCCCTGGTTCATCGTCGCGGCCAGCGGCTGGGCGCCGCCCATGCCGCCGAGCCCGGCCGTCAGCAGCAGCCGGCCCTCGAGCGACGCGCCGAAGTGCTGCCGCGCCGCCTCCGCGAAGGTCTCGTAGGTGCCCTGCAGGATGCCCTGGGTGCCGATGTAGATCCAGGAGCCCGCGGTCATCTGGCCGTACATCATCAGGCCTTTGCGGTCCAGCTCGTAGAAGTGCTCCCAGTTGGCCCAGGCAGGGACCAGCATGGAGTTCGAGATCAGGACGCGCGGCGCGTCCTCGTGGCTGCGAAAGACCGCCACGGGCTTGCCGGACTGCACCAGCAGCGTCTCGTCGTTCTCCAGCTCGCGCAGGCAGCGGACGATGGCTTCGAAGCACTCCCAGTTGCGCGCGGCCTTGCCGATGCCTCCATAGACCACCAGCTCCTCGGGCCGCTCGGCCACCTCGGGGTCGAGGTTGTTCATCAGCATGCGCAGCGCGGCCTCCTGCTGCCACGACTTGCAGGAGATCTGGGTTCCGCGCGGGGCGCGGATCACGGGGGCCATCGGGTCGCCCTCACATCACGTACTTCTGGTCGTCGGTCGTGTCGTCCTTCTCGAGGTCGTACTTTCCGCCCGGGAGCACCTTCAGCCGCGTCTTGTGCCGCGGCGGCGGCGCGGTCGCGCGGCGCACACGCCAGCGCTCCAGCCAGCCCAGCGCGAGCAGCGCCAGGGCAACCAGCCCGATGTAGAACGCCCAGGAGCGCAGCCCGAGCGAGATTCCCAGCAGCGCCGCGATGCCGACCGCCGCTCCGAGCAGGGCCACGCCCGGTAGCCATTCGCTGCGTCGCGTCGTCATGAACCGAGCCATCGGCGCCGCCCTCCTCACTCAAGGGTACCGCAGACCGACGCCGCAGCGTCGGCCAGCGCGCCGCTGCCCACCAGCTCTGCCACGGCCTCGATCTCGGGAGCCAGGAAGCGATCCTGGTCGTAAGGCGCGACGCGCTCCCGCACGCAGCGATAGGCCGCCCGCAACGGCTCCGAGGTCTCGAGCGGCCTCAGGAACTCCAGGGCCTGGCAGGCGCAGAGCGCCTCGATCGCCAGGATCCGGCGCACGTTGGCCACGACCTGCGCGGCCTGACGCGCCGCCGCTGCGCCCATCGAGACGTGGTCCTCCTTGTTTGCCGAGGTGGGGATCGAGTCGACGCTGGCCGGATGCGCGAGGGACTTGTTCTCGGAAGCCAGGGCCGCGGCCACCACCTGGGCGATCATGAATCCCGACTGCACGCCGCCTTCGCGCGCCAGGAAGGCAGGCAGCTCCGAGAGCGCGGGATTCACCAGGCGCTCGGTGCGCCGCTCGCTGATGCCGCCGAGCTCGGCCGCGGCGATCGATAGCACGTCGGCCGCGATGGCCACGGGCTCGCCGTGGAAGTTGCCGGCCGAGAGCATCTCGCTCGAGTCCGCGAACACCATCGGGTTGTCCGTCGCCGAGTTCAGCTCGATCGATACGACCGACGTGACGTACGCCAGTGCGTCGCGCACGGCGCCGTGGACCTGCGGCATGCAGCGCAGGCTGTAGGCGTCCTGCACCTTGCCGCAGTGACGATGCGACTCGCGGATCGCGCTGCCCGCCAGCAGCCGGCGCAGGTTGCGCGCGGATGCCGCTTGGCCGGGGTGCGGCCGCGCCGCGTGGACGCGGGGATCGAAGGCCACGTCGGTGCCCTTGAGCGCGTCGAGGCTCAGCGCCCCCGCGACGTCCGCGGTACGAGCCAGCCGCCAGGCCTCGGCCAGGGCCAGGCCCGCGACGCCGGTGATGAGCTGCGTCCCGTTGATCAGCGCGATCCCCTCCTTGGCCTCGAGCGTCACTCGGGAGAGGCCGGCCGCGGCCAGCGCGTCGGCGCTGGGGCGCGTGTGCCCGTCGACGCTGCAGTCGCCTTCGCCCACCAGCGCGAGCGCCAGGTGAGCCAGCGGCGCCAGGTCGCCGCTGGCGCCCACCGAGCCCTGCGACGGGATCACGGGATGCACGTCGGCATTGAGCATCGCCAGCAGCAGATCCAGTGTCTGCGGTCTGATGCCGCTGAAGCCCTTGGCCAGCACGTTGGCGCGGAGCAGCATCAGTGCCCGCGTCTGTGGCTCGGTGAGCGGAGCGCCGACGCCGGCGGCGTGGCTGCTGACGAGGTTGCGCTGCAGCTCGCGGATGCGGTCGGGGGGGATCACGACGTCGGCGAAGTTGCCGAAGCCGGTCGTGACCCCGTAGACGACGTCGCCGCGCGTGACGGCGTCGTCGACGACGCGGCGCGCGCGTGTAACCGCCTCGCGTGCCGCCGGGGCGAGCGTGACGCGGCGCCGCCGCACGGCCACCGCCTCGAGCGCGTCGAGGTCGAGGCTGGCGCCGTCCAGAGCTAGAGGTTCGAGGTCGCTCGGGGGAGGCATCGCAGCGCGGGCCGGACTATACCACGCTGCGCCGCAGCCCTTGCCCGCGGCGCGCTACGCGGCTAGAATCGAGCGTTTTGCGCCTTTCTGAAAGGGAGCCGCAGGGCTCGACCGCTCTTCACTAGTGCCGAACATCGTCATCGCCGGCGCCCAATGGGGCGACGAAGGCAAGGGCAAGTTCGTGGACCTGCTGTCCGAGAAGGTCCAGGTGGTGGCCCGCTACAACGGCGGCCACAACGCCGGCCACACCGTCCTGCTCGGCACCGAGCGCTTCGTGCTGCACCTGATTCCATCGGGGATCCTGCACGAGGGCCTCCTGTGCCTGCTGGGCAGCGGCGTCGTGATCGACCTGTGGGCGCTCGAAAAGGAGATCGCCGAGCTGCGCGCGCGCGGCCGCACGGTGGCGGACAACCTGCTGCTCTCCGACCGCGCCTGCCTGGTGCTGCCGCACCATCGCGCGCTCGAGGCGCTCACCGAGGAACAGCGTGGCGAGCGCAAGATCGGCACGACGCTGCGCGGCATCGGGCCGGCCTACGAGGACAAGGCGGGGCGGCGCGCGATCCGGATGGGAGACCTGCTGCGCCCCGCGGACCTTCCGACAAAGCTCGCCGAGGCAAGACGCCACTTCGAGCAGATCTGCCGCGGCGCCGGTCGAACGCCGGAGGTGGACTGGGACGCGCTGATCCGGGATCTGGCCGCCTTCGGCGAGCGGCAGGCGCATCGGATCGCCGACGTCTCGCTGGTGTTGCAGCAGCAGATGGCGCGGGGTTACTCGGTGCTGTTCGAGGGCGCACAGGCCACCCTGCTCGACATCGACCACGGCACCTACCCGTACGTCACGTCGTCTTCAGCCGCCGCCGGAGGCGCCGCCACCGGCCTGGGCATCCCGCCCACGCGGATCGACGGCGTGCTGGGCATCGCCAAGGCCTACACGACGCGCGTGGGATCGGGGCCGCTGCCCTCGGAGATCGGCGGCAGCCTCGAGGAAGAGATCCGCAAGCGGGGCGCCGAGTACGGCGCGTCCACGGGGCGGCCCCGGCGCTGCGGCTGGTTCGACGCCGTCGTGGTCCGCTATTCGGTCCGCGTTAACGGCTTCGATTCCCTGGCGCTCACGAAGCTCGACGTGCTGGATACCCTCGGCGAGGTCAAGCTCTGCACGGCGTACCGGCATCAGGGCGACACGCTCCGCGAGTTTCCGGCGGACCTTTCGGTGCTCGAAGAGTGCGAGCCGGTGTACGAGACGCTGCCGGGCTGGGGCGCTTCGACCGTCGGCGCCCGGGACTTCGCGAGCCTGCCGGCGCCGGCGCAGCGCTACGTCGAGCGGCTCTCGGAGCTGGTCGGCTGTGAGATCGGCATGATCTCGACGAGCCCCGAGCGGCGCGACACGCTGTGGCGTCCCCGCAGCGCCGTCACTTCCTGGTTCGACTAGCGGCGCTCCCGCCGCAACCGCGCCGGCCGCGGCGCCCGTGCTACCATCGCAAGCAGGCCCTTAGCTCAGTGGTAGAGCGCCTGCCTTTTAAGCAGGGTGTCGTGGGTTCGATCCCCACAGGGCCTACAAGCTAAGATCAAGAATATAAAATAGTTAGGCTAAACACCACGAAAAACTAGATTGGAAGCCAGCGCAGCCGGGTGAAGCCTGGGTGAGCCCGCAACAGGAACCGCGATAAAGACGGACCGAGCCTAGTCAAGAGATCTCTCCATCAGGACGGTCTTGCCAGGCGATCACTTGACTCCGCGTGAGGGCAGGGACCGCGCTACTTCCACAGCCTCGGGTCCAGGGAGAAGGGCTCGGGTTTGCCGATCCGAATGCGGGCGAAATCGGGGTGTGCCGGGTTGAGGAGGTAGTTCGTCTCGCGGGGGACGATGGCGGAGGGCACCGCCAGCGCCGCGACCGCACCCTCGCGAAGCCAGCCGGAGCCCAGGTCCGCCAGGGGAGTCGGCGCGGGAGTCCGGCGCCAGTTGGAAGGCAGCGCGCTCCGATCGACGCGGCGGACCGGAAGCGCGTCGGGGACCTCAGCGCCGACGGCGACGAGGTCCGGCGCATCGTACGGGTTCAGGTGGACGAAGAGCTCGAGTACCGCGAGGGACAGGGACTCCGCCGCGTACACGACGGCGAGGCCCGGGTGGTTCCAGCGGCCCCCGTAGAGCCGGGCCCCTTCGCCGTCGAACGAGGCGCGGCGCGGCTTCGTCAGCCGCCAGACCCACACTCAGCTGTAGACGCCGTGCTCGATCCGGCCGAGCACGGTCTCCACCTGGCGTGCTCCGACCTCGGTGTCGAGGAGCCGAAGCGGGGCCTCGCCGCCAAGCGCGCGGTTGGGCTCGCGCAGCCATCGGGAGGCGCGCTCCTTCCCTTCGAGGACCTCGGCCGCCAGGGTCGCGATACGTGCGAGCCGGTAGACCCGGTCCGACTCGTCCGGCCGGAAGCGCTTGGACCGCTTGCGCCGCATCAGCGTGGTCCACGGGATGTCCAGGACCGGGACCAGCTCCTTCAGCTCCAGGCCGAAGTCGCGCACCATCGCCTCGAGGATCCCGTAGGGGAGGCCGCTCCGGAGCTGGGCCACCACATCGCTCATGTCCTTGACCCGGCCCTTCCAGGCCCTGGGCCCGCCGACGGTCTCGACCACCTGTGCCGCCCTGACGCTCATCGATGCGCAGCCTCCATTTGGTAGTCAGCCTACTACCAATCGGTAGGGGAGTCAAGGGCAAACCCAGAGGTCTTGGGCTGCGGCTTCCGGGTGTTGAGCCCTGAACGGGCCGCCTTCTCCTGCGGGCAGTGGGGGCCGCGCGATCCCGAGCGATGCCGCCCGAACGTTTCGAGCGCGCGCGGCGTGTTACAGCTGCGGTCGAGGGTGCTATCCTCGGCCGCGAGTGCGGCATGCGCGCCAGGGACCCTCGCTTGCCCGCGCTGAGCGTCGAAAGCGGCTTCCATCGAGATGGTCGCCTCTTCTCGACCCTGGCCCGCCTGCCGACCACGAGTCCGGAGACCAGGTCCTTTCTGGCTGAGGGGAATGAGCCATGACCGAACGCACGCTTCGTCGCGTTGCCTTCCTGGTGACTAGCTTCGCCACCCTGTTCGCTCTCGGCGTGGCCCCGGTGTCCGCCCAGCGGAAGGGGACCGAGAAGGGGGAGTGGCGCTACTGGGGCGGCGACGAAGGCAGCAGCCGCTACTCACCCCTCGACGAGATCAACGCACAAAACGCCGGCACGCTCGAAGTCGCCTGGCGCTGGAGCGCGCTCAACTACGGTCCGGCGCCCGACTACATCTACCGCGGCACGCCGGTCAAGGTGGGCGACCGGCTGTATGCCGTGGCCGGGCAGCGGCGTACGGTCGTCTCGATCGACCCGGCCACGGGCGAGACGCTCTGGATCTGGCGAGAGCGGGACAACCCGCGCTGGGAAGCGTCCACTCGCAAGAACTACGGTAAGGGCGTCGCGTACGCCGAGGTGGACGGACGTCCCGTGATCTACGTGATTACGCCCGGCTACTATTTGGTGGCGCTCGACGCCGACACGGGCCACCTGCTCCCGTTCTTCGGGCTCGGCGGGATCGTCGACCTGCATCTGGGCCTGGGCAACTACCCGGTGGACGCCGACCGCGGCATCCTCGACTCGGGGGACATCACGTCTTCGTCGCCGCCGATCGTGGTGAATGGCGTCATCGTCGTCGGCAACTCGCACGACCGCGGCTACTACCCGGAGCGGAAGGAGAACGTCCCCGGCCACATCCGCGGCTACGACGCGAAGACCGGCCGAATGCTCTGGATCTTCCACGTATTGCCCCAGCCCGGAGAGCCCGGACACGACACCTGGGAAGGCGACTCCTGGACGTACACGGGGAACATCTCTGCCTGGGCGCCGCTCTCCGCGGACTCGGAGCACGGCATTGTGTACATCCCGACGGACACGCCGACCAACGACTACTACGGCGGCCACCGCGGCGGAGCGAACCTCTACGGGACGAGCCTGATCGCCCTCGACGTGAAGACCGGCAAGCGCGTCTGGCACTTCCAGATGGTCCACCACGACGTCTGGAACTACGACAACCCCGACGCGCCGCACCTTCTCGACATCACCGTGGGAGGACGCAAGATCCCGGCGGTGGCCGCGGTCACCAAGCAGGGTTTCACCTACGTCTTCAACCGGCTCACCGGGGAGCCCGTCTGGCCCATCGAAGAGCGCAACGTCCCGCTCTCGGACGTCCCTGGTGAGAAGAGCTGGCCCACGCAGCCGTTCCCCACGAAGCCCGCGCCCTTCGAGATCCAGGGGGTCACCGAGAACGAGCTCATCGATCTCACGCCGGAGCTGAAGCAGCAGGCCATCAAGCTGGCGCAGCCGTATCGGATGGGCCCGCTCTTCACGCCGCCTTCGCTCTGGAACGCGCCCGACGGCAGCAAGGGCGCCTTCACCATGCCGGGCTCGAACGGAGGAGCCAACATTCCCGGGGGCGCGGCGCTCGACCCCGAGACCGGGACCCTCTACGTCGCCACCGAGCGGGGCCACGAGGTGATCTCGCTGATCCCGGGCAGCGAGAGGGCCAAGGTCATCGGCGGCGGGAACTCGAACATGAACTACGTGTCCCGCGGGCCCGGCGGGATCCGCGGACCGCTAGGCCTCCCGCTGCTCAAGCCGCCCTTCGGCAGCATCGTGGCCATCGACCTGAACACGGGAGAGCACCTCTGGCGTGTGCCCAACGGCGACACGCCCGCCAACGTCAAGAACCACCCCGCGCTGAAAAGCGTGACGTTGCCCGTGACCGGCAAGCAGACCCACGCTACCGTGCTCGTGACGAAGTCGCTGCTGTTCTATGGGGAGGGGCGCAGCGCGGAGCCTTATCTGCACGCCCTCGACAAGCGGACTGGGCGCGAGGTGGCACGTGTCGAGCTACCTGCGACCACGAACACCGCGCCGATGACCTACATGCACCAGGGACGACAGTACATCGTGCTCTCCGTCGCCGGGCCCGGCCACCCGGCGGAGCTGGTAGCCGTCGCGCTGCCGAAGCAGAAGTGAGTTCGTAGGTCCAAGGCGCACCCCAGGGGCTAGGGAGCATCGAGGTCGATGGCGCTGAGCACTGTCCTCTGCGCCGACTGGTCTGCGAGTCCCAAGGGTCGGGAAGTGTACGTCGCGACCGTCGAGCCTCGGACCATTGAGAGAGTCTTGCCACCGGCGGGGGGATGGACGGTGCCATCTGCCGTGGCCGCGGCCAAGCAGCGCAGCCGCGGTGGTAGCGCATTGCTCGGCTTCGATGCTCCGCTTGGTGTTCCCGCATCGTTCTGGCAGGCGCTGCGTCGCGAGCGCCCGGAATGGGCGAAGGCGCGGAGTTTCTCGGGGTTGCTGGACTGCTTCGTGCAAGACGTCGGCTTCTTTGAACCGGTGAAAACGCCGCAGGCCTGGCGCCCGGGACAGCCGTTCTTCCACGTCGAGGCCGGTCGCGGCGGGCGGCTCAGATTCGAGCGTGCGATGACCGGCCATGCCGTGGGTTCCTTGCGCGGAATCGACCGCTTGACCGCGGGACTGCCCGCCTTCATCGCGGGTGGCATCGCGGGGGCCGTGGGGAGCGCCGCATGCGACATCTGGCGCGGGCTGGGCGGGCCTGGCCGCGGCCGCCCGAAGCTGTGGCCGTTCGACGTCTCGCTGGACGAGCTTCTTCTTGGGAACAAAGGCGTCGTTGTCGCGGAGATCTATCCCCGTTTGGCCTACGGCGTGGCGTTGGGGGAGGGGCCGCCCCCGTGGCGGAGGCTCTCCATCGCCAAGAATGACGCGAAGACCCGGGCCCAGGCCGTCTTCAATCTGGCCGAGTCGGCGTGGGTCAGGAACGCCCGCGTGACGCTGGACGACCTGGTCGTCGCGAGAGAGTCCAGCGACGCGTTCGACGCCCTGTTCGCGGCCGCGGCGATCCTGCGCTGCTTGATCGAGGAAACGCCCCTTTCGCGGGCGGAGCTGGAGGATCGGGAGGCGGAGGGCGGCATCCTGTGCAGCGGGAGCGTCGACTTCGACGTCCCGGAACGCAAGTTCCGGCCGAAGGCAGAGGCCGCAAGCGCCATTGTCCGGATCTACGTGGAGCTTCGCGAGATCGAGCCTCCCGTGTGGCGCAGGATCGACGTGCCCGCGGACTTCACGCTGGCGCAGCTTCATCGCGTGCTGCAGATCGCTTTCGGTTGGGAAGACCGTCACCTGCACGAGTTCCGGTTCCAGGGGGTCGCGTTCGGAACACCAGACCCCGAGGCGCCGCCAGAGATGCGGAACGAGCGCAAGGCGAGGCTCGGCGGGCTGGTCGAGGCCGGGATGACCGGCGAGTACCTCTACGATTTCGGCGACGACTGGGTGCACGAGCTGCGTATCGAGTCGAGCGGGCCGGCAGACGCCGCCGTCACGTACCCGGTGTGTACTGGCGGGGCGCGGGCCTGTCCGCCCGAGGATTGCGGTGGCGTCCCCGGTTACGTCCGGCTGCTGGAGAGCCTGTTCGATCCGCGGCACGAAGAGCACGCCACGATCCGAACCTGGGTCGGGGGCTTCTTCGATCCGGAGGGTTTCGACGCCAACGGTGTCAACCGTCAGCTCTGGAGCCGCCTGGGCGTGCGAGGCAGGGGGTGAAGCGGCAGGTACAGCCACGAGGATTACGGCGACTACCTCGAGCGCAAGTACCGTTGAAGCGAGTCCTGCCGGGTGTGGACGCCGGCAGTCGGCCCGGGGCGGGACCGCGGCGCTAGCGGAGGCGGACATGGAACTCGAGCAGGCGGAAGAAACCGTACGGCTGGTGCTGACGGGGCGCGAGGCCTACCTGCTGAAGCGCGCGCTGGAACGGGCGTCGTTCATCGACACGCCCGTCAACGAGCAGGAGGAGATCGCGACGTTCTGCGTCCGGGTGCTTGAGGCGCTCGCCCCGCTGTGAGCAGCCGGCGCTCGTCCCTTGACATCCCGGCGGAGTGCCCCTAACTTCGCTGCGTACAGCCCACGATCACCGGAGCACCACCCCGCAGGAGGCGCCATGGCCCGAAGCTACTTCGAGCTGCTGAGCAAAGACGAGAACCGCATCCAGGTCCCTGCAGGCAAGACGATCTTCGAGGCGGGGCAGCCGGGGACGGAGATGTACATCGTGACCGCGGGCATGGTCGAGCTGCGCTCGGACGGCGAGGTGATCGAGACGCTCGAGCAGGGCGGCGTCTTCGGCGAGATGGCGCTCGTCGACGACGAGCCGCGCTCCGCCAGCGCCGTGGCGCTCTCGGACTGCGAGCTGGTGCCGATCGACGAGAAACGCTTCGAGTACCTGCTGGCCCGCATGCCGTTCTTCGCACTCGAGGTGATGCGGGTGATGGCGCGCCGCCTGCGCCGGAGCCTCGCCGACTGAGCACAGCGGCCCGCAAGACGGTCCACCTGAAGGGACCCTTCTCGATGCGCAACGGGGGAACGATCCCGCGCGTCGATATCGTGTACGAGACCTGGGGCCGGCTCTCGCCCGCGAAGGACAACGCGATCCTGCTGGTGACGGGCCTCTCGCCCGGCTCCCACGCGCGCTCATCCGCCGAGGACCCGTCTCCCGGCTGGTGGGAGGAGATGGTGGGGCCGGGCCAGGCGATCGACACCGAGCGCTTCCACGTGATCTGCGTGAACTCGCTGGGGAGCTGCCACGGCTCCACCGGCCCGGCATCCCTGGATCCGAGAACACACAAGCCGTATCGCATGAGCTTCCCGGTGCTGAGGATCGAGGATATCGCGACCGCGGCGCGGCAGGCGGTGCGGGCGCTCGCTATCCAGCGGCTGCGCGCCGTGGTGGGTCCGTCGCTCGGCGGAATGACTGCGCTCGCCTACTCGATCCTGTTCCCGGACGAAGTGGAGGCCCTGGTCGCGATCTCAGCCGCGACGCGCGCGACGCCGTTCGCGATCGCGATCCGCTCGCTGCAGCGCGAGGCGATCCGCAGCGACCCCGAATGGCGGGGCGGGAACTATGCCGAAGGCGGCGGACCGACGACCGGCATGCGCCTGGCCCGCAAGCTCGGCCTGATCACCTATCGCTCCGCGCGCGAGTGGCGGGAACGCTTCGGGCGCGAGCGCGTGGACGCGCTCGAGATGAGGGAGGGCGTGTTCGGCGTCGAGTTCGAGGTCGAGGCGTATCTCGAGATGCACGCCCGCAAGTTCGTGGGGACGTTCGACGCCAACAGCTACCTGTACCTCTCGCGCTCGATGGATTTGTTCGACGCAGCGGAGCACGGCGGCTCGGTCGAGGCCGCCCTGGCCCGCATCACGGCGCACAAGGCGCTGGTGATCGGCGTCGAGACGGATTTCCTGTTCCCGCTGGACCAGCAGGAGGAGATCGCGGAGGGCCTGCGCAAGGCCGGTCGCGACGTGCGCTTCGAGGCGCTGCCCTCGATCCAGGGGCACGACTCGTTCCTGGTGGACATGGACCG
>Ga0214473_10003664_pt1 | contig 18569 bp, 22 predicted proteins | sample RVTome_7_FD_203509 | JGI IMG/M metagenome (GOLD analysis project Ga0214473, IMG submission 203509) | Soil microbial communities from uranium-contaminated site in the Upper Colorado River Basin, Wyoming, United States - RVT98D197 | ecosystem: Environmental > Terrestrial > Soil > Contaminated >... | reverse complement strand
TATCTCCTCAACTTTATGGCCTGATTTGAATGTTCGCTCTCCCAAGTCGCCTGTTTCTAAATTCTTGATTGATACGACAACATTTGCCCCACCCCGACCAAGTTTTGTATGAGTATACTTAACGACCTTGTAGGGTTTCCCATCTAATTGAAATGTCGTCCCGGCTTTTAATTCAGTCGCTTGAATCATATGTCTTTCTTCATCCGTTGATATTCAATAATTCCAGCGTTTAGCTTAGCTAGAGTTTTAAGTCTTAATGAATTAATGTTTAAAGCAAATTGAACATCCACATTTTGGGTACTATCTATCTGTATACGGGTAAGTAATTCGGTTACCCTTTCTTGTTGTCCAGAAGATGCGTTGCGGGCTTTTTCTGCAATCAATTTAACTATCTCTCTTGTCTCAGGAGACAATTCTCGAACATACGCCAATAAATTTGTCATATCCATTGATTCTATTTCAAAATCCATATCTATCACCCTCGCCTCAATTCCTCTAACTGGTCCTTTTTCTTGTTTAATCATATTTTCTCCTTCATTTATATTCGGGTCATTCGGGTGAATTCGTGTATTAGTGTCGCGTTATATTAACCATTTACCATTCTTCTGCACCAATTTATTATCGAACCAGATTTCCCCTCCCCGTCTTAAATCCTTTATCATATCCCAATGAATTGCGCTTTCGTTCAAACTTTTTGTTTCTTTATATCCGCGACCCAGTGCCAGGTGAATGCTTCCGCCGATTTTTTCGTCAAACAAAATATCTTTTGTAAAGCGTGTAATATTATAATTATTTCCAAGTCCTAATTCCCCTATTCTACGGGCACCGGGGTCACAATTGAGTATTTTTTGTAAATCCTTTTCTCCTTTACTTGCAGTCGCCTTAATAACCTTTCCGTCTTTAAATTCCAATCTAACGTCACTATACTCACGGCATAAATAAAGCGCGGGGTAGGAGAATGTAATATATCCGTTTGCTTTCCTTTCGACAACCGACGTAAATACTTCTCCGTCCGGCATATTATATTTCCCCCCTGCATTTTCCGCCGTTCTTCCCGCTATCCCCAATCTCAAATCACAACCTTCTCCGACTATATGAACTTCACGAGTTGCGTCAACCCTCTTTCTTAATTTTTCCTGCTCGGCAAACTTATTCTGCCAGTCAACACCGTTTATTGCTTTGAAAACAAAATCCTCGTATTCACTCAAAGACATGTCTGCTTCTTGAGCTTGAGCGTCTGTAGGAAATTTAGTTACAACCCAACGAGTTTTATCAACTCGCCAGTTAAGAATAGGCCTTGTAACCTTAGCTCGTTGTGAGACTTTATCAGTATCAACCCCGCTTAATCCCCTCGTATTCGTGGGTGAACCGATTCGGATGTAGCAATCCATAGCTTTGGTCTCATTCATCTCAGTTTGAGGAAAATGCTTTAACTGTAAGTCGGTTGCTAACTTATAAAATGCCTCAGTAAACTCGTTATCGGAAAATTGAAGTTTGATTTCGTTTGCTCCTCGGGTAACTAAAAGCTTGTATATTTCTAAAACTAAAGGTTTTGCCGTAAATTCAGAAATTACAACTACTTTTTCACCTTGTTTTACTTTCAAAGAATAATCAACTAAAATCTTCGCCTGCTTTTTAATTCTAGGGTCGGAAAGTGCCATGACTAGGCTATTTTACCCTTGAATTCGATTAAAAACAACAACTTACTTCTTAAAATTAACTTAATTTGGTAAAATATATGAACGCCCGGGTGGTGGAACGGTAGACACGCAGGTCTCAAAAACCTGTGAGCCTTTAAAGCTCGTGTCGGTTCGAATCCGACCCTGGGCACAAACATTTCACCTTAACATTATCTTCGTATTATTTACACTATTTTTTGATAATAACACGATTACGATGTATAATAGCCACACTGTCTAATTCGCACCTATCAAAAGGATGGGCTGAAATGCTACATGCAAGGATATCTCTCGTGTCGCCCGAAGGTAGCGGCTATATGATTAAAGCCAAGACCGGTTCAAAAACCCGCGTAGTTGAAAGCCATACTGCTTTTTATCGAAGACCGGAGTGGGATGAAGACCGTGGCGAGCTTTATCTACCCAGTGTTCAGGGTAATTATGAAATCGAAAGGCCCAGGGTACACGCCGAAATCTTACTTATACCAAGCGGGTTCGACCGTGCAGTCGCATGGACATACCTCAGCGAGTGGGAAAAGCTCAAAGAAGAGAAGTCACGGGAACAGCGCATAAAGCGCATAAGACAAGAAGGGCTTCCACCTCGGGACAAATAAAACAACTAAGCCTCGGATCGGTACTAAAAAACACAGGGTGCGAAACTGACAACAAGGTCTGGGCTGGAAGGCTCGCTTGAGATGAAATCTCAACACATCATCTCGAAAAAGTTTATTAAGCCCAGACCCGCAATATTTCAGGTCTTCAAATTATTTCTCCCTTTTCTCTTCCCTTCCGTAAGAACCTGCTTCGCAGAACCTTGTGCCCGCTCATTTTCAACAAACTACTTCGCCTCATCACGTTTAGTTTCGCGGCCATAGAAGCGAATTCTATCCCCTCTGAAGCGCAACTTAATTGAGCGAAGTGGTCCGTTTCTGTGTTTGGCTACATCGAGTTGAATGTTCTCTAAATTGTCATCCTCTTCACGCCATATAAACATTACAACGTCGGCATCTTGTTCTATACTTCCTGACTCTCTCAAATCAGCCAGTTGAGGACGCCTTGTACCCCTTTGCTCAACGGCTCGTGATAACTGAGAAACAGCCAGAACCGGAATCTTAAGTTCTCGTGCTAAATTCTTTAACCCCTGAGAAATTTCGGATACTTCCTGAACTCTATTTTCAAGTTGCCTCGAGCGTGCCAGCTGTAAATAATCAACCACCAAAAGCTCAACCCCCACCTCAACTTGAAGACGTCTTGCTTTCGTCCTCATTTCCAAAATAGATAATGCCGGCGTATCGTCAATATATAAGGGTGCTTCTGCAAGCTCCCCCATAGCATTTGATAATTTAGTAAAATCAGAATCCGAAAGTTTCCCCGTTTTTAATTTCCATGCGTCGATATCTGCTTGGGCTACTAAAAGCCGGTCAACCAGTTCTTCTTTACTCATTTCCAAAGAAAAAAATCCTACGGGTAATTTATGTTTTACGGCTAAATTCTGGGTCATATTTAATGCAAGTGAAGTTTTTCCTATACCGGGGCGGGCTGCAAGAATTATCAAATTAGAGCGCTGAAATCCGGCAAGCGTATCATCTAAATCGGAAAATCCGGTAGGCATACCCCGCAATCCTCCCTCCCTTTTGTGAAGTTCATCTAACCTGTCAAAACTCTCAGACAAGGCATCCTTTACGGGGGTGAATGCACGGGCAATATGCCTTTGAGTGATGGAAAAAACCTGACTTTCGGCTTTATCGAGAAGTTCCCCGGCCGAGAGTCCTTCGTCCAATGATAAATCCAATAAGCTGCTGGCGGCTGACATTAATGACCTTTTAATCGAAGCATCTTTGACAATCCTGCCGTAATGCTCAACGTGCGCCGCAGTTGGGACCTTGTTTACAAGTTCGGCAAGATAACTTGCTCCTCCGATTATTTTTAAAACTTTTCTTTTTTTCAGGCGTTCAGATACCGTCAATACATCAACAGGAATTCTCTCTTCATATAGTTCAATTGCCGATATAAATATTTCTTGGTGCCTGTCGTCGTAAAAATCTTTTGCGTCCAAAAATTCAGCAACGGCAATTATGGCATCGCGGTCCAAAAGGAGTGCTCCCAACACAGATTCCTCGGCGTCAGTTGAATGGGGAGGAATTCGAACATGAATTTGATTGGCCACTTCTAATTTAAGATTTTCTTTCCAAAACTACAATCTTTTGTTCTTCAGCAAGACTTTCTTTTTTTACTGTTAATTTATCTATCCTTTCTACCCCTACTCCCATATCCTCCAAAAACGGTTCAACACTTGATAATTTATCAAATAATTCTTTTTTTAATCCTTTTACCTGATAATGCATCGGTAGAATTATATATGGGTCAATTGCTCTGGTTATTTGAGCAGCATCTGCTGAGCCAATCGTATATTCGCCACCTGTCGGCACCATTAATATATCAATTGAACCTAATGATTCTATTTCTGACTCTGATAACTTATACCCTAAATCTCCTAAATGTGCGAGTCTTAATCCATCTATCTCAATTACGAAGATTATATTTTTACCGCGGATTTTTCCTTTTTTATCATCATGGTACGACGGCAAACCTATTATAGAAATTCCAGAAATCTCGTACTCTCCCGGCGCATCAATTACCTTCCTTACATCCGTTACTGCATTAAGATAGTTATGGTCATCGTGTTGATGAGACACCGTGACAATATCGGCCGAAACATTTTTAAAGGGAAGTCCAACCATTGCGGGATTATATGGGTCGGTAACTAAAGTTGCACTTTTTCCTTTTAATCGAAAGCATGAATGACCAAAATACGTAATTTCCATAAAAGTCCTTCGTGGAAACATACTAACAAACTAATTTTCTTTTTACAATTACCTTTTTTGTCATTTTTTTAATCAAACTAACTAACTTGACTTTAATTAGCCTTTATCCTAACATACGAGCGTAAAACTATATGCATCTCTTACCGATATGTATACATTGAAGATTTAGGTTATAAACTGTCTGAAAACCACAATAGCAAAGCATGCGTAAAGAAGTAATAATTGCAATCGTCGCAGGTATAGCCTTTGGCGTAATACTCGCCTTTGGCATATGGAGGGCAAATTCCGCTTTGAAGGAAGAAGTTACCACCGAAATTGTTGAGTCTGAAGTCGTATCTACCCCTTCCCCAACACCCGATGAATTAGACATTGCGCTTGCTAGGCCTACTAACTACGACGTATTAACTTCCTCACCTTCTGTTATAACCGGAGTAACTCAGCCGGATTCCTGGATTATTGTTTCGGGAGAAGTTAAAGATTATTATCTTAAATCCGACGATACAGGTAAATTTGAACAAGAAGTAGAATTTGTCGGAGGAGTAAATCAATTAATTATCACCGCATATAAACAAGACGGTAAGTCGGTGACCGATAATTTATTAATTGTATATTCAACGGAGTTTTTGAATGAATAGTGAAATTAGTTGTTAGAAATAAGCAGAGCTTGTCTCTGCTTCCATTTTCCAAATAACTAATTTCAAATTATATAGAATTTAGATTTATGCAAATATGAAAAAGGTTTTCGTAATAATACTAACCTTATTCGTAATACTTTTAGTACGAGTAAAAGTTTTTGCTCAAGAAGAAGCAACACCGGAAGGAGACCCTATCCGTGAGGCAGTGCAGGAAAAAATTGAGGAGGCACAAAATAAACCCGTCGCGTATCTAGGCACAGTAACCGATATAGTTGAAAATACCGTCCAAATAAAAAGTATCGATGGAGAAATTAAACAAGTATCAATGAATGATGACACAAAATTCGTCAAAGTGAATAGTCGTACAACAAATGTTAACTATTCAGATATAGCCATCGGAGATTTCTTAGTAAACATGGGTTATAGAAATTCAGACGATGTTTTGGTAGTTGGGCGTACCCTAGTTACCTCTCAACCTGAAAAACCTAATCGGGAATCCGTTTTTGGCAAAGTTAGAGAAAAATTAAATACAGAAATCTCTATCGAATTATTAGGCAGTCAAGATTTATTGACTTTATCTCCTGAGAAAAATTTGGTAGTTACAGAAGAAGTAGAAGGCGAAAAGATAAAAAGTAGATTTCCCGATATTGAAGAAGAAAGTACAATATTTGCCGTAGGAATTCGCTCCGAGGACTCGTTTTCTGCCCGTTCAATTCATATCGTAGAAACTCCTATTCCTAGCGAAAACCCCGAGTAGATTGTAGTTTTGCGGCTAAAATTGTAAGATATTTAATAGATGTCACAAGGTAAAACACAAATATTAAAAGGGTTTAGGGATTTTTTACCCGAAATAATGGCCGTAAGGAATGAGGCTATATCACGCTTAACAACGGTTTTCAAAAAATACGGCTATGACGAACTTCAGACTCCGGCCCTTGAGTATAAAGAAGTGCTTTTGGGCAAATACGGAGAAGAAGCAGAGCACCTCATGTATCTCTTCAAGGACCACGGAGATCGTGAGGTTGGACTCAGATACGACTTGACTGTACCCCTTGCTCGGGCTATGGCTTCCCATAGAGATTTACCGATACCCTTTAAAAGGTATCAAATTCAACCTTTATGGCGGGCAGAAAAACCTCAAAAAGGAAGGTACCGAGAACTTTATCAATGTGACGTTGATATTGTCGGTTCATCCTCCCCCATGGCTGATGCCGAAATACTAGCGATAATAAACGATGCATTGACTGCACTCGGATTTTCCGATTTCAAAATAAAAATAAATAGCCGTCAAGTACTTTTTGAAATAATGAAGAATGCAAAAATTGAAAAAGAAAAATGGACTAAAGTATTAACGGTAATAGATAAACTGGATAAAAAGGATAAAGGTGAAGTAGAAAGAGAGTTAATCGGCAGCGGTCTAGAGAAATTACAAATCGAGAGACTCTTTTCCGAAATTGATAAAGCAAAACCCGATAATTTTCTCGAAAATGTTATCGCTTTCGCGGGAAAATTAGGAGTTTCCAAAAATATCACTTTCGTTCCTTCCCTAGCCCGCGGTCTCTCTTACTATACGGGTCCAATTTATGAATCGGTTGTCGAAATCCCAAAGATTGGTTCAATAACGGGGGGAGGCAGATACGATAAATTGCTTTCAGACCTCGGAGGTCCCGACCTTCCGGCCACTGGAACATCATTTGGATTAGATAGACTGGTAGACGTGATTAATGAACTTTCTCTTTGGAAAAATATAAAGAAAACGAAGACCTCAGTTTTAGTAACAGTCTTTTCTGAAAAACTAATTGATTCCTCAATCGAGATTGTAAACTTACTTAGAAAAAGCGGAATTCCTGCCGAATTATATCCTGATGCCAATACAAAACTCGATAAACAACTAAAATATGCCGACAAAAAAGATATTGACTGGGTTGTAATAATAGGTCCTGATGAAGTTCTAAAAAAATCGGTAGTTTTGAAGAATCTAAAGTCAAAAACTCAAGAAGTAATTCTTACTTCCGGACTTTTGACCAAAATTCAATGACCACCAGGAGACTCCGAGCGTATATTTATCTACTTTTAGTCGCAGGAATTTGGGGAGCTGCAGGACCCATTATCAAATTCACCCTTCAAGCAATTGATCCCCTACCCTTTTTAGCATACCGCTTTACAATTGCAGCTGTTTTTTCAACTATCTTTTTTCTGGTTAAAATTCAAAAAGGTAAAAAATTTAATAAAATACGAGCTAATTTACCGCTTTCGTTATTGTACGGATTTTTAGCAGTACCGTTCGCTTTGGGAATATTATTTGTGGGACTCGATAAATCAACAATTCTTGATTTTACACTTATAAGTGTAATCGGTCCCTTGATAGTTACTGCCGGAGGAGCATTTTTCTACCATGACCACATAACTCATAAAGAAAGGGTCGGGATTTCAATTGTATTAATAGGAGTAATTTTAAGCACTTTTTTTCCGTTTCTTTATAATCAATCGGATTTGAAACTAACCGGAAATTTTTTACTTTTGCTATATCTTTTTGCTGACGGTGGTTCAATACTTCTTGCCAAGTATTTAGTTCAAAAGAAAATCAAATCTGCAAATCTTACCAACCTTGCATTCATTGTCGGAGTATTAATAATTGTTCCATTAGCTATTCTCTCTTATGGCGGAAATAATTTAGTTAACTCAATAGTAAATCTTCCTTTTATATACCACCTTGGTGTATGGTATATGGCCTTGGTTTCAGGCTCACTTGCTTATTTTCTTTATGTTCGGGCAGCGAAGTCCATAGAGGTGTCAGAAGCAGTACTTTTTAACTACCTCCAACCTCTTTTTTCGGTTCCCTTAGCAGTTTTTTGGCTGAAAGAAAGTTTAACCATAACATTTGTAATTAGCGTAGCAATTATTGCTTTCGGACTGGTGATTGCCGAGCACAAGAAGAAGAACTTAAAGCTAAAAGCTAATAGCTAAGAACTAAAACTGAAAACTAATTTATAGCATATTGTTTTGGACTTTTAAAATTTAAGTTTTGAGTTAAAGCCAATTATTTGGTAAAATATCACTTATGAAAGCAAATATCCACCCAACTTGGTATCCGGAAGCGAAAGTTAATTGTGCCTGCGGTAATTCATTTGTAGTAGGGGCAACTATGCCCGAAATTCAAGTCGAAGTCTGTTACAACTGTCACCCTTTCTATACAGGGCAGATGAAATACCTTGATACCGCAGGGCGCGTAGATACGTTTCTTTCCCGTTCCAAAAAAGCGATTAAAAAGGTTGTTAAAAAATCGGATAAAAGGCGCCTTAAGCGCGAAAGAAGAATCAGGGAGGAACTAGCGAAACCAGAATCATTAGCTGAAGTTAGAAAAGCGACAAAAAAAACGAAAAACTAGGATGGGGATGTGTTTTGAGTTGTGTGTTTAACGCACTACCCACCCTATCTCCACGACTCACTACCCAACCTCAACCATATTAACATGACCAACAAAGCTTATATTGAAATTCGCGGAGCAACCGGAGGTGACGAAGCCAAAATTTGGGCAAACGACCTTCTTCGTATGTATTTGCGGTTTGCCATAAAAAGGAATTGGAAAGCAAACCAAGTTGACGATAAAACTTTAATGATTAATGGTCTTGGTGCATTCGAACTTTTAAAAAATGAGTCCGGCGTACACAGGGTACAGCGAGTACCGGAAACTGAAAAAAGAGGCAGAATTCACACGTCAACAGCCACGGTCGCTGTCCTCCCCGAAATTGCCGAGAGTGAAGTAAAAATAAATCCACAAGATCTTGATTGGCAATTTTACCGAGCCTCTACTCAAGGGGGTCAGAATGTTCAAAAAGTTTCAACCGCCGTAAGGCTTACACATAGGCCTACAGGACTAGTTGTAACTGCTCAAGAAGAACGATTTCAAGTACAAAATAGGGAAATTGCGCTAAACCTGCTTCGGGCAAAGCTTTGGGAGCGTGCGGAGGAGCGGAAAATGAAGGAAATCGCCGACTACCGTTCCCCTATCGGACGCGGTATGCGTGCGGAAAAAATCCGTACTTATAACTATCCGCAAAATAGATTAACCGACCATAGAATCGGGAAATCCTGGGGTAATTTGGAAAGTATAATCGACGGTAATTTAGATAAAGTAATTTCAACAATTTCAGAAAAGCTAAAAGCGTAATATCATTTATTTATGGTAGATAAAAGTAAAGAGTTCAAAGATTATCTTCGACATTCCGTAGGGCCTGAATCGGGTGTTACACATACTCAATATCCACCGGGTACAAGGGAAATGCCTGGTCCAGGGACTCCTGAATTAGTAATTGAAAGGCCGACACCCGTAGTGACAGAAGCAGATGGTAAAGCCAAATTAGCTCAAGGAAGATTACGAATTAGACCTTTTTATACCAAAAAAGAAGTCGCAATTGCCGAACACCCGAAAAGAAAGTAACCTTCTTCCTCTTTGTCAACGTTGGTTATTCCGAAAATTCCGAAAGAGTGGCGGATTTTTGAAGCAGTTATCTTAACCGCCGTAAAGCCGTTCCTGAAGTACTGCCCCTCCACTTTCGTGTAGCTCAAATGTTGCGCGCTCGCTTATGGTTAAGACAGTATTTTTATCATCTATAAACATAACTCCCCAACCCTTTTGCGCCTTAATTAACTCTTTAAATTTATGACTCCCGTGGTAAGAGAAAGTTCGTTTGTGCTCATCAATTATACTTGCAGTTAATCCGCCAGGACCGCAAGCTAAAGTCAAAGATTGCCCTAGGTTGTGTTGGTCTTTTAGCTCAAGAAACATAAATCTTCCCTCACTTTTTGGTTCTCCGTGTGCCAAAAGCCAATCGACTGCGTCTTTGCTAGGTCGCTCAACTGCTTGCATGAGGCTTTCAATCCACCTTCCTCTTAGCAGTTCTTGATAAGTCTTTTCTGTTGCCATTTTGTCGCAATACTGAAAAATTTATGAATGAGTAGAGAGAACAAAACTATCATTTATTTCGCTACCGCCTACAGACATATAATTTCCCGTTGTGGGCACAAGAATAACTGAAGAATCGTAATTTGTCAATCAAAACTACTCGGAAAATTCCGAAAGAGTGGCGGATTTTTGAAGGGTTTCTCCATCGCCCTCCGGGCCTGAGGCCCCGGGCCGGGGGTGCCATATTTCGAGCGAAACGACGTCACCTGGTTTTTTAGACGAAATTGCGTCTGCTAAACTGCCGTTATCTTCCTTAAGTTCCTTCCCGTCAAATTTGGTGATAATATCGTTTGCCGATATTCCGGCAGCCTCCGCAGGTGAGCCCAAGATTACTTCTATAACAAAAGCTCCCTGAGGAACATTATTAAGAATTGCCGTTTGTTGACCAATCATTTGATATGTTACTCCCAAATAAGGCTTGGATACGAATTTACCCGTAGCGCTAAATTGTTCCAATCCTGTTTTTACTATATTAATTGGAATTGCAAAACCAATATTTTCTGCTCCTTGCGCAACTGCCACATTAACCCCAATTACTTGGCCTGCTGAATTTAATAACGGGCCTCCGGAATTTCCGGGATTAATCGCCGCATCCGTTTGAATCACATCATCGAGTCGTTCAACAAATCCCTCGAAAGAAGAGCCTGCTGTAATACCCCTGCCTAGGCCCGATATTACTCCTGTGGTTACCGTGTGTCTGAATTCGCCGAGTGCAGTACCTATTGCTATTACAAATTGCCCCACCTTCAAATTTTCTGAATTACCCAACGCCAATGGGGTTAAACTATTTGCGTTAATTTTTATAATTGCAATGTCATTTGAAGGGTCTCGGCTTATCTCATTGGCCTCATATTCCCTGCCGTCATTTGTTACCACCTTATATTTTGCCGAGGCGTCTGATACCACATGACGGTTAGTTATAATCAACCCATCGGAAGAAACGATAAATCCACTCCCTATGTCTTGGGGTTCACCACCCTCAACTCTCGATTGGAATCCTCCAAAAGGAGAGAACTCCAATACTCTTCTTTGCGGAGTTTCAATTGACACAGTTACGACTGACGGAGAAGCTTTTTCTGCAACACTTATGACCACCGATTCTTCAGTTAATATTTTCTGCTCTAAGGTTCCGACTCTAAATCCTTGCCCATCCCGATTTACCAAAAAATCCAATGGTTTTATAGTAAACAATCTATCTGCAATAGCTCCACCGGTTGCAGCAACTAGAATTATTAATCCAACAGCTATACCGATTAAAAATCCTTTAAAGTTTATCTTTCGCATAATTAGAAATTGGTTGTTAGAAATTTGAAAATGGTAATAAGCCGAGCTTGCGCCTTAGGCGTAGAAATTGGATATAAGCAGAGCTTGTCTCTACGAGATTGGAAATTGGTATTAATTCTAATTTCTATTTTCTATTTTCCATTACTAATTTCTATTTTCTAATAGCTAATATCAAATTATTAATTTTATTCCTGAGAGTCGGCTGAGAGTACCTCAATTGCTTTATTCAATTGTTCATCTTCTTCGGTATCCGCATTATCTTCTACCTCATAATCGGGAACTAATCCCCCCTCGTTAACCCAAAACCCGGACGGGGTCAACCACCTAGCAATCGTTATATGTAGACCTGCACCGTTGTCTACCTGCTGAGGTTCCTGAATAGTCCCTTTCCCAAATGTTGTTTGTCCAATTAAAGGAACATTATTATTATCCCGCAATGCTCCTGCAAAAATCTCGGATGCCGAAGCAGAGCCCCCGTTTACTAAAATAACCACGTTTTGATTCCTAAATCGCCCGAATTTTTCAACTTTGAATTCTTCCTTAGTTCCATCGGCATTTTCCTCGATAACAACTGTCTCCCCGCTTTCAAGAAAATCAGAAGCAAGGTCAACTGCTCCTTGTAAATATCCCCCCGGATTATTGCGAACGTCAACAATTATGGATTTTATATTCGGATTTTTCAGAATAGATAAAACCGCATCTTCCCACTCATCCATCGTTTCTCCAGCAAATTTTAAGACTTTAATATGCGCTATGCTTTCATTCTCGCCTACGAATGAAAGGGTAACGCTGGCAACGTCTATATTTGCCCGAACTATATCTACTTCAAACGGACTATCATTTCCTTCACGGAGTAACGTTAGTGTTACTTTTGTTCCTGCGCGGCCGCGAATTAATTGTACGGCCTCCGGAAGAGACATTCCTCCGGTTCCCAAATCTACTCCGTTTTCAAGGTCGCGAATTCCAATTATATAATCTCCTGCTTTTACACCAACGGCTTCAGCCGGAGAATCAGGTAAAGGAGAAATTACGGCCAACTGCGTCCCTTTAAAACCAATCTGTATGCCAATACCATCAAAGGCACCTTGCAAATCCTCCTGTACTATTTTATTTTCGGAAGGCGGAAGAAATACCGTATAGGGGTCGCCAACTGCTGAAACCATACCTCTGATTGCTCCATAAACAAGTTGAGACGGAATGAGTTTTGTTTTATCAAAATATTTTGTTGCTAGTGTATCCCAAACTCTCCAGAAAAGTGAGAAATCAAGGTCGCCGTGCTCTAAAGGTAAATCACGCGAAATCGTAACTCTATAGGGGTCCTTTCCGTCATATCTCGCCTTAAACCCATTTATACCTATAATATAACCTACTGAAAAAATACCTCCTGCTATCAAGACTATGGCAAGCAATTTTCTAACTTTTGATAGATTGATTTTAGGCATTATTAATAACTTTACAGTCAAAGTGGTTTAAATCGCGGGAGTATACGGAAGCAAACCCAAGTGTCTCGCTCTTTTTATTGCATTAGCAAGTCTTCGTTGATGTTTACTGCATATTCCGGACCTTTTTTTACCAACTATTTTTGCCCGGTCGGATATAAAAATAGATAGGTCTTGAAAATTTTTGTAGTCAGGGTCTTTTTTAGTTTTACAAAATATACAATCAACCGGAACCGGAGCCTCGCGTCTTATACTTTTTCTATTTTTCTTAAAAGCCATAAATTCTTAGTTCTTAGCTCTTAGTTCTTAGCTATTAGAACGGCATGTCTTCTTCTTCGTCTTTATTAACTTTTACGGTTTTCTTATCGGTTTTGGCAGGCTCTTTTTTGGGAGAGGATGTTCGGCCTTTGGCCGAATCTTTTGCTTTGGATTTTGATTTTTCCTCTTTTTTCGAACCATCAGCCGTCTCAGTTCCCTCTATCGCCTCTTCGGGGACATTAAAATCATCGGCAGGTGCCCCTTCCGTTCCTCCTCTTCGTGAATCAAGAATTATCATATCGGAAATTACAATTTCAGTAGTTGTTCTTTGAACTTCGTCTTTGCCTGTCCAAGTTCTTGTCTGAAGTCTTCCTTCTACATATACCTTTCTTCCCTTAGCCAAAAGCTGTGAACAAAGCTCAGCCAATTTATTCCAAGCGACAATCCTATGAAATTCCGCATCTTCTTTCTTTTCTCCACCCTCAGTCGTCCACTGACGATTTGTCGCTAATCCAAAAGTACAAACCGCAGTTCCCTGCGGAGTATAACGTAACTCAGGGTCTCGCGTTAAATTTCCGATTAATGAAACTTTGTTTAAACTTCTTGCCACCTTATTCTTTTCTCAATAATAAATATCTGATAATCTCTGTTAACAAATTCAATTTTTTATCCATATCCTTTGCTGTTTCCGGTTCTAATTCTAATGTATAATTCATAAATATTCCAGTTCTATTTTTGGAAATTGGGTATGCTAAATCTATCTCTCCCCATTCGTTGATTTTAACTATATTTCCTTTTGCATCCTTAACCAAATCTTCTACCTTTTTTTGTAAAGCCTTTTTCTTAGCGGGAGTTGTACTGCCTGCTAAAACTACTGTTAAATCATAAGTATTCATAATTTATACTTGAAAAAAAACAAACGAGATTTACTCGTTTCTGAAAGTATATCATAGTACAAGTTTAAGCTTAAGTGCAAGTTTTAGAACGAAAAATTTGATAATGCATGGTATACTCCTTAATAATATGTCGGCAGAAACAAAGAGAGGAGAAAACGGACCAACTACTCCTCAAATTTTAATGAGTCAGGGTCGTACTCTTGTAATGAACATGCGCGTAGAAGCTCGGGAAATTCGTGAAAAAATCAAAACAAGTACTTCAGTTGAATCTAAAATTATAAAGAATGCTCAAGCAGTAGCAATGGAAAGAACTGCAAGCCGTATTGATAGTGCCATTGGATTTCTCGGAGAAAGGTTGGCTAGCTTTCGACCTGATCCTGAAGCTTAAATTCCTACTTTAAACTCGATAACCCCGCACAGAACTTACTTGTTCCCGTGGTCTACGTCCACGCGTCACAAGGGCGTTTGTACGGGGCAAGCATCTTTTTCATGCACCCGTCTTAAACTCAATAACATCTTTGTCTTTGACTATGTAGTCTCTTCCTTCCAATCTCACTTTCCCCTTATCCTTAGCTTCTTTCCACCCGCCTCGCGTCGGCTCGCTTACATTAGTCGGAGCTGGTTCGCCTTTGCGAGTCGAGGCGGGGCTTTCTATTTTTAATAATTCCTCTATATTAATAACTTCGGCCTTAATGAAATTCTTTGCAAAATCGGTGTGAACTACTTCTGCTGCCTCTATCGCATTACTTCCCGCCTTCAGGCTCCACGCAGTAACTTCTTTGCCGCCTTTAATAGTATAGAAAGTAATTAAATTTAATATTTTGTATGACCAGGCGATTAATTGTTCCAGCCCGGATTTTTCTACTCCGATATTCGCCAAATATTGTCTTCTTTCATCGGGTGTAAGTTCGCTTAATTCCTCCTCTAAACTACCGGCAATGGCAACAGCCGGTTCTTTAAACTTTTCGGTAACATTAACAATCCAAGTCCGTATTTCGTCCTTATCCTTTAAGTCATCTTCTGAAAAATTTAAGACATAAATTGAAGGTTTTTTTATACCCGCCAATTGAAGTTCAATATTAACTACTTCAATATCATCCAAAACCTGCTTTAAAGTTCCGGGTTCGTGGGAGGGGTGCTGGTGAGTTATATAAGGGTCGATAAATGCCCGGACAACGTGTGCGATTGCACTTACTTCCCGGATTTTTCCTAAAAACTGATTCCCCATCCCCTCACCCTTATGTGCTCCTTTCACAAGTCCGGCAATATCAATGAAAGTGACCGAGGCATAAATCTTTTTTGGCTCGGTCATCGGAAGCGTTGTCGAAGGACCCCCTCGGATTAACTCCCAAATTCTATCTAAATCCTTATCAGGAACCGTAACTACTGCCTCGTGGGGTTCAATGGTCGTAAACGGACGCGGCGCAGTTTCCGCCAGCTTCCTCGCCGCCAAAGCATTAAACAAGGTCGACTTACCAGCGTTGGGTAAACCTACTATTCCGCACGAAAGCTGTGACATGGCTAGATTTTAACATTTTATTGACTATCTGTCCCGACTTTTCAGATATAAACAGAGGTAAGTGTTTCAATTAATTCTGTAAAAGTTTTTGTATTTCAAAATAAGCTGGTTTCTTTTTATATTCTCTGTCAAACAGAAGTGGCGCGTCTTTTGTTTGGCTAATAAAATCAATCCAATTATATAAGTCGGTTACTCCCCAGACTATTAGCGCTTTAAAGTTTTTTATTGACAGAGCTACTTCTAAAATTTCTTTGTATGCTTTTGCTTGCTCTATTAATTTTTCTTCATGACTTCCTGCACTTTTTTGTATCGGTATATCCATTTCAGTAATATGAATTTCCAAATCTAGGTCAGCAAACCGTTGAAAGTTTTTTCTCATACTCTCCAGACCAGGTAACTTATTTAACCATTTATCATCACTTCCCAAAGCTCTATGCATTTGGAACCCAATTCCATGAACAAGAACTTTGTTTTTTAAAAGAGTCACTATCATGTCGTAGATTAAGTCTGAGCGTTTATTTATTTCTTCAATACCAAACTCATTCACGAATAACTTTACATCTGGATCTGCTTCGTGTGCCCATCGAAAAGCTTTTTCTATATGAGATATTCCAAGCATTTTAAATAATGGGCTTTGTTGATGGTTTCCATCAAAATCAATCTCTTCGTTAATTACATCCCATGCATAAATTTTTCCTTTATATCTTCCAACAAGTGTCTTAATATGTTCCTCAAGTTGTTCTTCCATTACTTTTTTATCTTTAATATTATTAAACCACTCAGGCATTTTTCTTGAGTAAACTAAAGTATGACCACGAAACGCCATTTTATTTTTTAAAGCAAATTCCATTAATTCATCTGCTTCATCAAAAGTGTATTTATTTAAATCAGGATGAATAGCCCGCCATTTCATACAATTTTCTGTTCCTACCATGTTAAATTCAGAAGAAAGAGTCTCAGCATACTTGGAATCTTTTTTAAGTAAGTTAGGCAAAACTGCGGCACCTATATACAAATTTTTGAGTTTTGCTAATTTTCTTAGTGTTTTATTTTTCATTAACTTTAATATATCACAGGATTGGTTGAGAGCATGTTATTCTTCCCAGTTTATCTCTCTTAAGAATTAGTCTTTCTTTATTTGCTTTTGGAAGTACTACTTTGAAATAAAAATCAAATTGTGGGACGGTGAAAAGACTATCCCTACACTTAGACTCATATATAGAACACCTCCTTTGTGAATTCGACTTTATTGTAAGCGCAGTCCCGCATACACGCCCCGCCCTAATATTCAATTTTTAGCGGGTAAGTGCTGTGCGGGGACCCGCACTTGGGAGTCTAACAATTCCAACAGGAAATGACATATCAGTATTTTAACATTGAGGCTAAGAATATGTTATTAAATCAGTGACTATTCCAGCAAAATATCCTTTCTGATTTCCCAATGTTATTTTAGGTGTAGTCTTATAGAGGTTGCTATCTCCCTCAATTAATTTTAAAAGTTTTTCCTTCAAAGCCAGGTCGTCTGTCACAAACATATTTATAAAATTATTAATATGTCGAAAACCGCCCAGAAGATCGTGGGTATATTTTTCTCTCTGAATAATCAGTTTCGCCCCATTCAAACCAACCATTCGAAAAGTATATTCACTTCTGCCTATTCTAATTTTCAATTCATCGGTAAATCCTTTAGACAATACTTCTAATATTCTGCTTGATACTATATCTTCCGTTTCAGGATCTACGGATTCATCAATATGAATTACAGTTTTAAACGGGTTACGAGAAAATTCCCTAATATCCTCTAACGTTCTTGTTCTAATCTCTTGAAACCACGGTAGATCTCTATGGCTGTTTAAATCGGCTTGAATATATTTCATCATTATGGGGTCGTCTTGCAGGTTAGTACTAACCTCGCTCATTCTCTGTAGTATTTTATCGGGGTGATACTCGATCGAACCATCAAACGCACTTACAATTTTTATTCCCACCTTTGACATTGCTCTAAGCTGTTGCGGCGTATAATTTGCAGCCTCTTCTGATCGGAGAGTTTCTCCGCGAATTAAAATGAATCCGAGCTTCTTAAGTTTTTCTCTATAAGGTTTTTCATCATAACGCATTCTTTGTCCAACATTGCTAATCACTCTTTCCTCAAGAAGCTTAACTTCGTCTGAATTTTTTATGATATATTCGGCAGACTCATCATGCTCGGTCGTTCCAACTTTATAATAACCACCTTGTGGTGACAACCATCCATCAGTTCCCAACTCGATATAGTCGGATTTGGGAAATCTTTCAGGTAGCCTTTGATCCTCGGTTAAGAACTTGTCCATTTCCGCTAATTATAACTCAAAACCTCAGGAACTTTGGATGAAACAATCTGTCCCAACTCGTTCCTACCAACGATTAAACGCTCTTTATTAGCCTTTGGAAGCTTTACCCAGAAATTGAAGTAAAAGTTGGGTTGGTGAAAAGTAACTCTCTACTGATAGTGCCATATATTAATTAAATAAAGCAACAAAGATAAATCACCGACGAAACGGAGGGAAATAAATATCTTTAAAGTGTCCCCGCAACATATGGTACATCTTTTTGCGTCCCGCCAAATATAATTTATTAGGATTTATTTGGTTTATAAACTCTCCAACTTCATCTATCTTTTGAGGATTATTCATAATTGCTAAAGCTTCTGCAAAAGCAGACGCCTTTCCTCTTATAAGTATATCTGCCACATCTGCTGAATACCCTCCCCGTCTACGACCTCCGTATTTCGTCCAATGAGGCCTTGCAAGTAAAACATTTTCTCGGCTCTCTCCATCCTGCAAGGCTACTTCTGCATTATTACCCCATTTCTTTACCCATTTAATTACTTTTTCCTTCTGCTCATTGTCAACTTTTTTAAAAAAATCTTCTTTTAAAATATTGAAAAATGGAATGCTATCATGTGATGTCAGACCTGACGGTAATTTTCTGTCTAATAAAACCGATATTTCCTCAACTTCATCCATAGTTAACATATAAAGTCCATTTATTGAATGAGCTTTTAAAATACTGTCGTTACAATAATCTATCAT
>Ga0214473_10003663_pt1 | contig 18570 bp, 24 predicted proteins | sample RVTome_7_FD_203509 | JGI IMG/M metagenome (GOLD analysis project Ga0214473, IMG submission 203509) | Soil microbial communities from uranium-contaminated site in the Upper Colorado River Basin, Wyoming, United States - RVT98D197 | ecosystem: Environmental > Terrestrial > Soil > Contaminated >... | reverse complement strand
TGCGGGCGATGTAATTGTCGAGACTGTTGGCAACGCCGAATGTTACTTTTCGCATTTTCAACTATCCAGACTTTACGCTGTTCGGAAGCAAGAGCAATCTAACGCTGCTGTTCACCGGTGGCGAGCGAAACAATTCAAGCAAGGATGTCTCCTGTTCAGCGGACGCGGGCGATCAGCATCCAACTTGCGCCGCAATGAAACAACTTGAGAATCACGCTATCCCGCGCGCTCGGCGGCAACGGTGGTTGGGCTGCGGCTTGCGCGGCTCGCTCTCAACTACGTCAGGACAACTTGGGAGCTTATTATTCTCTCACGTAACCCTCTTTGTGCGATTGATTTGGCCCCCAATTCCCTTCGCCTTGGAAATGAACGAGATCGACCCAAACTTTCGGTTCTAACTCATTGCCGAATCAGGCCATTAAAAGATATTGGTATTTCCTGAGATTCACCTGGACGCAGGACCTGGTCTTGTGGGTTTGGATTTGTGAAATTGATGCCGAGAGGATAAGGCTTGTCATCACTATCCCAGCTTCGACAATTACACGTGAATCCTAATCAACAATCAATCTTGTCGTCTGCCAGAAATATCTCGCACCTTTCGGACCATTCAGCTGGTTTAATCTTGCTACTTCAGCTTGAGCAGTCTCGAGGGACGAGACAACTTCTTTTACGCTAATCCTGTCTTCTACCGGTGTGGCGGCATCACCAAATCCGTCAACCCGAATAACGGCATAGACCTGTTCTTTGTGTTTCGACATCACTCAAGACCATAAGCAAACATAACACCGCGCTTCAGCTGCGGCGCGCGATCAGCATCCGAGCTGAAGGAACGAGAATACTTGAGAAGCATACTATCGCGCCGTCAGCTGCAAGGTCTTGTTTTAATTCGTTGAACTTCATTCCCGCGCCACACTAATTCTTAATTCGTTCGACGCCGCCTTAGCAAAGAGTGTACTGCCATTGAACCATCACCAGACGCCCTGCAACAAAGTGGAGGCTAGGTACGAGAAGAATATAGTAGAAAAGACTGCTATGGATGCAATGAGGGTTCGGACTATGACGAACCTGAATTTCGCATACGCAGCCTCCTCGCCCGGTACGACTGTGGGAGATTCCTCAGAATTCTTAGACATGCGTAACTCTTCCTGTTCGGGACAGAATCGGCCTGCGGAGCAACCGAACGCTGCTGTTCACCGGCGGCGAGCGAACGCCACACAAGCAGCGATGAAATGAAATTGTTTGAGAAGCATGCTATCGAGCCGTCCGGCGCCAGCTTGTTATGCCGCAATGCATTGAGACTACGTTTTACTACCGACATTCCTTGGGAATATGCCAGATGTAGTCGATTACCTGGATGTATTTCTGGCGTAGCACTTCCAGCCCCTTTTCTAATTCGGCCTTGTTGCTCCCCTTCGTCTTGAAGAGTTCGGCCCGGTCCCTGTATAAGAAGATCGAATCCTCCCGGCGATACCAACACTAACAGTCTGACAGGTTTACCCGTAAAATTTCCCTGCCCATGCGGCGTGCCGCGCGGGATCAGCACGTATGAGCCGGCTGGAAATTCATGGACCCTGTCGGCTATTTGGACAGTCCACAGGCCTTCCAGCACGTAGAATGACTCTTCAAAATTATCGTGGCGGTGCCAAGTCGTTTTGTAACAGGGCTGCTGCGTGCGTTCGACCAACGCAAAAGCGACGTTCGTGTCGTCGCTCGAGGCGATGAACTTCAGCTCTCCAGAGTCTATAGGGTACGAATCGAGCTCGGTAGAACTATGAGATCTTTGACCCGCATCGAGGGCAGTACTTCCTGTCAGCAAAGAATAGATTCGTCCGAACAGTCCAGCCACACCACTCGCAGAACTTTGTGAATTTCAACCGACCAAAGACGATCCATGCCAGGACCGGGATGACAAAGACCAACAGAAACAGATCCTCGACCGTGAATGCTACGAGCACAAGGAGGAATATGGCGTTAGAGACTACTAACCAGCGGAACCATTTCCGTTTGACGATTGCCCCACGGTCTGTGTGAAGGATGTATATGTCCAATAATACAAATGCTATGAATATGGCTCCTAAGATGTATCTCATGCTTAGATAGCACTCGGCGAACCCAGAGTGCTTTGCACGTTATGATGCGAGCAACTTGTCCATGAGGATAGGGCCCCCTTGCTCGGCGATCGACGCAAATACGGCGCGCCCGGCGAAGTGATGGGTGAGATAGGACCGTCGCACGCGGTCTGTAAAGCCCAGCTTGCGGAAGATATGCCGCGACACGGTGTTCGTGGCTTCGGTTACCGCGCGTTGATAACCTTGGCGCACGCCGTGCTCGAGACATGTGGAGACGAGATGCTGCGCGACACCGCGGCCGGCGACAGATTCCGCGACCCCAAGAAGGAACAAGTGGAGTGCCTCCCCAGGGCGCACGGGCCGGTCAGCGCGGTACTCCGTGTCGAGCTGGCCCAGGATGTCGAAGATCGGTTCGAACTTCGGACTCAATTGATCCATCCCGTCAGGCAGCGCCGATGCGCTATCCTCCGTGAGCAGCGCACCGACCAGCTCCCGCGTGCCGGCATGTCGCGCCACGATGGTCAAGCCCTCGACGGCTGCTTTAGGACAGAACAGGCCAACGAAAGCCGCGAACTCCACAGGCGTCAGGCCGACTGCCACCGCGGGTGGATCTCGTCGGCTGAATACTTCACCCAGTAACCGCGCCATCTCGGTGGCGTCCTGGGCTGTGTAGAGGCCGTACTCAATTGGCTGCTGTTCATCTGAAGCTGGCATCGGTTCCCTCCTTCTTCTTGGTCTAGGTCTAGCGTGTGAGGTCTGCCCCAACGATGCGCTTCAGCGGCGAGCGATTTCACTCAACTTTGGAATCAAAAGACTACTAACACGAGTTTCATCCGAGTCAGCTGCAAGCGCTCGTTGAGCGGAACTGCCGGAGTAATATTCAACGTAAATTTAGGGTTTTGTTCGAGGTTCGCCGATGTTCAAGATATACTTTCAGCCGCTGCATAGAATTATCAAAGCGACTCGCTAATTTATCTTTAAGCTCATATGAATCATCATCGGTACCTTGCAATGTGCCGTCATCGTCAACAGTAAAAATCCCCACTTCATCCGCCCACGGAATGCCACCAATTTTCTTGGCTGAATCTAACTCAAGAAAGAGCAAATACCTTTTTGACAGGGAATATTGTGGACTGTTTGAATATTCGGTGACCGTTATTCCATCTATAACCAGTGTGCCTCCGCTTTCAGGCATTAGAAATTCATCAGCATTGATGGGAAGCATGTTGGCAGGTGAACTTATGTATGAAGACCAGTGATTAGAGACGCGCAAGGTTTTGGTAGAGAGCGTCTCAATAATCCTGAATCTATACCAAGTGCTGAGACCATAAGTATCGGCGTACGTTTTCTTTTCGATAGGTTGTGCTACAACTATTGTGTAATTTGATAAGGTCTCCTCCAACGTAGCTACGCCCATTCCACAACCGATAGAACCCATTACATACTCTTTCTCTCCCCGAGTTTTCGCCATCTGGACATGCCACATCAGAGTGCCATAATCTGCCCATTTAACATTTGAGACAGGCACGCTTTGCTCTTTGCGTATTATGGTCTGGCGAAAAGCATACCAGCCTACGCTAATCGTGACGCCAATGATAAACGTGAATAACGAAATGCTAAGCCTGAGCATAAACCGTTTCATAAGTTCTACTCTTCCAGAAAACTGCGCGCATAGCCTAGCACATTTTAGACGCTCATTAGTCGAGAATGCTCCGCATAACGCTGCTGTTCACCGGCGGCGAGCGAACGCCACGCCAGCAACAAGGTAATAGGATGGTTTGAGAAGCATGCTATGGAGCCGTCCGGTGCAACAGCGCGTTGGGCGGAACGGTCAAGGAAGATACAAAGCGTGCGCAGTCTCAAGACCCGATAGCCTGATCAAGTGCTTACAGATTTCAGCGTACTGTTCACTTGGAACCCGCCTTCTGACCCAATGATATTGTTTATTAGCTCGAAGTCCGTCTACAACCCACGCCGCGCCGTCCTCGGAAAGAACCTCATTGGAGGTTGAAGGGAGTTGCCAATATGACGCGCGATTTAGTAGGTCCGAAAAATCACGCCACTCAAATTTGGTCAAAGGACGCGCCTGGATATCTTTCAAATTTCCAAATTTAGACCAACCCTTGCTGTCCAGTTCTTTCGCGACCATAAAAGCTCTGTCGCCAGAACGCCAGACGCGCACTAACACCGGTGGATGAAATGCAGGGATCCAGGTTAGAGAATAGGCTTCATCAACACAATCAGGCATGGCATAAAGCGGGGGTTCTTGAAAGGCCACAAACAATTGCGGGTCATCGTCCTCGCTGGTTCGTTCTGCTACGACGGCTGCATCGTAGAGTGGCGCACAATCCAAAGATGAGGGAGAAGTTGAAATAAGGGTCGGGCGCCGGGAGATCCAGATGGCAGCACAAGCGGTGCCAAGGGCAAAAGCAATCGTAGTGGTAATAGCCCCGACGGCTAATCGTCTCACGAAGTTCTTAGACGCAAAAGCTGTCAAGAAGTTCCGCCCAACGCTGCTGTTCTCATCTTTATCATGGAATGCGAAGACCATGTCAGGCCAACCAGGACGTGAGAGGATCTTGTGAGAGCTGGATTCACGCTTAATACTCCAGCCGATACGCAGAAGCGCAGCGAGAACGCGCTTCGCTTTGGCCGACGACCATTGGCTCATGCCGCGGCAAAAGAGATATTCACAAATTCGGCACCGGCTTCACCATGCTCAAGCCGGTCAGCCAGCACGCGCAAAGCAAGAGCCTGCGCCTTAGCGATGGCTTCATCAGAAGTGCCGCCATAGGCAAGCACACCGGGCAGTTCTACTACTTCCGCTAGCCAGCGGCCATCTTCCTCTCGCTCATACTCAACTGTGAAGGTCATTAATTATTTACGCCGAGTAAATCGTACCACGAGTAGCGAAAGCGAAGCAGCCCAACGCCGGCCTTCAGCTGCGGCGCGCGATCAGCATCCAAAGTGAAGAAATAAGATTTAACTCGTCGGGCGCTTGATTCACTTTCGCCTCTGGCACCTTGCCATATTCATCAACAAGAATATCAACGACTACTCTTCCGCTGATGGCATTCCGCAAAGACTCTTTTGGATAAACGGGCTGAACTCTCTTCGTGGCTTTCAACCTACGAAGTCCTGCTTCACCAACTGGAGCCCTGAATGGACAAAGCTTCTGATCTAAAGCATTGACATCACTAGATGGACAAACTGCGAGAGCCAGAAACATTACCAGTGAGACTCTTAATCCAAACATGCGTTTCTCCAATCAAGGAAAGCTGTCCAACGATGCGCTTCAGCTGCGGCGCGCGATCAGCATTCAACCTAGAGGAAACGAGTTAGTTGAGAACCATGCTATCGCGCCGTCAGCTGCAAGCGCTTATGTGCGCCGTGAGACTAACGACTTTCCTTTTTCTAATTCGCTCAGCCGCTCAGCCGCATAGCGCGTGCGAGCTTCCGCATTATTTTCTAGCCCGTGCTTGTTACACCAGAAAATCAACTTCTCGCTATCGAGATCGACCTTTTCCACTCTGAGCCCTGTATTTCGGAGTTCCCTTGCCCTTTCTTCCGCTAACGCCAACCACTCCGAATAACTGTCTTCGAATTGGTCAGCATCAGTCGCAATGTCACGAACGCGCTGCCACTGTTCGGGGCGGTACCAAACAATAGCAACGACCACTTCATCTTGAGCTTTGCTAGTGTCTTTCATAGCTACGCTACATAGCACATAACGCTGCTGTTCACCGGCGGCGAGCGAACAGCATTCAAGCAGCGATGTAATAGACTTGTTTGAGAAGCATGCTATCGAGCCATCCGGTGCAACAGCCTTGTTCGATGCCGCGAGTGGAGCTACCGGGAACGCTGCTCGATAAGCTGCCGCAACGCCTGATTTACCGCTGCAGAATCCGGAAAGACTTTTGCCACATGACAAACCTTCCTTCCTCTTCTGAGTGTAGAGGATCAGGAATGGTACGCGCCAGCGGGTCAGCAAACACTGTAGATGCTTCAGAAAAGGAAATGCCATGCTTCCTCAAATTCTCTTTAGCCTTGGCGTCATCCCATTCGAAGATCAGGCTCATGAGTAAGAATATACGTTAGTTCGTGAGAGTGAAAAAGGCATCGAACGCTGCTGTTCACCGGCGGCGAGCGAATACCATCCAAGCAGCAATTTCAGAAGAAAGTTTGAGAAGCATGCTATCGAGTCGTCCGGTGCAACAGCGTTATGCGCGGGCTTCGAGAGATTCTAGCAATTTCATCGAGTTTCTCTAGATCTCCGGAACCATCTCTTCTGTTTATCTCTGACTGATTGAACCCAAGGCTAAATCGCCTTCTAGGTTCCGGCATCAGAGCTGTCCGATTGCAGGCGGTAATCATGACAAAGCCCTTCACTTGAAGACCATTCTGGTAGGCCGGATCAGCGTAGATCAAGTATTTCTCGCCCTTCCTTACTGATGGGTAAGCCAAACACCCAAATCTGCCTTGAGCTGAAAGGACCTCCATCTCGTTCGCGGAGACACCTTTCCAAGACTTCTCTACTTTGAATCTAATTACATACAACCGACCAGGCAGGGAGGCTTTCTCATCGTATGTGGTAGGTTCAACAATTTCAATGACTTCTCCAATGAAAATCGCCCTGGCTTGATCAAATGCCTCAGGTACTTCTGGGACTGCGCAAAAACATACAATGCTCCCCGGTGCCGGCAGGGTAAAGAAACTGATGATAAGAGCAGCTAGGATGCTAATGGTCATCTCTTTGATCCTCTCAAGAAAACGCGCATAACGGTTGAGTTGACGCGGCGGCGCGATTTCATTCAAGCATCGCCGGACGACTCATGATGCGAAACACGCCCGCGCCGCTCGCGTCCAATTTGTTATGTGGCGCCGTTTGCCCGCGGTTTTGCCAGTCGCTGGTAGCCCATTTCAATAAACGTGCTGATTGCAATGAGGCCAAACGTGACGACGAAGACGGCGGTGTTGTTTAGAAGATGCCTCGAGAAAATGTACCACCCAATGACGCCGCGATCAGCCAGGTGATATCGCGCCACAATAGTTTCTTCGGAAGCGACAATCGACTAGGGCCTGCGAACAACCAGAAAACCAACCACAAGAAGCCAAGGAATAGATTTCCAAAGATGATCACGTAAAGGCCGATTTGAATGACCCGATCTGAAAACATCGTCACCTCAGAAGGAGTGAAGCACATAACGATGCGCCTCAGCGGCGAGCGATTCCACTCAACATTAGGATCAAACGACTGACGCAAGCTTCAACCGAGTCCGCTGCAAGCGCTTATGCCGGGCCTGGTTCACATTGAACATTCTTCTCTTTCGACCCTCGCGTAAGTTTCAACACCACGGGATGAATCAACTTCGCGTAGAGTCGAACGACGACGGCAAGGTACCAATACCGCTTGGATAGAAACGCTGTTAATAACTTTTCTTTCCATTCGTCTGCGACGACTTCCTTATTATCGCGATAGCCAGGCTGTTCGCGCTTATGGATATGGTGACCAACCTCATGGTACAAGACTTCGCCTATCACGTATGTCTTAATGCTCGGCAGCAGCAGGAGCACTTCTGGGTATTCGCGGAAAATCTGATCCAGCACCAAAAAGATGTGACCTTTCAAATACATTCCCCTAGAATCCCCTGGCCTGACTCGACGGTCACCTGACCAGTACTTTCCTCTATATGAACTACGCAAGCTGGCAGAATTGGTTAAGACGATCCTTTTTATTCCTTCCAGATATTTCTCCGGAATGTGAAGCATAAGGAGCCTCACTGATCCGTACACGTGAACCGGAGGTGAATAGTCAAGATACTGCTCCACTATTTTAACTTTGGTTACCAATTTCTCTCCGCAAGAGTCCAGCTGAAGAAATCAAGAACGGCATAACTTCCGGCATCACCCGCGCCCTAATTCAACGTGCATGAGAGGCACCGTGATGGGGCGTCGGGTGCCGTTGTTAGCTCGCGGCGGGTTGTGGCACCATGAACTTACCAGAGAACCCGGATGCCCAAGACTATAACGATGAAGCACATCGCCCAAAGCACGATGGGCCCTGCGGCCCCCTTGAACTTAAACCCCAACCCCTCGAATTCCATCGGCCCCTCGGTTGATCTGAGGACTAGCACCACGCACAGAGCGCCGATAGAAGCTAACGGTACACTCACGATGCCGGCAAAGTGCTGCTGTAGGATCGTAAGCGTCCAAACTTTCTCCGACCAGACGCAATGCACTAGGTACGAGAAGAATATAGTAGAAAAGACTGCTATGGATGCAATCAGGATTCGGACTATGATGAACCTGAATTTCGCATACGTAGCCTCCTCGTCCGGTACGACTGTGGGAGATTCCTCAGAAATCTTAGACATGCGTAACTCTTCCTGTTCGGGACAGAATCGAACTGCGGAGCAACCGAATGCTGCTGTTCACCGGTGGCGAGCGCAAGCCATCCAGCTACCAAGTTTAATTTTGAGAAGCATCCTATCAAGCCGTCCGGTGCAACAGCTCGTTGGGCGCGAAGCGACTCCGACGATCGCTGCTTCAGAAGATGGTCCCAGAGCAAAATGGATCGCTGACCATACATCACAAATAAGCCTAATTCACCGTTTTCACAATTCTACATCGCCACGGCTATGCCGCCTGATGTGCGGCGGTGGCTTGCCTCGCCAGCTAGCAACTAGAATCATCCGGGCTGCGCCCTTGCTTCGGTTTGGCTTATGAACCATATCTCTAATACTAGTTCAGCAAAGGGCACAAATCGGCAAAAGGGCATAGCCCGGATGGTTCTAGCTGCTGGCCGGCGAGGCAAGCCACCGCCGCACATCAGGCGGCACAGCCGTATTCACCGATCTATACCAAGCCGCGAGGGAGGCCAAGCGATACTGCTGCGACATCAGAGGAAGTTTGCATACATCTGGCATTACAATCAGCCTGAGCGCCCAACGATGCGCTTCAGCCGCGCCGAGCGCAGGTATTCATTCTACATTGCAGAAGAATCACCTTGAGAAGCATGCTATCGAGGCGTCGGCTGCAAGCGCTTATGCGCGGCGCCCCAGATACGGCAGAGGGTACTCCAAGCCCAAACTACGCTAATTCTATTTCTTTCCCCACTGCTTGACTCAGAGCCTCCGCACAACTTTCACTGCAGGCTACAAACAGCAAATCCTTGCCTTCTTTTTTTGCCGGCGAATCTTTGGTTACTACCAAGGCCTGAACCGTCCGATCTCTACGAGTGAGGAAGACATCGATCACTTTACCTTCCAGCTGGGTTATATCCATATCCGCGCGAGCTTTGGCTGAGATACCAAACAACTCCGTATCCTCAGGAATCTCATCGCCGCACCAGCAGCATTCATAACCGCTGGCCTGCCACTGCTTATCGAGCTTGCTGAACATCCGACCTCCTCTCTCAGAACAGCTTTTTCAGAAAAAGCGACGAAGCGCATAACGCTGCTGTTCACCGGCGGCAAGCGAACACCATCCAAGCTGCGAGGTAACAGGATTCTTTGAGAAGCATGCTATCGAGCCGTCCGGTGGAAGGTTGTTGGATAGCGTCCCTGCGATCTGATTAGTAGTTGTTTACCTACTCTCCGCATTCATGACCGGCCGGGAACAATTCTGCTTGTTCGTGGTTGTCCGGATTGTAACAAACCGTGGCCCGACCTCCTTCTCGGTATAGACTCGCCGAGGCACCTCCCAATCTGATTGTACGTTCATGTGCCTCTCCGGCGATTATATATTTGTAGGAAACAGAGATATCTACCAGGTGTTCAGCACCCGATGTCGGATCGACGTCGCGCCTTGCATACACCTTGGTAATATCGCCGCTAACTTGTCCCGTTAGCGCCTTGTGCGTCTCTTTCTCTTTAAGAAACACTAAGTAACTTACGCCTAAGGTCAGAGCGATAATAATAAACGCTCCAAATCCTACCAGTATGTCTCGTCGGAATCCGGTCATAACCAAAAGCCATCCAACGATGGCCTTCAGCTGCGGCGCGCGATCAGCATTCAAGCTGCAGAGAACCAATCTACTTCAAGAGCATGCTATCGCGCCGTCAGCTGCATTGCGTCAATGAATGCGAATGCTGCCCCTGCCTAGTCACGAAGTTGATTCTTTACACTCGCATGGGCCGTGAAGAGACCATAAGTTATCAAAGAGTAGATGGGCACGCCCAACAGCACACCCAAGCCGAAACTGAACAGGTCGATGGGGCTGGCTTCGTGGATAGGATTATCTGGCGTGCGTACGATGAGCTGAACCAGACACCTGCCAAATAAAAACGCACAAGCCTTCTCTTGAATCCTGCGACAATCCAAGGGCGGTCAGGACGATCGTTAGAATTTGGCCGCAAGCGAGAGACACAAGTACACGCTTCATAACCACTGTCCCGCAGTTTCAAGAGAGAGCAATCTAACTATGTAATTAGGTGACCCAATACTCGTGTTGTAACACGAGAGATACCACGTATAATACGCCCATAGTTAGCGAATTTTCTAGATAGTCCTCGGTCTGTGGAATGCTACACTAGCGTCGGCTCGGGCGTTATCAAACAGCCAGGACAGTTCTAGAACACTCCACACAAGGAGCCTCACCATGCCTAAGTTACTCGACCAGATCCGAAACCTCATTCGCCTGCGGCACTATAGCTATCGCACCGAGCAGGCCTACGTACATTGGATTAGGCAGTACATCTTTTTGATAAAAAAACCATCCAGCCGAATTGGGTGCACCCTCAAGTAGAGGCATTTCTTACGCGTAAAAGCCGTGCATGACCGGGACCTTCGGCAGGGGTTTGGTGAAGTGCACTTGCCAGAAAATATCCGAACGCACATCGGGACTCGATAATGCAAATGAAGGCTTGAACTACGATGCTCGCCCAGGTTTGCTGCGAGTCAAACATTCAACTCCTAAAGGAGTTGGTTCCTAAACTCCTCGCGATGCTATAAACAGTGAACTCCTACGGAGTTGTGCCATCCTCTGCGCCAAAGCGCTCGTGCTGGGCATGTGACGATTATTTTAGAAACTTTCGAGACTCAACAAAAATGTTCCTTTTCACTGGTTCTCCCGCGGTCCTATGTTCGAGGTGCGACTGAGCTGCGTGTTCACTCCCGTGACTCAGGGGGGCGGTCTCCTAGAAGTGGCAGGGGATTGATTGCGCCATTGGCTGTGTAAACACCAAAGTGAAGATGCGGAGGTGTGCCTTTCGCATTCCCGCTTGTGCCAACATACCCAAGCACAGTTTGTGTCGTGACATAATCCCCTTCGTTAAGCTCGGCCGCATAGGTGTCAAGGTGAGCATAGTAGTAGAGCCTTCCTCCTGCGCCGATAACCGAAACAGTCTGGCCACCTAGATTGTTTTCGCCTATGTTGAAGACCACTCCTTCTGTTGATGAGTAAATTGGAGTTCCGCGGGGAGCAAAGATGTCCTGCCCTTCGTGAAGACGGTCGCCGGATCGCGGCGCTTGCCATGTGTTCGCTATCTCCTTCTTGCGCACCTCGACAAGCGGCATTGCGAGCTTCGTATCGGGTTCGCGAGTGTAGAGTCGGACAACTCTCGCGTAGAGTCTAACCTGGTTTGCGGCTATCTCAGCGCCGGCAGTAACCAGGTCCCAATTGAGGAGCAGGAGTAGAGCACCCAAGAGTCCAATGGAGATTAGTTTGCTTAGAGATGACCGTCGCATAGATTGCTTGTGGCTCGGCAGCATTAGGTGGCACAGCCGTAACGTTTTTCGAGCGCTGACCCGCGAGGCAAAGCCACCGCGGCACATCAGGGCGGCACAGCCGTAACGTTGCTAGCTGCTAAACCCGCGAGGCAAAGCCACCGCGGCACATCAGGCGGCTCAGCCGCATCGTTTCTAACAGCTGACCCGCGAGGCAAAGCCACCGCGGCACATCAGGCGGCTCGCCGTAACGTTTTTCGAGCGCTGACCCGCGAGGCAGAGCCACGCGGCACATCAGGCGGCACAGCCGTAACGTTGCTAGCAGCTGACCCCGCGAGGCAAAGCCACCGCGGCACATCAGGCGGCTCGCCGTAACGAAGTGGCAAAAATCCGCTAAGTCCGCAAGTCGCCTCTCCGCAAGCCGCAATCCGCAATTTTCGCATTCGTCAGGGTTTCTGCTTCTTACCTCCGGAGTTCTTCCCTCCTCCTTGATTTTCGGAGCCCCTTTTCTGTGGCTGCGGATTAGCTCGTGATTTTGGAGCCTCTTGACGAGGCGTCTCTCGCGCAGCCGGTTGATGCACCTGTTGATTACGCATCTGCTGGCGCTCCTGTTGCACAGCCGGACGCTGGTTCACAGACGGCTGTCGCACTTCCTGTCGACGCATCTGCTGGCGCTCTTGTTGTACCCCCGGACGCTGGCTCACAGATGGCTGCCGCACCTCCTGACGGCGCATTTGTTGACGCTCTTGTGGCGCCGCCTTACGCGGGTTTGCTTGCCGTGGTGGCACGTTAGATTCAACCCGCACTCTCGTGTTTCTTGGAGCTCGTTGAACAGCAGGCTGCTGCTGATCGGCCCGTTTAGTACCGTGAACGTTCTGGCGTCTCATCGCGTTGGCCGCCTCCTGACGCTGACGTCCCTGTTCGCGCCTCGCTGCATCTTCCCGTCTTTGCTGGTTAGCTTGTCTCGCAAACTGCTCAGCACGCGCGTTTTCAACTCCACTTGCACGTGAGCCCTCGGCCCGCGGAACGCCTCGCTCCGAAACAGCTTCCGGCCGCATGACTGCCTGCCTCTCGTCCTTAACTTTTAGCTTAGAGTTTCGCGCCTTTTCAGGAATGGGCTGAACGCGAAGCGCACGAGCCAAATCTTTTCGGACGGCGGGCACAGGTGTCGCACTCGCCAGAACTGCAGTGTTGTTCATACGCTCCGCTAAGGTCGAGGGGAGTTCCACGCGACGGAAGCGTCCATGAGCTTTCAGCGCAACCGGACGCAGAGAGTCAACGGCAAGCGGATCCAATACAGGCCGAACGCGCGCCACCATTGCTGGTTCAACTCTCTTTACTTTGCGCCGATCTATGATCCGGTCAAACTCGTCAAGCGGTACCACCGTTATCGCATCCGGTACATCCTGATACCTTACACGCTGTTGCACGACATCAGTTCGCGTCAGATAGTGAGGTCGCCAATTCTCATCATAATACCTCGGCACATAAGGATCTTCCGGCGCCAACGGTATCCAACCAACGCTGCTCGTTTCCGACACAGGCACAAAAGCCACAAGTGCCGGAGAGTAGCTCTGGCTGCTGCCGCCGCCCGCCTGCGGTACCCAGAACCATTGATTATCAACCAGTGCCCAACGGCCATAATGGTACGGCGCATACCCCCATGGTTCGTTGGAAACCCACGTCAGGCCATATGGGTAATCCATGTCCCAGTAACCTGATTGATACGGCGCCCAGCCGGATTCAACGTTCGGATGCCAGCAATAGCCATAATTGTCCACATACCGCCAATCTCCATAAGGATCGAGATCATAAAGTCCGGGTATGCGATCAGTTGCATATTGGTAACTTGCGTAATGTCGATAAGGATCATAGTAGTAGGGATCGTTCAAGTAGGCATCGTAGCTCGAGTACCGGCCGTCATACAGTTGCGGGTAGCGATAGCCGTAGTAGTCGTTAACTAACGATCCTGCATAGCCTGGCTCGATCCGAGAAAGAGCAATGTCTGCCGCCGTCTGGCCAATCAACGTCAGCATTTCACCTTTACTGATCTGTCCGGATCCGGCGAGACCCACAACCTGAGCAAGACCGCTGAGGACGGAGATGAATGCACTGCCGTTGTCGTTAATGCCAACTTCATAAAGGCCAGGTTGCATCAGATCGACGGCCCCATAAGGAGTTGCGACTTCGAAGAGTTCGCCCGAAGAAAGCGAGCTAATGTCAAAAACCCCTCGACCGCCACGAAGCGCCACCTGCGTCCGCTGATCCGAGAGCATCAGCAGGTCGAGGGAAGTTAACGGCTCAATGCGAGCAAAGTTGCGGCCGTCAAAGGCTATTGCGGCGCGTGAATTCTCGCGAGTGAAGATACGGTCACCTACCGAGATGGGCGTGTTCGGAGTAAGTTCAGTCCAGTCAGTAGTCGCGCCGGGATAGTCAAGACTTCGATTCAGACCTACCTGACCATCCACTCGCTCCACACGAGCGACATTCGGTAAGGTCGCCGCTTCGACGTTTTGACTATGCCTAACCCAAAGTGCTGCGACTACTCCACCAAGAACAGCAAACACCAGACCAATGCCTGCGAGATGTGGCCAAAGCTTTATTCGATTCATGATTCCTCCTGTACCGCATGCTGTTAGCTTGCCATGTACCGCATGCTGTTAGCTTGCCCATGTACCGCATGCTGTTAGCTTGCCGTGTACCTCATGCTGTTAGCTTGCCCATGTACCGCATGCTGTTAGCTTGCGCTTCACCGCAACACAGCTTTCAGCTTGCGCAGCATCGACCAACGCGTAGTCGCAAGCTAACAGCATGCGGTACATGGCACAGCATCGTTACGTTATGACGCAGGAGAGATTGGGTCAGTTTCCCGAAAGCGGTAGAAATCAGATGGTCATCGTATTGCGACAATGTTGCGAAACGACAACGCCAACCATGGTCTTACTCGTATCGTAGAGCTTCAATAGGATCCAGCGCCGCTGCCTTCCGCGCGGGGTAATAGCCGAAGAATATCCCGACTGCCGCAGAAAAAATTACCGAACTCAGAATCGAGAGGGTGGAGACAAGTGTTGGCCAGCCAAGCAGAGTCGGAATTGCAAACGACACAATCAAACCGAGAACTATGCCAAGAAAGCCACCGGTAAGACTGAGAACAATCGACTCAATAAGAAATTGAGTGCGTACGGCCGAGGAACGTGCGCCGATCGCCATGCGGATTCCGATCTCGCGGGTGCGTTCAGTAACCGAGACCAACATGATGTTCATGATCCCGATGCCCCCAACAAGCAATGAGACGCTTGCGATGCTACTAAGCAAAAGCGTCATGATGTTGTTTGTCTCGTTGGCCGCGTCGGCAACATCGCTCATATTGCGCACTGTGAAATCGTCTGGCTCATTAGGCGCCAGTTTGTGCCGCTGCCGCAGGAGCTCACTTATCTGCTGTTGCGCCGTATATGTGGCGTCCTCAGCGATCGCTGAAGCAAAAGCGATCTGCACACGTGGGCTACCTAGCACTTTCTTCTGAACTGTGGTGTACGGCGCAAACGCCAAATCATCCTGATCGCGACCCTGAGCATCCTGTCCCTTGCGCGCCATGATGCCGACAACGCGAAACGGCAAATCAGCAACTCGCAGGGTCTGTCCCACAGCATCCATTCCCGGAAACAGGTTATCGGCAATCGTTTGGCCGATAACTATCACGCGCGCCGCGCCGCGAACGTCGGAATCGGTAAAGAAGTCGCCCGTTTGCACCGGCCATTTCCGTATTTCGGGATACTGTTCGCTGACACCCTGAAGCGAGGTATTCCAGTTCTGGTTTCCAGAAACGAGTTGCGACCGCGCATTCACCGCTGGAGTTACCATCGACACACTTGGCACTTCGCGTTTGATTGCTTCGAGGTCCTCTACCGTCAACGTGTTTGTGCCGCTGTCGCCAGTACCACTTCGCACGCCACCGACGTTTTGAGCCCCGGCACTGATAAAGAGCAAATTGGTTCCGATACTTTCGATCTGTGCCTGCACCGAAGCCTTCGCTCCCTGTCCGATGCTTACCATTGCGATCACTGCTGACACACCGATGATAATGCCCAACATAGTCAGAGCCGCTCGCATCTTGTTACGCACAAGCGCGCGAAAAGCTACTCGAATGATCATCATCAATCCCATCTGATTAATCCTCTTCAACTTCCGGCAGTAGCCTCAACTCTTCCGCTGCATCGCGTTGCTCCGCTACACGGTAGTCTTTGCGGATTTTTCCATCCTTGAAGACCACAACTCGTTGCGCATACTGCGCGATCTCCGACTCATGAGTAACCAATACCAGAGTGATATCTTGTTCGCGATTAAGCCGCTGAAAAATTTCCATCACCTCGATTGAGGTCCGCGAATCAAGATTACCAGTCGGCTCATCAGCTAGAATGAGTGACGGCCGGTTCACCAACGCGCGAGCTATTGCTACCCGCTGCTGTTGCCCACCAGAGAGTTGATTCGGCTGACTCTGCTCCCGCCCTGCCAGTCCTACAGCAGATAGTGTCTCAAATGCGCGATGCTCTCGTTCAGCTGTTCCGACGCCTGCATAAAGCATCGGCAATTCGACATTTTCGAGAGCTGAAGTGCGAGGGAGCAAATTGAATCCCTGAAATACAAAACCGAGTTTCCGATTACGAAGATCGGCACGTTCGTCTCTCGTAAGTCCAGATACTTCGTGACCATCCAGAAAGTAGCTGCCACTCGTGGGCTGGTCCAAACAACCGATAATATTCATTGTCGTCGACTTACCGGAACCGGACGTACCCATGATGGCGACAAATTCACCTTCCCGGATACTGAGCGATACTCCTCGCAGCGCATGCACCTCAACGTCCCCCATCCGATAAGTCTTATGGATGTGGTCCAACTGGATTACCGGTTTTGCCGCCTCCGGCTGGACCAGGAACGGGCTGACTCGGATTTGTTCTGGTGCTATCACCAAGTTCGCTGACATTCTTCACCTCACGTGATCTGCTTTGACTAATTGCGCCGGCCACCGCCACCACCGCGCACTCCACCGGCGCCGCGAGGAGCCCCGCCGAAGCCTGGCGCCGTCTGCGTAGTTTGGGTGCTGTTTCCGGCAGAAAGGTTCTGACCTGTAATTACCATGTCGCCTTCATTCAGATTGCCTTCCACTACCTCGGTGGCTGCTCCATCAGTAAGTCCAATCTTGATGCGACGAGGCTGCGGCGTGCGCTCGGCCCCGAGCACCCATACAATCCGGGTCTGACCTTCGAGCACAGGGGCAGTGGGCGGAGCAAACTGCCGGTTGCCGCCATTTCGCTGCTGGCCTGCCTCCTGCGACGCGTTCGCGCCAGCATCAGAATTGTTACTCTGGCGCCTAAATTGACCAGATCCACCCTTGCTGTTGCCGCTGCCATTTTGTGGCGCAAATCTTAGAGCAGCATTGGGAACCTTTAGAACATTGCTTCTCTCGTCGATGGTAATCGTCAGGTTCGCAGTCATCCCAGGTTTCAGTTTCTCTTCCGTGTTCGAAACATCAATGACGACGTTGTAGGTGACAACGTTCTGCACGTTCTGCGGATTAATTCGCAGCTGCTGGATCTTTCCCTCGAACTCCTGTCCAGGAAATGCGTCAACTGTAAACTTGACTGACTTCGCTTGCTCCACAAGACCGATATCAGCCTGGTCAATATTGGCGATGACCTGCATCTCGGTAAGATTGTTGGCAATGGTGAACAGAGTTGGCGCTGAAAGACTCGCAGCCACAGTCTGGCCCACATTTACGTCGCGAGACACGACAATACCGTCAATGGGTGAGGTAATGGTGGTGTGAGCGAGATTAACCTCGGCAAGGCGCAAGGCCGCGCTCGCCTGCTCAACCTGGGCTTGTGCTTGCGACACCTGCGCCTGTGCTTGTTCGACTTGCGCGTTAGACTGCGCAATTCCAGCGCTCGCTGCAGACTGCTCGCTGAAAACTGCCTGATTTAATTGTGCCGCCGCCTGATTGTATCGAGCATCAGCAGCCTTGTAGCTAGTGTCGGCGGTATCGTAGTCGCGTTTCGCAATTACGCCTGCCTTAAGCAGAGACTCCTGCTGCCTTAGAAGACTGAGCGCGTCGTCGCGCTGCGCCTTAAGCACAGCAAGGTTGGCCTGAGCGCTGGAAACTCCTGCCTGCTCATTTTGCACTGTCGATTTTGCTGCAAGCGCCTTCGCGCGAGCATCAACCACCGCGGCCCGCGCCTGTTGTAGCCCCGCCTTTGACTGTTCAAGGTTGGCCCGCGACTGCGCAACCTGCGCCTGGGTCACAGCTGGATCCAACTGAGCAATTACCTGGCCCTTTTTGACTTTGGAGTTGTAGTCAGCGTATAGCGCGGAGATGGTGCCAGAAGCCTGGCTCCCAACCTGCACCGTTGTGACAGCTTGCAGAGTGCCTGTCGCGGTTACTGTGTTGCGCAGGTTTCCTCTATCCACACGAGCCGTCAAATACTCGGCTGCGCTGGCCCGATTGCCCCAAAAATAGAAGACGGCAAGTCCTGCAATTGCGATAGCTACAAGCGCCAGCGAAATACGCTTTTTTCGGCTCAAATTCTTTAGGTTTGATCTGATCCACTTCATCGTTTTTCCTCAAATGGTCGCACTGTTCCCACATTAAGCTAGACACCGAGGTGGCGACGCTGGTTACAGGCTTACTACAGCAGAGGCAGGGGGCGGGGGGCAGACGGCAGGAGGCCGGAGCAGGAGGCAGGTGAGGCGGAAGATTTGACGAGATTTGACATTGGACATTTGACACTTCTCATTTGCCATTGCTCACTCAACTCAAACAAGCAAATTTCAACTTATATAA
>Ga0214473_10003662_pt1 | contig 18572 bp, 8 predicted proteins | sample RVTome_7_FD_203509 | JGI IMG/M metagenome (GOLD analysis project Ga0214473, IMG submission 203509) | Soil microbial communities from uranium-contaminated site in the Upper Colorado River Basin, Wyoming, United States - RVT98D197 | ecosystem: Environmental > Terrestrial > Soil > Contaminated >... | reverse complement strand
AACCTGTGCGGCGGCCTGGATTTCAACGGTCGTCCACCCGCGGCACTCGACGCCAATATGATGCCGGTCCCGTTCACGTCCCATCTGACGTTTGACTTCGACCGCGTGGGCTTTCTGTTTGGAAACCAGATGAACGCCGATAAGGTTAATTTGCAGAATGTGGACATCTCCACGGCTCAGATCGAGACGATCGACCTGTTCGTCGACACGACCTCCGGCGCCGTGCAGATCCGCGATCCTCTCGGCACGTCGTTTACGATTGACTACTACGAGATCACCAGCACGCTGGGAGTGCTGGAGTCGGACAATTGGAGCAGTCTCGACGCGGCCAACGGTGGCCTGCCAGTCACCAACGATTACCTGACCGGTTGGGACATCGCCGAGGGCAGCAGTGACTTCGTGCTGTCGGAAGGCAATCTCGTCAGCTCTACCACCGTCGCGATAGGTAGCCCGATCAACCTGGGCAGCGTGTTTAAGACCGGAACTCCCGTCTTGGACCGCGACATTCGGTTCTTTGCGGGAATTGCTGGCGGCGGGGTGATCCGGGGGACCGTGACGTATTCGGGAGCCGGCGCGGGCGGACTGGCGGTGCCGGAGCCGGCCACGGCCTGGCTTCTACTGTCGACCGCAGGGTTCGGGGCAGTCGCCCGTCGGTGGAAGCGGCCCGGCCGGACGCTGACGGGTAGATCAATGCAGCCATAAATATTGGCTTTGCGGAAAGGTTTTTCGTTAGTCCGGCTGATCGTTGCGTTTTTTTCGCGTTTGTTCAGAATCAACCTTAGCGATGGGAGGGTTTGCTCTTCTTAGTTCTGGAACCGGGAATTGGCGATCGGCGAATATGCCTTGGCGTATCGCCGATCAAGTGTCGTGTCCGTTTTGAATGCGTGCTTGGGGTTTACTGATCCAGATTGTGTCATTGATGGTTGGTCGTGTCGTGTCGGCGGTTGCTTTGGTCTCACTGGCGAAGCTCACCACGTCACGAGCATTGTTACCGTAACCGCGGAGGTATGCTGCTAATGAAAACAAAAATCGTTCTAGGACTGGCCGTACTCGTCGTCGGCCTCTTGGTGTGTACGTCGAGCGCTTCTGCTGCGCTGATGTACTTCGACGCACAAATCGTCGACATCGTGTCCGGCAAGACGTCGATTCCCAAAAACACTGTGATGTGCGCCCCGAATCAGAACTGCGCCGAAACGGCGTTTACGTCACTGCCGCTTGGCCCGGGAACCGAAGGCCCTCCGCCGACGACCGATCCGAGCGGCAACTGGACGCTGAACGGCGCGAATTCACCAACTGGCACCGGAAGTGACAACCTTTGGAACCAGCGTGTCAATGCGGCCTTCGGCAACCCCGATGCCAGCACCAACGGTACCGTCTATGAGGCAAAGGGCCAGTTTCATGGAGCGAACAGTCCGAATCCCAACACCGAGGATCCACCGGTTTTGAAGACGACGATCAACGTGGCGGCACCGGATCAGGGTACGCTCAAGGGCGTCTATGCCTTGTTTTGGACCGATTCTTCGAATTGGCAAATTGCCGCGTGTCTTGAGTGTGTTGAGGACGAGCGAATGCCCGTGTACTACGGAGGTGCGCAAACGCCCGCTGGCTACGTTTTTGGTGTGTATGATGTGGGGGCGGGAGACCCGGGTAATCTGAGCAACTTTGACCTCGAAATGAATGGCTATACTACGTCGGACGCCATACCCACTGGTACTGGAGGCACGGGTCGGCGGTTGCGGGCGGCATGGCTGGGCAACGTCGTGCTTGGCGCAACGTTGACCGCGTATGTCGGGGACGGCCCGTTGGCCGTTCTCGCCAACCCCACTGGAGGCGGAGGCCACAATGCCCGCACGTGGTACGACGGCATCGCCTATGGCGACGTGCAGGAGCTGGAGCCGCTGTCTTGTGATATTCCTGAGCCGGCCGGCATGGCGTTGATTGCTATTGCTGTGGCGGGCTTCGGCCTGGTGCGGCGTCGGCCCTAGTGGCGTTCGATAGAACCTCAAGCAACCCACAGCCCCGCGGTCCCTTTGGAACCGCGGGGTTTTTCTTTGGTCGCTGTGTACCGCTGCCCTTTCTCAGCCAGTGGGAACGAATGGAGGTCTCCCAGCTCCCGTCTCGCCGGCTACGGAGTGCTACTGGTACTCTGGTGTCGCTGGAACCATTGCCAGTCGCGCTCCGCGGTTGGGGCCTGCGGATCGTTCATGGCGGCATAGGCCCGAGCCCGCGGCGCGAGGATTTCGGCGGTCCAGGTCACGTGCGGCTCCATCTCCTGCAGGGCGGCGACCACGCTTTCCGCTCCCACTAGTTCGGCCACCATGAACCGCGCTAGCTTCCGAAGATGGTCGTAGCGCCGCGCCGCGAACGGCTTCGACAGGTGTGCAAGCAGGCGTCGCGCCGCGTCGGCGTCGGACCGGGCCACGTCGATCGTCCGCGAGAGCGCGGTCTCCGCGATGATGGACATGACCCACGGGCTTTCGACCAAGCGGGCGTAGAAGGTGTCGAGCGCCTTGGCGGCTTCGGCCACGTTGCCCGCCCGCCAATGGTAGATCGCGCGGACGGCCGCCGATTCCGTCAGAAAGCGGGTTTCAGTCTGCGCCACCAGATCGAGGCATTCCGGCCGTGCCAGTTCCGCGTAGCACCGCGCCAGCACCAATCGCTGGATATCGGTCGTCGGCGGGAAGTGTTCGGGCGGCCACATTTCGATCGTCCCGGCAAAGTCGTTGGCTTTGTACCGGTCGAACGTCTCAACGAGCAAGCGATCTTCCGGCCGGGGCAAGAGCGCGATCGACAACTGTCCTCCGTGGACCAGGTTCATTTCCTGCCGGCGGAGTTCGACCTGGTTCCAGTCGACCTCGTCGCCGCGCAACGCCGGTCGGTGAAAACCCGCGGCCCGCAGCCGGTCACGTGTCTCTTCGACGGAGAACGGCGTTTCCTGGCCGACCGTCTTGGCGTAGCTGTATTCCAACAGCGTGCGATCGTCGGTGTTGAGCGGCACAGACGGATCGCGGGCCGCCTGATCGGCCCAGCGCGAGTTGGCAACAAAGTGGCCCAGGAATCCCTCAACGTCATCCACATTCCAGGCCAGCGCCAGGGCGTCCTTCACGGTGCCGCTGCCGATCCGCTGGTGGAGCTCGGCCACCGAGTATTCGATCGGCGTCGCCGAACACACTAGTTGCAGGTCGGAGCCGAGGGTCTGCCACACTTCGACGTACTCAAACGCCGAGCGGACCGTCTTGAGCACGGTATTCACGGTGGCTTCGTCGACTTCGTACGCCTGCAGGAACTGAATAAACACGCCGCCGGGATTCAGTCGCTCGCGCGCCGCGCGAAAGAACTCAGTCGTATAGAGCGTGGCGATGCCCGCTCGATAGGGGTTCGAGGGCTCGGAGATGATCACGTCGTATTTCTTGTCGGTCGTAAAAACGAACTCGCGGCCATCGTCGTAGATGCGACGGACGCGTGGGTGCTCGAGCACATTCCAGTTCAGATCGCTGCAGCGGCGGGCCATTTCGTCGACCGCCGGCTCGAGCTCGACCATGTCGACCTCCCGGATGCCGCGCATCTCCGCGAGCCAGCCGGCAGACTCTCCCGTTCCCAGGCCGATCACCAGCGCGGTCTTCGGATCGGGATGCAAGACGGCGCCCAGGATGGCGAAGCCCATTTGCGTTGAGGCGTCGGTGAGCGAATTGCCGTCGCTCTTGCCGTTGACGATGAACGAGAGCCCGTCGGTAGCGTCGATGCCGATGCTGCACTCGATCCCGTCGGCCTGCCAAAGCAGCGTGCGATTTTTCTCGTTGATCCACTGACGGAGGCGATTCGGGCTGGAGCCGGGCGGTGGGACGTGTGCCCGGCCGGCGCCGATGCCGCTGTGCCGCCAGGCGGCGGTCGGACCGGGTGCGAGCAACGCGGCCCCGGTGAGAATTGCCATGCCCAGGACAACGACCGCTGCCCGGCGGCCACGTAGTGGAGAAACCAATAGGATGCCGACCGATAGCAGTCCGAGCACCGCGGCGATCGCCTGCCACAAGCCTGGCGCGCTGAGCAGCGGCATCGCGCCGAAGCCGGCCACGAGCGAACCGGCGATCGCGCCCAACGTGTTCCAGGCGTAGGTCATCCCGACGTGCCGGCTGACTCTCTGCCGACCCTGTCCCAATAACGCGATCAACAGCGGAAACTGCACGCCGCTCACGAGCGCCACGGGCAAGACGACGATCGTCGCCACCTGGCTCCAGCCGACAATCAAGTCGCCGAAGCTTGACGCTGCATTGTTGCGCCAAGCCGCAAGCAGCGCCAGCCGGTCGCCGAGCGCAACGGGAATAATCGTCAGCAGTGCTTCGAGTCCGCAAGTGACTGCGAGGGCCGACAAACTTGGCTGCAGACGGCGAAAGATCACGTTGTAAGCGATTCCGCCCACGCCGATCCCCGCCAAGGCGATGCAGAGGATCAATCCGAACGTGAACGCCGTTCCGCCCAGAATTGGTGCCAGCATCCGGTACCAAACGAGTTCCAGCGCAAAGAACGTGAAGCCAAGCACGACGGCCATCAAGTAGATGAGCCATGGGACCTCGCCGACGTCGGCTTGCACTTCCGCTTGCGGGCCGTCCGCGACCTGGCCGCGCCACCGCTTTGCCAATCGGACTGCCACCGTGCCCGTGGTCAGGCCCAGCGCGCAGCCGGCCCACAGCGTCGAACGCGTACCGAGATTTTCCAAGGCAAAGAACGTGGCTGCGGCCGCGCCAAACACGGCCCCCAGTGTGTTCGAACCGTACAAAACACCCAGCGCCCGACGATGCTCGTCGTTGGGACCCGTGACGGCTCGGACCGCCGCCGGCAGGGTGCCGCCCATCAGAAACGTGGGCAGCGCCATCACTGCCGTAGTGAGCGCAAGGCGCACGACCGTCGCCCCCCAAAAACCAAGCGATTCCAAACCTCCCATCGCGACATAGAGTGCGCTGGCGAGGGAAAACAAAAGCGGTGATAACGCAACCGAAAGCGCAATCGACGCTTCCAACAGACCATACATCTTCAGCGGGTTGGCAACACGATCGGCGCGTTTGCCGAGCACGGCGCTCCCGATTCCCAAACCGGCCATGAAGATCGCCAGGACGGCCGCGGTGGCAGCCGTAGTCCCGCCGAAGATGAGACGCAGCTCGCGCATCCACGCCAATTGGAATACCAGCGCCGACGCGCCGGAGCAAAACACCAGACATGCCGCAAAGATCAGTTGGGAGCTCGACCGCAAGTCGCGACGTCCCATTGAACTGACAGGAGAAGCGCCGGTCTTTCGATGTCTCATTTGGCCCTCATTGGGAGAGGTTTCTTCTCTCGTTCTTGGCGAGCGAAACTTGACTGCACGAGCATATCAAGGATCGTCAATAGCGAGAAGAGAATCCGCGCCGAACCAACGCGGAGGCGGCAGTGCGAAGGCGGTTCAATTCAGGCAATACTGACAGTTTAACCGCCTGGCAGTCGGATCAAAACGATTCGCCGTAGATAAGACGTCTCGACAGGATGGTCGCGATGAGTATTGGGAGTAGCAACATGACGCAGGCGGGTTCTGGTACGGCTCCGACGAGACCTCCGGAACCTTCGGCGGAATCTCCAAAGTGTTGCTTCCAAACCGCATAGTCCGCTTGGTCCACGCCATTTTGCCCATCGCCACGATTGTTGATGTCCGCCTCGGTTGAAGCGCCCAAATGATTGCGCCAAACGGTATAGTCGGCCGCGTTGACGACTCCGTCGTTGTTGAAGTCGCCCGCAAGGAGGATGATGGGTGTGACCAACGAATAGCCGACGCCGTCGTACCAGGTGCGGATCGCGCCGCCGACCGACGTCGACCAGTCGTCGATGAAGACGTCAATATCGGTGCCGCCGACGACTGCTGTCCTGCCCAGGTAAGCCCGGTAAAGCAACAGGTCGTTGGTGTTGGCCGAGACGGTTTCAATCGAAACGAACTGGTCGGCCTCGGCGTGCTGCGCGCCATAGCGGCGGAAGTCGATCAGGTTGTTGCTCTCCAGGCCGCCCATCATCCGCCAATCTTCATCATTGTCGCTCCAGAAATAGGCGAAGATGTCGTACGTGCCGTCCGCCAGGGCCGCCCCGTCGATCGTGGTTCTGAGCATCGGTGAGTTTTCCGTGCCCGATTCTTTCGAGGCCAGCACGCTGCCGCCGTTGCCGAAGCCGGTCCGCTCATGCCACAAGTTATCGTTGGCGCCCGCGTTGGCGTTCGGCCCGGTGGCGCCGATCGCCGCCCCGTTGGAGCGGGTCGTGTTCGAGGTGTTCGCGTCGATGTAATTGACAAGCCCTAGCGTTTCATTGCTGCGATCGACGATGCCGACCACCGCCGCGTCATTGTTATGGGCGGTGGTATACGTGCCACGGAACCAGATCACGGTCGGATCGCCGCCGTGGGGATCGGGAATGATCGGCCGCAAATTGTCGACGATCGAATTCTCCGTGATGGCCGACCAACTCCAATTCGCGCCCCCGTTGGCCGTCACGCCCTTGTAGATCTCATACGAGGTCGTGTAGGTCGCGCCGGATGAATCACGAGGATCATACGGCGTCGAAATGTAAATGGTACTGGGATCACCGGGCACGAGCGCGGCGTTGCCCGTGTAGTCTTGCTCGGACCCGTCGCTGGGCGGTCGATAGAGGCGATTTCCCATCCGGGCCACCTCGTGCGCTTCCCATTGGTCGGTCTGATCGTTCCATTGGGCGAAGTGCAGCCGGTGGTCAATCGGGTTGGTCGTGCTGCCGGCGCTGGTAAGGCCGTCGGGGTTCCAGCGCGAGATGTAGAGGGCCATCGGGTCGCCGTCGGCGTCGAGGTTCATGTCGATCGTCCACAGCCGGTTATGTCCCCCGCCTAAGGGATCAGCCGCCTGCACGAGCGTGAACTCGGTGACGTCGGGCACAAAACCCGAACCGCCGGCAGTCGTTCCGTTGTCGAAGATGTTTGCGTCGATCACGTTACCCAGCATGTCAAACGTCTGGCCGTTCTGAATGTAGCCCGAAAAGACGCTGTTGTTGTAATTGCGGGGATGGGTTTCGGTGCTGGTGAAATAGATGCGATCGACGCCGTTGGAAGCATACTTGGGATAGGCCGAGTACCCTCCCGCTACGCTTTCGAGCACTTGACCGGCCCACTCGACCGTGTTGCTGTCGATGTCGTAGCGCATGATGTTCGGCATGTTCTGCGTGGCCCCGTTCGTCGACAACTCGCCGTAGGAGCGCGAGATGTTGTAAACCTGGTCCTCGTCCGACAGATAAAATAGGTTGTGATACGTGACGTTGCCTGGGGTATCGTTGGGGTTCTCCGGGTCGTCCGCCTCGAAAGCACCAGGTACACCGGTTTCATCGTCGCGCCAATCGAAGAGCTGCTCAGTCGTCCAGGTCGTGCTGTCCCCAGGGTTGATCGACCTGCGCCAGCGTGACCACCTGTCCCCAAGATTGGAGCTATTCCCGTGATTGGCGTACATCGACAGGTAGCGTCCGTCGGGAAGTACCAACAACGCGCCCACGTTGTGGTCATCGCTTTGGATCGCCGGGTTGCCCGGCACCTGGTTCGACAGCCGGGTCTGCACGCGGCGGCCGGTCGTCGGGTCAAAGTCGACCACGTCGACGTTCGCCGAACCGCCGACCGTGGGCGAGTACCCGACCGAATTAACGAGCATGTGACCATTGTTCGGGTCGACGATGGCTCGTTCATCGGTGTACCACGTCCACAGCCCTTCGCTGTCGAATTGGATTAGATTGCCGTTGACGATGCCGCTAGGCGTATCCGGCGGCGGCGGAGGGGGCGCCGGCTGCAGACTGGCGCTGATCGCGTCGAATGCGACGTTGCGGGCCGACCCGGAGCCGACGCGCTCGGCGCCGAGTGAGATTCTCAGCTTGGAAGCATTAGTGGGCACCTCACCGGCCGCCAAGTTCTCGATGAACCGCCAACCGCTGCCGGCTTGGGTTTGCGCGCTGTAACCCGCTCCGATGATCGAGTTGCTCCCGTCGAGGAACTCGTAGGCGATCGTGCCGCGGTCGTTCCCATCGTTGTGGAAATAAGCGTAGGAGAGCCCAAGGTATTGATCCCCCTGGCTAATCTGTGAACTGTACGGCGACAGGTCGATGTCCTGTCGGATCAAGGCGCTATTCGCATCGCCACCGACGAGCGAACTGGCGTTGGGCAAGCCGCCGTATTGCCAACTCGCAGAAATGAACTGCGGGCTCAGATAGCCGCTGCTTGGATCGGCTCCGCCAAAGGAGGAGTTGCCGATCCAAAAGAAATTGGTCACGGGGGTCCATCCGCTGGGAACGTCCCCCGGCGCGCCGGTTTCGAACCCGGCGTTGGTGATGGTGAGCGGGATCTGCCCTGTCGCGGGCAGAGCCGACGCCGCGACGAGCATGAAAAGCAGGAACGACGCGAGATGTTTCATTGGGCTCTCGTGGCAAATATATCGGGAATCAAGACACAAGGCTCACATCGTCGGCCGCTGCATGACCCACTTGCGCGGCCCTGGCATGAGGCAATTCGCTCAATGAATCGAATTTGCCAAGCGTTGCATACGAAGTTTCGCCAAACTAGGACCCGCCCATACGAGAAAGTGTTGCGTAGAAGTGTTCCGTCCTTCCTCCACTGTGTCCGCTTCGAAAATAACTGTCAATTTAGATTCCCAATTTCGACAAACTTGTACTCAATTTCGATATTTACTCCGGACGTCATGCTTGGATCGATGAACTCCAGATTTTGAAACGGATTGTGGAGACAGTAGCAAATACTGCTCAGTCAGCATCAAAACACGCAGGTAGACGAACAGTTGCCTCGTAATAGGCATGAGGAGGTGGTTCAATATGGGTCTTTACACGTTTTGAACCGATCGCAGCACTCGGCCAAATCCGGCATCGTGGAACACTCGTTCCAAAAAAACGGCCTGGAAACTAATTTTGCTCACGATCCAAATTCCTACTTTATCGATATTGCGCAAACATTCGGAGATAGTATGTAGGCTGCTTGAAATGGGTGGCGATGAGACGATAGCGGCATGGACTGATGCTTGCTGTTACCGTCGTTTCAAATGGCTCACGGACGAGCTGAAATGCGTGAGAAGCGTTTTCATGCGGCTTTCCTGCTGCTGCCCATTCTTGCGGCAGCTACTCAGACGGCAGCCAATCCATCAGCGGCATTGCCCTATCAGGTAGCTGCCAATTCTGAAACGGCAGCGTTGCCCGATCCGGCAGCGGCTACATCTGAAGCGGCAAATTTGCACGCGGTCGAACGAGCGCAGTCGCCTGCAGAATCGGAAACTCTTCCAGCGTCCGAAGAGGAGGAGGCGAGCCCCGACGCCAATGACCTCGACAGTCTCCTGGAAATGGCGGACAAAGACATCGCGAGTCTCGGCAATGTGAGCGTGGCGACGGCCACGGATCCGCTGGTCGAGGGGGTATCGAAGAAAGTGGAGACTCTCTCCGAGTCGCCAGCGGTCGCGCAGGTGATCACCGCCGAGGAAATCCGTGCCTTTGGCGCCAAGAACTTGTTTGAGGTGTTGAACTGGGCCACCAGCGTCTATACCACCGGCTCTTATCTCTATCCCGACAACAAGGTCGCCATCCGCGGTGACAACCTCACTCACAATGACCTCCACACCCTGGTGTTGATCAACGGCCGCCCGTTTCGCGATTACGCCCAAAGCGGCCACAACTCGCCTGTCTACTTGGCGTTTCCGCTCGACGCCATTCACCACATTGAGATCATTCGTGGGCCCGGCTCCGTCCTCTATGGTTCCAATGCTTACACCGGCGTCATCAACATTGTCACCTTTCAACCCGATTGCCCGACCGGCCGCGGCTCCGTTTTGGCCGGCACATTTGGCACCCAGCTCTACGACTTGACCCAAGGAAACGGAACCAAAGACAAAGATAGCGGCTACCTCGTGTCCGCGACCTACGGCCGACAAAAAGGTTGGCCGTTCACCGCGACCGGTGAGGGCCCACCCTCGCAGGTTCCCGTCGCGATCAGAGACACCACCGATCGCGGTCACGATCAAGTCGGCGTCTTTGGCCAAATCTATAGCGGGAATCTCACGGCCAACGTCTTTGTTGCCAACCTGTCACAAACGCACATGGGCGCCGTGCCTCGTTGGCCAGCCGAGGACATCGATTCCCAATCCGTGCAGTGCGACATCGGGTATCTACTCGAGCACTGGGACGACTCCAAGACCGATCTGCATTTCACCTACAACCTCTCGCTGTTCGACTGGGACCGGCCTGTTCGAAACGAGTTCTCCTCGAATTCGTACATCGGCGAGATTACACATTATCGAACCATTGTTGACGATCTCGATCTGACGGTCGGCGCTTATTTCGACATCCACGATGGCGTAGTTACCGACGGCGCCGGTGGAATTCTCATTCCTGCGTTCAGCCAAATTTGGTACGCCGTCTATGGGCAGCTCGAATACACAGTCACCGATTGGCTCAAACTGATCGGCGGCGTCCAAGGCAACTTCCCCGGCGAAATCGAGCCCGGCCTCGCTCCACGGGCCGGCGCGATCCTCACCCTCTCGGAACATTGGGGAGCTAAGCTCCTCTACGGCAACGCCTTCCGGTCGCCCTATCCGGCCGAAACATCGATCAACGCCCCCGGCATTCTCGTCGGCAATCCCGACCTCGTCCCGGAAACCGTCAACACCTACGAGGCCCAATTGGCGTATACCACCGAAGAATCACGCCTGGCTTGCACATACTTTTTCAGCCAATTCGATGACGTCATCGGGCGCGTCGGCGCGCTGCCCGCCACTTTCGATAATCTAGACCCAATCAAGTTTCACGGCGTCGAGCTCGAATCGAGCTGGGATCCTAACGACCATTGGCACTTCCTCGGTGCCGTTACCTGGCAGCAAAACGTCGATTCACAGGGACGTTTCGATACCACGCATGTCCCCAACTGGATGGGGAAGGTCGGTGTGGCCTATGACACGCGTGACGGCTTGAAATTCGGCATCTTCGATGTGCTCTTCAGCAGGCCAGACCCCGTCACTGTCGTCAATCCGAATGCCGCCATCGTCAATATGCCCGAAAACGCGATCAATCTCTTGAGCCTCGACGTCCGCTACGACGTCAGCCGCTACTTGCGACTCTGCCACGGCCGCAAAGCCGAAATTGAGTTCCTGGTGCAAAACATCCTCGACGACGACATCAATCATCCAGAATTCAGCCGGCGACGCATCAATACGCTGCCAGCCGACGGCGGCCGAGCCTTCTACGGCGGCTTCTCGTTCGAATACTGATAGATTCGCCTTGTTGCCTACATCCCGGACGATTTCGGCGTGGACGACGATCGGTTGCCAGCGTTTCGCCGTCGGACGAATCGCGCAGCAAGCAAGGCGACCAAAATCGACACGCTCGAGATGGTTGTCGGCTCTGGAACCGACAACGAGGTGATGGTGCCGCTGCTGGAAACGTGGTTGCGCCACACGGTGTAGTCCGCGGCGTCGACGAACCCGTTGCCGTTGCCGTCGGCGGCCGCCTGGTTGGTGCCGAAAGTTTCCTTCCAGACTTGGTAGTCGTCCATGTCCACGTCACCGTCGCCGTCGAAATCGCCTGGAGTTCGCACGAATTGCTCCTGTAGAAACGCGATAGCCTCAGCGTCGACCGTCGAGCTTTGCATACCGAAACCATGCCCAGCGCCGACAACGACGCGCATCACATGTTCGATCCCGGCGCCCTCCAGCGCATCGGCGAGCCGCAGGCTCTGCTTCTTTGGAACCAGTGTGTCTTGGTCGCCGTGGGCGATGAACGCCGGCGGGTCATCGGGGGTCACGTGCGAGATTGGGTTCGCGAGCGTCACCAGAGCGGCCTTTTCGGGGAACGGCGGGTTGGGGTTCGTGAAGTTCGACCGCAGGACGCCGATTCCCTCCCCAGAGCCGTCGAAGCCGATCAACATCGACTCGGGCGAGTTCGGGGCGTCGTGGTTGATGACGCTGCCCGGCGGCGTGGTGACGTCGAGGTTCATGTTCAACAGATCGGTCGGCCCGAAGTAGTCGATGGCGGCTTGAATACGGCTGGAGTATTCCAGATTGCCGCCCGTCGCGCCTTCCAGCGCCCCTACGCCGCCGCTGGTGGCCAAGAGTGCCGTGAGATGCCCGCCGGCCGAGCTGCCCCAAGCGGCGAAGCGCGAGGCGTCGAGGCGGAACTCTGTGGAATGGGCCCGCAAGAACCGCACCGCCCCCTTCACGTCGTGTATTTGCGCGGGAAAAATTGCCGCCCCGCTAAACCGATACTCGACCGACGCTACCGCGAATCCAGCTTGAAGCAACGCTTGCAGCCCCGGCGGCGCACTGTTGTAGCTTCCGCCTACCCAAGCGCCGCCGTGGATCCAGACGGCTGTCGGAGCCCGCTCGACGTCGGTCGTCGACTCCCAAACGTCCATTCGCAGTGTCGCCGTGCTACCATCGTCGTTACTCACGACCGCGTACGCCAGGTCATTGTGCGTCGGCGACTGAGCGCCTGCAATGCTCGAATGAAGCGCCACGATTGCGACCGCGAAGGCGCAAGTGGCTCGCCAAGCTAGCGGAGGGACAACCGACATAGCACTATGCCTCACTCAAGGGTGCGATTCATTTCGGGACGGGGCTATATTCTGAAAAGCGCTCCACTAAACGCCACGACCGCGGCAGCTTTAATGATAGTAATCTAAATTCTTCCTGCAAGACCTAGCTTTTTGCGCGTCGCTGAGCCCGATCGCCCACGGATTGCCGGCGCTGTCTACTATCGTGCGACGGGTTCTTGTACGATCACTTGCCAGCCTGTGTTGAAGGCCGGTTCGTCGGGCTTTGCGGGCCTCGATGTTTGGCGATACAGGATTAGGCCGCGGCGCGGCTCGCCGTCGACGATTGATTGGCGGAGATCGATGAACATAACCTCGTGGCCGGCGGGGAGATCGAGTCGAATTTCCGCTTGTCTGCCACCTTACGCGTGTTAAGAGGCGGACGGCCAGACGACCGGCGTTTCCGTGGTCAGTATTCCAATCAGGAAATGTATGAAACCGTTGCTGATCCGTGCTATATTCGGAGATCGACGTATCCATTCTTCGAGGGATTTCGCGCGAGGCATCGTTTCTCTGGTAGGATATTTGGTTCGAGTCCACAGAGTGGCACAGAATAGCTTCGTTCGTCTCTGACCACATCCAACCGTCCCCCAAGTTCTTGCCCTCATATTGCTATGCGCACTTGCCGGTTGACTTTGTTTGCAATTCTTCTCACGACTAAGTTAACCCCAGCGGCGGAGTTGGAAATTGATGAAGCCGGCATCTTCGGTCATCTAAAGCTATGGTATCGCAAGCCGGCTCAGGAATGGGTTGAAGCATTGCCGTTGGGAAATGGCCGGCTAGGCGCCATGGTGTTTGGTCGTACCGATTGTGAACGCATCGCGCTGAACGAGGATACGTTTTGGTCGGGCAGGCCGTATGACGCAAATAATCCACAAGCGCTGGCTAATCTTCCTGAAGTGCGACGGCTTGTCTTTGCCGGCCGGTACAAAGAGGCCGAGGATCTCATCAACGCCAAGATGATGGCAAAACCACTATTCCAATCATCTTACCAGCCAGTTGGCGATCTCATCATCGAGTTTCCAGACGGTGAAAGCGTCGAGGATTACCGTCGTGAATTGGACCTTGATACGGCAACTAGCACCGTCAAATACGAAAGTGGCGGTGTGCGCTATTCGCGCGAAGCATTCGTCAGCAGCGAGAGTCAGGTGTTCGTGATGAGATTGACTGCCGATCAGGAGTCACAGATTTCATTCGCTCTGTCGCTCAGAACTCCTCAACGTCACTCCCGAACTTTTGCAGACGGCGATATGCTCGTGATGCAGGGAACTGGACCTGACGGGAGAAATGGCATTCCCGGCGAGGTCCAGTTCGAGTGTCGCGTCGTCGTTCTATCAGATGGCGGAAGTCTGACGTCGTCCGACGATCGAATTGTCGTTAAGAGTGCCAACTCTGCAATTATCCTGTTAGATATTGACACGAATTTTGAGTCCTTCAACGACCTCAGCGCCGATGCGGGCGCAGCGCCAAAGCGAAATCTTGCGGCTGCGACCGTTAAGTCATTCCTGGAGTTGCATTCTGGCCATATTCGTGAACACCGGCGCCTATTTCGGCGTTGCGGCCTAGATCTCGGCCGAACGGCTGGGGCGGAGCTTCCAACAAATGAGCGACTGCGCCGGTTTGCCGATGGTGCCGATGACCCACAATTGGCAGCCCTTTACTTTCAGTTCGGTCGGTATTTGTTGATATCGAGTTCTCGCCCGGGCACTCAGCCTGCCAATTTGCAGGGAATTTGGAATGAAGAAACCACGCCTCCCTGGGACAGCAAATACACGGTCAATATCAACACGGAAATGAACTATTGGCCGGCTGATGTCACCAACCTATGCGAGCTTTTCCAGCCTCTCGTTGGACTCGTCAAAGACATTGCTCAACGCGGCACAGAAACGGCCAAGGTTTACTACGGCGCGAATGGGTGGGTCACGTTTCACAACACCGATCTTTGGCGAGCCACTGCGCCGATCGACGGGGCGTATTGGGGATACTGGCCGATGGGAGGGGCATGGCTGTCTGTCGACCTCTGGCGACACTATCAGTTCACGCACGATCGCGAGTACCTCGAAGAGATTTATCCTATCCTGCGAGGGGCCTCACAGTTCTATGTGGAGACGCTCGTCGAGCATCCGGACCATAACGGCTGGTTCGTGACCTGCCCTTCAAATTCGCCCGAAAACGCCCACCCGAAGGGTAGCTCCATCTGCGCTGGCCCGACGATGGATATGGCAATTCTCCGAGATCTCTTCGAAGCGACCGCAAGCGCAGCTGAGACGCTGAAACGGGATGATGTGTTTCGATTGACGTTGCTCGATGTGCGCTCGCGTCTAGCACCCTATCAAATTGGAAAGGCCGGCCAACTACAGGAGTGGCTGGAAGATTGGGACACAGAGGCACCCGAGCCAAGACATCGCCATGTATCGCACCTCTACGGTTTGTATCCGAGCCACCAAATTACGCCTCGCAGAACGCCAGAGCTGGCAAAAGCGGCCGCAGTTTCGCTTGACACGCGCGGCGACGATGCAACCGGATGGGCAATTGCCTGGAGGATGAACCTTTGGGCTCGACTTCGTGACGGAGAGCGCGCCTACAAAATCCTTAAATTGTTACTCAATCCATCGCGCACATACCCAAACCTGTTCGATGCACATCCACCGTTCCAGATTGATGGCAACTTTGGCGGAACTGCCGGCATCGCCGAGATGCTTCTTCAAAGCCACGCCAACGAAATAGAGTTACTTCCCGCACTACCCAATGCGTGGCAGTTAGGCCAAGTAAAAGGGCTCAAAGCAGTCGGAGGATACGAAGTCGACATCAGCTGGGAGGATGCCATACCTCGAAAAGTGACCCTCCGCGGCCAAGAAGCCGGGACATGTACGTTACGTTTTGGCGAACATTCCAGGACAATCGAGTTCGACAAACCGGGCACCACGGTCGTGTTGAGCCATCCAGACATCTTCCGCTAACAAGCTACGTTTCATGAAGTGTAGCACGTGTGCTTGGTCTTGGTGCTGAAGGCTATCCTCGGATCAAGACATTTCTAATCAAGCGACAAACCTTTCGCGGTTAAGTCGGCAGTGCCAGTTCGGCAGTGCCACTAGTAGTACGGTCGAGGGCAAGAGTTGAGGCATTTCGCTCGACGAAAGTTGCCGCCTTCCGGTAGCAGCGCGAAGCGCGCATTCTGGCGGGGACTGCAAGCCGACGTCGGCGGCAAAACGGGTCGTCACGATGACCGCCGAGAACGCGCGAGGCTGAGACCAACGCCAAGCTGAAACCGAATTACGACGCCGCATATCCGATCTACCAGCAGTTGTATCGCGCTTGCGGCAAAGTTGTATCGAGATAGCGCAGCTCGGTTGAGTTAGTTAGCTCTCGGCATATAATCGGCTGTGGACCGGTTTGCTGGGAAGTCTCAAATCCCACAAGTGCGTTTCGGCAGATTCGACTTGCTTGGTCGATCTTGTCCTTGAATGCCACAATGCGGCAAACCCTTCAGTTCGCGCAGATTTTCGTTACGCTCGCCGCCTGCGGCGGATCGGCTTCGCTCGCGCTGGCAATTTCCTACCGCATCACCGAGCTTAGTCCGCAACTGCTCAATCCGGGGTATGTCTACGCCCGCGGCAGTGGAGTCGCCGTGAATTCGCTTGGCGAAGTTGCTTTCAACGTGTCGGGCTCACCAAAGTCTGGGCTGCCGAAGGCAGCTCTCTATCGTGGGGGATTCGCAACCGATCTCGGGAATTTGCCGGACGCTCGTTACGAAGAGGCCCACGGACTCAATGATCATGGGCACATCGTTGGAGGATCGAGTGATGACTGCTGTTCGTCGTTTGAGACTAGTGGTAATACACGAGCATTTATCTACGATGGCACCACGATGCGCCGGCTAAGTGGATTGGAAGGATTCCACAGCATTGCTCAGGCCATTAACAATGACGGAGATGTGGTCGGTTGGTATGTCACGGATATTTCGGATCTGTTTCACGCTGAGCAAGCATTTCGACATGATGGAACAACGCTGTACCACCTGGGGACGTTGGGAGGATCTGGAGGCCGCGCCTACGACATCAACAATGCCGGCCAAATTACGGGCTGGTCACTGACGGCGTCCGGCGAACAGCATGCCTTCTTGTACGATGGAACCGTCATGCACGATCTCGGCAGCTTCGGCAATGTCCCCAGCGCCGGCCGAGGCATTAGTTCACGCGGGCACGTGGCCGGACACTTCGGTAGTATCGGAAGCGGCGGAAGGCACGCTTTCTTGCATGACGGCGAGACCATGCTCGACCTCGGTCAACTCGAAGGCTTGAATACGTGGGCTTATTCCGTCAATTCGAGTGATTTCGTCGTCGGAGTAGCATATGGCCCGTCTGATCTCGAGGGCAAAGGCAAAGCATTCCTTTACACTCCCGCAACTGGAATCGTCGCGCTATCCTCGCTCGTTGTCCTGCCACCAGGTTGGACGGCATTGAACTCAGCACTGGATATTAACGACGCCGGACAAATCACCGGTTATGGGTCAAAAGACGGGCTCCAGCGCGGATTCCTTTTGACTCCCGTTCCCGAACCAAGCACGTTTGTCCTGGCGGTTGTCCTCGCGGTTGGCTGGATAACTGGCCGACGCCGTTGGGGCGCAGAGAATCGATGAGACTTTATGTGTTTCCAAGGAGCGCCTCGACGCCATTCGCATTGCGACTTGCGGCTACCAGAAAGGATCGTACATGCGATCGACGATGATCCTCGCCGCTGCGGTCATTCTTGCCGTCGTTGCAGCTTGGCAATCCCAGGCGCTGGCACTTTCCTACCGCCTGACCGAGCTCCCTCCATTGGGAACTGACGTGTCGAGCCGCGGGTTCGCCGTTAACGCGCATGGAGATGTGGCCGGTTTATCCAGCCAGTTCGCATTCGCCCAGGTTGAAAGTTCAGCCAAGGGAGGCCCTTGGCGAGGCGCGCTTTATCGAGGCGGTGCAGCGACCCCTCTCGCCGGTTTGCCGCCCAACCAACTTTATAGCAACGTGGCCTATGGGCTCAATGACCACGGGGACGTGGTTGGCCGTTTGGGTGGACTCAGCGGGAATTCGCGCGCTTTTTTGGATGACGGCACGACGACGCAAGAGTTGAGCGGCTTCGAGGGATACACAAGTGAAGCGCGAGCGATCAACAATCATGGTCATGTTGTCGGTGCGTATAACAGCGGGGTTGGATCAGTCGGGACTGGCCGCGCATTTCGGCACGACGGCACGACCTGGCACGACCTGGGAACTCTGGGAGGCGACCGGAGCCGCGCATACGACATTAACGATTTCGGGTACGTGACCGGTTCGTCCGAGACCGCATTAGGCGGCGTCCATGCCTTCTTACACGACGGAACGACAATGCACGATCTCGGCACGCTGGGCGGCATCGCTAGCTCAGGTTTCGGCATAAGTTCCCTCGGACATGCGACTGGTTATGTGGTAACCGGTCCGCTCTCTTCATATAAGTTTACAGATGGTGCGATTCATGCCTTTCTTTATGACGGCACGACGATGCACGACCTCGGTTCGCTCGATGGAAGATTCACTGTGGGAAATGCCGTTAACTCGCACGGGCACGTTGTCGGCCACGTGATCAGAAGTTTAGATGATATTTACAGTCGTGAAGGCGACATCGCATTTCTTTACACGCCAGCGACCGGGACGATCGCGCTGTCATCTCTGGTGAAAATGCCGCCAGGATGGACGCAATTGCACTCAGCACGGGACATCAACGACAACGGACAAATCACCGGTTATGGGTCAAAAGACGGGCTCCAACGCGGATTCCTTTTGACTCCCGTTCCCGAACCAAGCACCTTTGTCCTGGCGGTTGTCCTCGCGGTTGGCTGGATAACTGGCCGACGCCGTTGGGGCGCGGAGAATCGAGGAAACTTCTTGCGATTCCAAGGAACGGCTCGATTCGACTTCCGACTTGAGTTTCGCCGAAGCCGGTGGCACATGCGCGG
>Ga0214473_10003661_pt1 | contig 18573 bp, 15 predicted proteins | sample RVTome_7_FD_203509 | JGI IMG/M metagenome (GOLD analysis project Ga0214473, IMG submission 203509) | Soil microbial communities from uranium-contaminated site in the Upper Colorado River Basin, Wyoming, United States - RVT98D197 | ecosystem: Environmental > Terrestrial > Soil > Contaminated >... | reverse complement strand
TGAAGAGAGCCCGAGCCACGGTCCACCCGTTGCTCACGCCAGATGAAGCGCTGCGCCAGTTGTGGCTGGAAAACTGTGTCCCTGCTGTTGCGACCAGCCTGGCGATCTCCTCAATCACGCGCGCTTCTACGCCCGACTCACGCGCTGCAAATTCGAATGAGTAGTCGCTGTAAGTCTGTTTCAGCGCTAGTTCAAAGTTCTCAAAGTCGGGCGCTACATCTGGATGCTCGACCGTGAGGCATTCCTTCCAGTTCCACCAACGCTTCACAAACGCGCGATTGTAGAGATTGTTCTGAATCAGATAGTTCGCTATCGCCAATAGGATGGCCGTTTCTGAGCCGGGGTGAGGCGCGATCCAGTATTCAGCGTGACTAGCTGTGTGTGATAGGCGCGTGTCGAATACTATCAGCTTCGCTCCACTGGCTTTGGCATCGATTACTCGCTGCGCATGGGGGTTAAAGTAATGACCGGACTCCAGGTGGGCGCTGATGAGGAGAATGACTTTCGCGTTGGCATGATCCGGACTGGGCCGATCCAGCCCCATCCAGAGTTGGTATCCTTCCCTACTACCAGAAGAGCAGATATTCGTGTGTGAGTTATGGCCATCAACTCCCCAGGCAGCAAGAATGCGTTCAGTAAAGCCGTCTTCGCCGGGCCGGCCAACGTGATACATGATTTCATTGCGTCTGTCTTCGACGATTGCCTTGCGCAGCCGAGCAGCGATATCGTCAAGGGCGTCGTCCCAAGTCACGCGTTCCCACTGACCCTGACCACGTTTTCCTTTTCGCTTTAGCGGATAGAGAATGCGATCAGGATCATTGATCTGGTTTAGAGTGGCAGGTCCCTTTGCGCAGTTTCGTCCGCGTGAGCCCGGATGTTCAGGGTTGCCTTCGAACTTCTGCACCTCAAGCGTGATTTTGTCGATGTAAGCAAGGAGGCCACAAGCTGATTCACAGTTGAAACAAGTAGTAGGCACTAATGTGTAGTAGCGCTCTTTACGTTCAGGCCAAGCTTGTGAATCGAGTTCTTTCCAGTCGTCCCAACGTTCTTTTGGCGGAAAGGCAGCAAGACGACTGCGACTGGCGCCAGGGTAGAATGTCTCTTTCCCCGGTTTCACTTCACCGGGTGCGGGGGCGTCGTGCTTACTCATTTTTGATATTGTTGCCGCGCTTGAATTTTGATTGACTTAATTAAGCGGATCAAGAGGTCGCCTTTATTCACTGCAAAAACTCGTCAACAGCCATTCCCCAACCCGGGACTGCAGGTTCGGCTTCAGCCTTCTGGCCCTTACAATACACAGCTGGATTAGTTGGATCGTTCGCCCGATACACACGTACCAATTTTTCTCGTAGCACATCAACATCCCACACGACCAGGGTGCCCGCAGCAAAGTAGTCAGCGCGCTTCTCGGCCATTCGTGCTTCGGCTGCTGGACCGTAGTCGTCTGCGCTGCGCACCTCTACGGCGAAAACAGGCGCTCCCTTGAGAAACAGGCCGCCGCGTAACTCGCCTTTATAGAAAGCCGCGTCCGGACTGAAAGATCTGCGGTTCGCAAGGTTTACAATAAATCCAACGTTATCAGGAAAAGCGTAACCGCCTCCAACACGCTTCTCATAGTCGTGCAAACTTACGTAAATCTCGCCGGCAGCACGGCCGGGTACTCCTCCGGTGGGGGACATAAGTACCAGCTCTCCATTTACGATTTCCGCCTTGCCGTTCTCAGGGACGCGGTAGAGGTCGTCTATTGTGGCTTCGGTCTTCGTGCTCATGGGGTGGACTATTTAGTCTATTATTTTATACTTGAGCCGTGACTACATCCAGCTCAGGCAATCCGCAGTGGTGTCTTGAATTCCAGTTCTAGCGCTTCCTCTTTCTCGGCTAGAAGAACGATCCACCAAATCACACGAAAAATCACGAAACCTCTTAGTGTTTTTTCGTGCAATTTCGTGGATCGTTTCTTTGTCCTAGCACCAGAGTTCAAATTAAGACACCACCCAATCCGCAGTCGCCGAGTAACAGTTCGCTATTTCCTTTGAGTGACCCCAGACTCCAGACTCTAGACTCGTTAGGCGAGCGGCACCGACTGCCCTGCCTGCACATAGGCATTCTCGTGGAGCATCAAGCCAACCAAGGCCATTGGGGCTGCGCCAATTCCAAATGAAAGGCTAACAACTCCAGACAACGCCAGCCACGGAATCAACCCACCTAGACCCGATAACAGCAACCCAATCCAGAAGTCGCTGCGATACCTGCCCCGCAACATCTCCCAAACTGCCAAACGCGCATGGGCGGTGGGGTGCGACAACGAAACCTCGCCCCAAACCATTAGCAGATGCACCAGACTTGTTACGGCCAGTGTCCAGAGTAAAGGCGAGATGAGCTTTGTTCCTGCCTCTGCAGGTCCATATCTTGAAGCAATCGGCAATAGCAACGCTGAACCGAGCAACAGTGCCTGACACAACAGGTGTGGCGGCAATAGCGGGTTTTGCCACATGTCGCGGCCCTTTGCTTGTGCGAAGAGATAGGCTGTGTAGATTGCTGTTAACGCGGACAGCGGCAACCCCAGAATGATCAACCAGTGTTGCAGCGAATTCGCGCCGAACAAACTCGCCACAAAGTGGACGAGGAGCACGAGCGAATAAGCGACGATGATAAACGCGCCCTTTACCAGCCAACTTCCCCACTGGGGTCTGGTAAAAATCAGGTAGAAGCGCTCAGGATGTTCAAGATCCCAGATCAAAAATCCTCCAGTGGCAGCGAGAAACACCGCTGAAACAACCGGCGCAACCCACAACCAGAGTGGATCACTTGCGGAAAGAAAACCGAATAACACCAAAAGAGCTGTAACCAGGTAAGACCCTGCTGCAATTCCCTTGGTCCAGGTATAGATGCTTACTTTCCAGTCCCACGGAATTGCGTGCGCCACATCGTAACTAAGCAACGCCGCGGCGGAACTGTTGTTAAACCCGGGATTTCCTGAAACAACCTGTGACGAGTTTGCTTGCTGCTCGCTCCACATAAAGAGGCCGCCTTCAGGCCGCGCCGCCGCAAGTGGATCCAGCGTGGACTGGTGCGCACCTTTATAGAATAGCTTTGGCAGCGTCTCCTTTTCAGGCCGGCGCACGGCAACCGACTCCCTGTTGATTATTTGCGTCACGTAACTTTCAGGGTCGTTCATGTCGCCCACAAGTATTGCCTGTGTTGGACAAACCACAACGCAAGCCGGCTCAAGGCCGACATCGATCCTATGCGCGCAAAAATTACATTTCTCGGCCGAGTGGTCCTCCGGATTGATGAAGATAGCATCGTAGGGGCAGGCTGCCATACAAGCCTTGCAGCCAATGCAGATCGACTTATTGAAATCCACGATGCCGTCCGCCCGCTTAAACATTGCACTGGTCGGACAAGCAACCACACACGGAGCATGTGCACACTGATTACAGCGAGTCACCTGGTGGGCCCGGCGCACCTGCGGGAACACGCCGACTTCGACGTGCTTTACGTACGTACGCGTGACGGAAAGCGGAACGACGTTTTCAGATTTGCAGGCCGTGGTGCAGGCATGACACCCGATACAGCGAGTGTGATCAATCACCTTGGCCCATTTCACATCGCTGGTTCCGGCCTCGAGCACGAAAAGTCCTCGTTTTCTGCAGTTTGGGTGAATTCAGACTATACCACGCGAATTGAAAAACAGCAGAATTTCCACCAAAATTGGGGCCTATTTGAACTATAGTAAGTATAGGGAAATGGTGCTGTCACCTTTGAGTTTGCCAATCTAGTCGCCATTGGGAAGGCCCTGCTGAGACCCTTTGGCCAAAACTTTACGATGTCATCGTCAGAATGGTAGAAGATAGAATAGTGAAGAGGTATCCATGACGAAGTTAATTAAATTCGCGCTTATTTTGGTGATTCTAACCTCCGGGCTGACCGCCATTGCCGCCGGCACTCCGCAGGGTGAGGGCGATGGTGTCCGGCGCATTACGGCCGCCGAACTGCGTGCCGCACTAAAAAAAGGTAAGGCGGTGCTGATTGACGTGCGAGGACTAGGCGCCTTCCAGTCAGGCCACATAAAAGGCGCGCGAACAATTCCGGTGAACGAGATCAACGTGCGTTACAGTGAGCTTCCCAAAGACAAGCTAATTGCGACGTATTGTTCCTGACCAGCCGAGCATTCAAGCGCCCGGGCGGCGCAAATACTGAGTGAAAAGGGCTTCAAAGATACGGCAGCAGTGCTCGGCGGGTACGATGCGCTCGTTAAGGCAGGATTTCCGACGGAAACAGGGAATTGAGAAATGGGAGCGGTTTGACAAAACTGACGCGACGTTAGACATTAGAATCGGTTTGTTATTGTGGTAGTGGAGGTTGGTTAATGCGGGTTCTTTTCTATTTCATGGCTTTCACTCTGATGGCTGCAGCCTTGGCCGCATGCCAGGCGACTCAGGAAAACACGAAGGCAAGTGTGAATAGAGCTGTACCGTCGGCGACTACCCATGGTGATGGTGTGCGCCGGATCACACCGACCGAGCTAAGGGAGCTTATGGAGAAGGGCCAGGTGACGGTGATTGATGTGCGCAACGAAGCGTCTTACTATGCAGGTCACGTCCCCACCGCCAAGTTGATTCCAAACACCGCCATACTAAATCACCTTCAGGAACTACCGCGCGATAGATTGATAGTTACCTATTGCTCTTGACCGGCGGAGCATACGTCCGCCGGTGCGGTGGTCAACCTCAAAGCAAACGGAATTGATAATGCGGCTGCTCTTCTCGGCGGGTTTGAGGCCTGGAAGGCAGCAGGTTTTCCAGTGCAAGCTGGCGCTGATTGATCGCAGGATGGACCCTTCAGCAACTAGTTCCTCAGAGCGCCTGAAGCGCATCGCTCACGCCAGGAATCGGCTGAGGCTGTATGCATTGCTCTAATTGCGGTTCCTATATTCCGCCTGGCGTACGCTTCTGTTCGGGCTGCGGTTCGCCAGCCACCGACCCTGAGATAACCAGGCTCGCTCGCACGGCGAGTGGAGTTATCGCCACACAGGAATCTGGCAAACTTGAACGAACGATCTTCACCGTCCGCCCCACCTTAATTTTCGTTAAATTCGGTTATGCTCTCGCTGTTCTCGGGGCCCTGGCTCTGGTGTTTTTGCTGGCCTTGCTTGATATACCGGCATACCTGTCGATTCCGATAGCTTTGGCTTTGCTGCTGATTCCCGCCTATTACCACCTCCGCCGAAACATGATTCGTTACACCGTTACGGATGCGAAAATCGAGATCGATACTGGCCTGATTGCTCGCACGACGCGCAACATTCCACTAAGTAAGGTACAAAATGTTACTGTGTCGACTAGCATTCCCCAGCGGATTCTCGGGTTCGGCGACGTATTGGTCGACAATGCCAGCGAAATAGGCGGAACTACCGTCCTTCACAATATCAACAAGCCTCGATATTACGCCGATCTCCTTTTGCGCGAACTACGCCGATGGCAGTAGACTGACCTATCCGCGGACGCCAACCGGTTACTCCCAGGGAACATCCAAAGTAATGAGGGTTCTAAAATTCCTGAAGCGATCGACTGATCCGGTGCTTTTAGCGAGGCAAAAGTGAGAAATAAACAGGTCCTGGTGGCGCTGGCTATCTTCGTTCTAGTTATTGCCGACTGCACGAGTCTGGCTCAATCGAGTGCGCTGGACCCGCAGAAGATACTTAAGGTCCGCTTGGACGGCTATCGCCAGTCGAGTCCCCTCAGACCACTTGTAACCCAGCATGGTTCTACGGACGCGCTGGCGTCAGGCGGTGCAATGGACTACGTTTCGTCCTCCGGCCGCAGGTTTAGTGTTGACCTCGTTACTGCGCCTAACGACTCACGTGCCTACTCCGTTTTTACGTATTTTCTGCGAGAGATGGGTAGAAAGGAAAATGAGGAGCCAGTCAGCTCAATAGACCTAGGCACGGCGTCAGCATCGTTGCCCAACCAGCTACTCCTCTTCAAGGGTCAGGCTGTATTAAGAATCACCGGATCTGGCTCACGGCCTGCCAGCACTGAAGAACTCGCAGGGCTTGGCCGCCTGCTGATAGAGAAATTAGATAATGGCAAGGGCGAAATTCCCGTTCTGGTCAAACATCTACCTGACTGGCAGGCCAGGCAACGTTCGTTATTTTATGCTGTGGATTTAAGGGGCCTTGAGAACGAGGCTGGTAATCAGCCCGTGTTTGAATCAGTTGAGTTTGAAGGTGGAGCAGAAGCGGTCATCGCGCCATATGAGAAGTCGCAACTGGTGATAATAGAGTTTTCGACTCCGCAGTTAGCCGGAGACAATGATCGCCGGACAACCGCAAAAATTAGAGACCTTTGGAATGCAGGCCAGTCAGCGCCAACCGCTTACCGGCGTGTCGGAAACTACCTGGTGTTTGTATTCAATGGTGAGAGTGAGCGAGCGGCAAATCAGTTAATTGATCAGGTCAAGTATGAGCAGGTTGTGCAATGGCTTGGTGACAATCCTTACTTGCTTCTGGAAGCCCAACGACAATATACGGAGACCACGTTGGGAGTCTTCCTGGCCGTCGTCAAAGCTTCAGCCCTAGCACTTGTGGCTTGTTTGGGCGTTGGGGGGCTGTTTGGAGCTCTCTTATTCACGCGTCGACGAGCACAACAGAAGGCCGTTGAAACCTTTTCCGATGCTGGCGGGATGCTCCGGCTCAACCTCGATGAGATGACGCCCCAAACCGATCCTGCACGATTACTGCGTGGAGATAGTCTGTAACGCATGCTGAGATAGTCTGTAACGCATGCTGTTAGCTTGCGGACGCGCTTTGCTAAAACGCTGGTAGCGTCGCCAAACGCTGGTAGCGTCGCCAAACGCTGGCAGCGTCGCCAAACGCTGGTAGCGTCGCAAGCTAACAGCATGCGTTACACTGACAAAAAGGTGCGAGCTGCTGATCTTCCTGGGAGGCTCCCCCAAGCCTCTTCAGGACGACGATCAGCAACTCGCAACTAACGCTCTTCCACTACGCGCAAGTAATAACCCCGTTCCCCCGAAAGAGCCATCACCTGCTTGTAAATCCGTGAGAGGATGCCTCCCCCAAAGCTTCCACTCACCGCAGTTTCCGAGCCTGACCCGATTTACCCTTATCTACCCTTCTTGTTCGAAATTCCACTTGGCAACGACCGTGCCGCACCGTGATCACCTAACGAGCGGATTCGGACCAACATATTTCCTCACAAACTGTGGGACTCCGCATCCGCCATCCGAGCATCGGGTAATAGTGACGTACACGTTCCGTACATTTGCAGCAGTACGTTCGACCGATAATCGCTCGCTTACGCTTATTGGACCAGCGGTCGTTGGCCCAAGTGCTTAGTCCGGCCCTTGGAGGCCCTTGGCCCCAGGACGAATTAGCAAGAAGGTACATAGGGTTGAAGGTGGTCTGAACAGGTTTTTCTAATGGATGCTTGCGAGTGAGGAGTCTTGCTATCCGGCGTTTGCCGGTGTGGGCTGATACGGTAGTCCATAAAACTCTTTATAAAACCACCCCAGGGCGCGTGCCTCTGCAGTACAGAGCGCTTCAATCCAGCAGTTTAGAAGAAACTGCTGACGTTCCGGTAATGAAGAGATCTTTTCTGCTTCCTTAAGAACCGACGTCGCGTCGTCGAGGTTCAGATGATGACTTTCAGTAAGCGCTTCGTTCGCATGGACAGCAGCTTCGAGGGCATTTAGTAGTTGGCTGATCCACACATGGAGCTCCGTCTCAGTTGAATTTTCTGCCAGCGCTTGAATGATTCCGATTGCCAAACGGTCTTCAGCCCGGTTAAAGAAGAAGACTTCTTCCCCTTCCGCCCGACTTAGCTCCTGCTTCCATTGGAATACCTCTTCGACTCGCGGATGCCGGATGATTGCGATCCGCTCGTCATGATCGAGGAACCACTGTATTACGTCAGGGACGCAATCAACGTCGATCTTTCCGTGTCCGTCGCGTATGACAGGACCCGTGCCGCTGTTTGATTCTGGCGCTGACATCATTGCAACCGCTGATAACTCAAATGAAAATTAGGGCGCACCGTTCCTACAGTCTCCCCTCGCCTGTTTAATACTCTAAATGACGCATATTGGGCGAGCGCTTGTAACGATTCGTCTTGCAACACACGCAACTGCCGAAGCGACTCAATGACTACTGTTGGTCTGGCGCGATGATCATCCCCGTCCTCTATCTTAAGTGCAAATCCGAGGCCCCGGGGCCATTCTTTGCATGGCAGGACGCCCGCAGTGTACACACCCTCCGCACCGACCTTAGACACCAGCCGACCACTAGCAGCGCGCATTATTTCGGTATCCAGCCGGTCCGATGTACCTCCTATTAATTCCGGAAAGGCCATCATGGTCGATACCACTCTTTGGCAAGCAGTGCGGATTTCCGGCTGGAAGTCCTCAGGCGGGGTAACCAGACGGGCGTACATCACCGCCATGGCCCTAACACTTACTCCGAACACAGGTACTCCACAGCCGTCTGTGCCAACATATATCTGATCAGCGGGTACTCCTGAGAATTGGGCAACCATGCGGCTCACGGCCTGCTGTACGGGGTGATCAATGTGATCGTAAGTCTCTATTGGGGCACCTAAATGCAGCGCCAAGGCCAGCATGCCTGCATGCTTGCCGGAGCAATTGTTCTGCAGCACATTTGGGGCTTCGCCAGTCTTCCGGAGCCTGCGTGCAGCTTCCGCGTTGAAAGGTTCGTGAATGCCGCACTTCAGCGCCGACGACGGCAAGCCAATCTTCTCCAGCATTGAGGCGACAATTGAAGTATGAACTGGTTCGCCGCTGTGTGAGGCACAAGCCAGAGCAATCTCCTTATCGGTGAAACCAAACCGGTCAGCCGCCCCGGTAACTATCAAAGGCAGTGCTTGATGCGGTTTGGCTGAGGAACGCAAATAGGTAATCGTATCGGGACTTCCAAGCTCCGCCACAGTGCTGCTATCGGGCGCGACGACTATGACGTGCCCCCGGTGACGCGACTCTGTGATTTGACCTCTGGTTACTACAACAAGCGGTTCGGCAGGCAGAACCTTAGCTGCTTCGTTCATGGTTGTGTGCGATGCAATTGGCAAGAAGCCGGTACCTCACCCGTCGAATTTAGCGAATGTTAATTAAAACAACCCCGGCATTACAACCGCGTTCCGGTCAAACACTAAATAAAAAAGGCAGGAGAACTAAATTCTCCTGCCATTACTACTTGAATAATCGCTAGCCTAGGCGCGAATTCGCCTCTTCAAGGATGAACGCCTCGCACCGTAACAGAGCACTGTCAATTTAACGGTCCGCCTTCCAAACCGGAGCGCTTCGCGGGTGCTGGGAGTCCAGATGTCTATTCTGCGCCCTCTCACGGCACCGCCAGTGTCAGCTACGAGATACTCTCCTGTGTAGCCGGCCACCTCGAGGTGCACCCGCGACCCTAAAGGAAGCACTGATGGATCCGCGGCGATTACGCCACGAGTGGTAAATTTGCCACTGGCGGTCCGGCCTTTTAGGCTGTACGCGGTGGCGAGGTAACGGCTTACGGGCCGGGAGACGAGATTTGGAGCCGCTGCCTGGTTCGGTTTAGTACTGTTGGCTGAATCGGAACCGTCGACGACGAGGCCTGCATTGGACGAAAGACACATTCCTGTTGCCCGTCCATCTATAGGGGAAGCTTTTGGCTGGGGCGATGATGGCTCAGAAGTAGGCGCAGACTGAGCGGGCTCGGAAGGGGATGAAGGAGGAGAAGGAGGCTGTGGCGGCTGAGCCGGTTGCGGAGTGGATGGTTTTTGCGTTGGCGCTGCCTGCGACGGCTCGGCCGGTTTGGCGGATAGCTGTTGTACGTCTGATTGCTGCTGTTGACCTACGGAAAGTAAAGTCTCTGCAATGGATGGTTTTGCCGATAGCAACAAAGAGCTGGAAAGTAGTGCTGCGGCGATAAACGCGCTACCACTCAACATTGATTTCATCTGGTCGGGTCTCCTGTCCGAAAGTTTTTTGCCTGCTTTCTTAGCGTTCTGCGCGAGTCTGTTCTTTCCTAAGACTCGACCTCTGATCCAAGGAGTCGTTGCGACGTCGATCAGAGTTGGGGGCTGGCATCCTTGAGGCACCACGCTAAAAAAGATCCAAAAAGCAACGGCGGTAAAACAAAAACAAGCGAGCATAAACTCGCTTGTCCACAAAACCCTACCACAGCCCCTACGCCGGTCAAAGGCGTGCCCGCTGAGGAACATCGCGAAAAAGCTCTAACTTATTGCAGTATTGGCGCTTTTCTGGTTTGTTATATTTTTGCAACAAACTGAAAGGGAGGCGGGTTTGGGGCTAAAGAGAGAGAAAATTCTCTAAAACTCGTGCGCCAACGGGATGCTCATCATTGAACAGTTCTGGATGGAACTGAACACCGATTACCGGGCGCCTGATGTGTTCCATCGCTTGAACTCTGCAGGTGTCATTCCAGGCAGTCCGCCGAAAATCCACCGGGAGCTCTTTCACTTCGTCGAAATGTGAATGCCAGACCGTAAATCGCTGTGGAAGGTTTCGAAAAATGCCTGCACCTCCAGTTTCAATGGGCGCATAACCCCGCTCTCGCAGCGCCCCCGCATAACCGGTACCGGGCTCCAATCGCGCTATGAGATCCACAGCTCCACCATGGGCAATGGCAATCTGTTGGTGCCCACCACAGATTCCGAGAATTGGTTGTCTCGCAGTTCTTATAACTTCCAGAACACCGGCGAGCGATTCAGATGGGTATTCAGTCCAAGGATGACTCTGGCCGCTGAGAATGATGTGAGACGGATTGAGGGCCTCGATCCTCTGTGGTGAAACCATGTGGAAGGGTTCTACTAATACTTCGGGAGCGTCGCTCAGTCGTAGCAACCCTTCCTTCAGTTCGCGAGGGCTGGCGCCCTTTCCGTCAATGGTGTTATCAACCAGGTAAATCATCAGTTTAGACAGTAAAACTTGCCATTAAAGGCGCCAATGTAGATATGTCCGTTTAGTATCGCTGGCGTGGCGTTAATGTTGTCTCCAAGCTTGATTTCCCACAAACGCTCGCCGCTCTCGTCAGAAAGCATGTACAGCCAACCGGCCTTATCCCCAAATACTACTCGATTATTGACGACTGGCGCTGTGCCCCAAACAGGAGCGCGAACTAAATGCTGCCATATCACCTGTCCATCTTCGCCCCTTAAGCAGTACATGTAGCCATTATTTGAACCGATGTAGACTCGATTCTTCGATATAACCGGGCTCGACCAGAAACCGCTTCGTTCTTTGTAGTAACGGCTGAGTCCACCCTCAGCCTTAAACCGCCATGATAATTCGCCATTCTCCTGACGGAAGCAGTACACGTTGCCGTCTTCTGCGGCAGTGTAGATGAATCCATTTGCTACTGCCGGGGTCGAGTTGGAGTCGGCTCCTATCCGAGCCTTCCAGATCACTGAGCCGTCCCGAGCTGCCAAACTGAATAGGTCACCTTGTTCTGTGCCGATGTATATCCTGCCATCGACTGCTGAAAAACTTCCCTCCATCGACCCGAGCTGCGGCGTCTTATAGACAAGTGAGCCGTCGTCGAGGCGAAGACAATAGAAATACCCATCCTCACCGCCAAAGTACACAAGACCATCGATAACGGTAGCCGAGCAGTCGACTTCAAAGCCTGTCTGGAATTTCCACAAGAGCTCACCTGAGTCGGCATTCAAGCAGTAAACGTAGTGATCCAAACCGCTTGCGATTACTCGATTGCCGGCCAGCGTTGGTGTCGCCTTTAGGCTATCCTCAGCCTTGAAACTCCAGATTACTTCTCCATTTCGCGCATCGAGGCAGTACAAATTACTATCCGCCGAACCAAGATAGACGCGATCTCCGGCAATTGAAGGTTGGCCAGGCCAACTCGAGCCACCCCAGGCATCTGTGTGAAAGCGTCCGGAGATTGCTTTGGTTTCAAAGCTCCAAAGGACGCTCAACGGTTCCCGGGGCCAAGGACCGGTTCCATAAAAGTTTCGCGTGGAATTGCCAAGCCATTCTGGAATGGCGGCTGGAACCTTCGCGGGTTCTCTAACCTTTGGTTCAGCCTCAGTCTTCTTCACTCCTCCTCCACAGCCCGCGCTGAGTAGTAATGCGACGCCCGAGACGAGCGGGAGAACCCACCTGAAGGCTTTAAGACTAAGGGTTTCCAGAGTTGAGTGGGGGCCGGAAGAGTTCATGGAGAGACCTGGAGACCCGCAGTGGAGTTTTTTCGGGCCCAGCATTGGCCGCTGTTCGCGACCCTCGGAGAGATTGAGGATCAGCTCATATCTTGCCGAGCCAATCACCAGAATAAATTACTTCAGCCGTGCCTGTGATCACAACCTCTAAGTCGGATCGCCACTCGATGGTTGCCACGCCACCCTCCATCTTCGCCTCAACGCTACGATCTGTAAGGCCTTTAATCATCGAGGCGATCGCAGCCGCGCACGAACAAGTTCCTGAGGCAGTTGTCTCGCCAACGCCCCGTTCCCATATACGCAGCTCAATAGTCTTCCTGTCGTGAACGCGCACGAATGTCACGTTAGTCCGTTCCGGAAACGCATTGTGGGTTTCAATGGTCCTCCCAACACGACGCCAGTCGATCGCATTGAAGTCCTCAACGAAAATGCAGCAGTTTGGATTGCCCATCTGCAGTGCTGTGATCAAGAACGATTCCCCGTTGATTCGAAGAGGATAGTCAACTACTCGCTCGAGGTCAGACTCAGTGTTTATTGGGATTGCAGCACTGTTAAAGACTGGCTGGCCCAGTTCGGAATCAAACACAAATATTCCTTCCGACGGGCTCTCGCGAAGGTGATATTTCTTTACCCCTGTTCGCGTGCCGAGTCGCAGGAGGGGTTGCGACCAGGTACCTGTGTGGTGGAGATAGGCCGCTGCGCAACGAGTTCCGTTACCCGACAGCCCTGCCTCGGTACCGTCCGGGTTGAAGATGCGAACCTGGAAGTCTGCGCTGGTATTGCTTGCCGGTTCAACGACCGCGATTCCGTCAGCTCCCGCGCCGTAATGTCTATTGCAAAGCAGGCGAGCTAGTTCTCCGAGGTGCCAGGATTGGGCTTCGGTTGCCTCGATCACAATATAGTCATTGCCGAAGCCATGAAACTTGAGAAACCGCGGCGGCATCGTTACGGCGCAGCTTGCGCAAAGAGCTTTTTGAATCTGGTTGTCAATGCCGGTTCGATGTTCAGCAATCGCTCATAAACCGTCAATTGACCGCGATGATACATCTCATGGCTGACAGCAAAATTCAGGAACTCAAGCTTTGACATCAGTTGACCGTCGAACCGCTTCATAGAATCGTTGAGGCCATCCGCACTCGTGCGTATGTTCGCTTCTGCGAGCTCCATGCTGCCGCGAAGGAGCTCTAGCAGTCCGTTTTTGTCCTGGACGCCTCGCACTTCAGGGGCATATTCCTTGATGTGATCGGCAAACGACTGGCGCATCAGATTAGTGTCGGGCCGGCAAGCTTCACCGACGAGCATTTTCTGAGCCTCGACAACATGCTGCAACAACTCCACGATGCTGCGTGTGTCTTGTGAAGCCCGAAACGTAAGCTGCTCCGGGGGAATCTGAGTGGCCTCCTCAATCAAACCACCTCGCGTTTCTTTCCAGGTCTTAATTAGATGTTCAACTGACATCGATTTTTCTCCTTAACTTCCAGGGTTCGGTCAAGCATTAACTTGATCAGGAGCGTCCAGCAAATGACGCCAATAACACTACGACCGGGTCGATGCAGATCGCTCTCGGTTCTACGTCCGGCGGAAAGTTGTTGACCATAATCGCAAACACCAGATTTTCACCAGATGCGGTCGTTAGGTATCCGGATAAGCTTGCCGCCGAACTGAGGGAGCCCGTTTTGGCCCGAACATTCTTTTCGGCAAGTGTGCCCTTAAAACGGTTGCGCAGAGTTCCGTCCACACCAGCTATGGGTAAGGCTTCGCGGAAAGCCTTTCCATAAGGTCGACGAATCATGTGCGTGAGCAGTGCCAGTGTCGCCTCAGCCGTCACCATATCGTTTCGCGATAATCCTGAACCGTCCGTCAACACCAGCGCCTCGGGATTGATTCCGGCCTCTTTAAGAAATCCTTTTACAACCTCGATCCCGGCGCTCTCACTGGAACTACCAGCATTTGGGGACATGGTCGGCGACAGCTTACCCAACGTTCGCAAAATGAGTTCTGTGTAGAGATTCTGACTGACCTTCAGCGTTTCCGCTGCAACGACGCTGAGTGGCGGAGACTGCATCGTAGCGATCTCTATCAACGCCGGATTCGACAAGTTGTTCGCGCCGTTCCCGGAGATGGTGAAGCTGGCTCCACCCGCGTTTAGCAGCGAATAATTGACGGGTCCGGTGGTCCTTGACTTTCCCGTGATAATCACACCCTTCTGGGCCAGAGACGCTCGCAGCAAATAAACGAACAACAGAGCGGGATGCGAGATGCCCACTGCGGCAGAGTACCCGGGGTCATCGACAGCTATACTCCCACTGATATTAATTACATTCTCGCCTAACCCGCGGTGTATTGTGAGATCCCTCCGGCTCCCTTTCGGTCCCGTCGTTGCGTGATTATTGATGGTCAGGAGTGGGTCTGGTGGTCCTGTAGTGATTGACGCGGGCGCGCCAACATCCAGCCCTGGTTTAACAAATAGGTCAAGGGCATTATCGTTTATTGTCAGCGCACTGACCTCGGCGCCATACCACCACTGCAAGTCTTCCCAGGCCCAACCCGAGCCATACTGTGGGCCCGTGAAGTAAGTTTCATCTCCAACCAGGTCACCCTCAACACGTTTCAACCCGCTCGCGGCAATGCGAGCTGCTAGCTCGTCAATCGCTTTCACATAATCACCATTATTGAACCGCGCAGCAATAGAGGGGTCTCCGCGCCCATACACGATGAGGTCCCCTTGAAGCCTTCCCGACGCATCGGGACTATTCCGCGCGTAGACCGAAGTTGTAAAGCGATATTCAGGCGAAAGGCGACTGAGTGCTGCCGCCACTGTGTAGAGCTTCATGTTTGAAGCCGGGCGCAACAGCTTATTAGCATTCTCCTGGAAAACAACACGATTAGTATCAAGTGACGCGACCTTTATTCCTACCATAGCCGCTGAGAGATCAGGTTGTTTCAAAACATCAGCAATACGCGCCTGCAGCTCAGTAAGGGTTTTGGTCTGGGCCGTCCTGACATTGGCAGGCAGCACTTGCTGGCGCAGGTCTTCCGGCGTAGGCGACGGCGCGGGTGTAGTGGCGGGAGTTTGAGGCGTCGGTGCTGGGGTGACTATTCGTTCGCGCTGAGCCAAGGTCGGAACTGCGGCGCAGTGCAGGACGAGCGCCAGCAAGAGAACTATTGGCTTGTGCGTGCTCTCAATTCTCACAGCAATTATGTATGGTTCCGCTGGACCTCTTGGACCTATTCTTCAACTTCGCTCATCTCACTCTTTTTTCCTGGATGGCGGATGAATTTTTTCTAATACAGCCGCAAAACGCGGGTCATTGCGAAGCGCGGCCCAATTCGGATCGTTCTCAAAACACCGCCGGTTCTCATTGCCCAATGCGATGGCCCGACTCAACCACTCAAAACCGTCCTCTCGCATTTCCTCAAGGGCATAAACTGAGGCAATTAAGTAAGCGATGTCGGCGTCGACCTCTCCATTACGCTTTACGGCATTTGTCAGTTGCGCCAGCGCCTCCTCGTGTTTTCCCTGCGCGCTAAGAAACATCGCGAGAAACGGACGCCCTCCATGCATCTCTGGATTTCTCTTTAGCACCTGCTGCATTAGATGCACTGCAGCGTCGGTTTGTCCGGTGTAATACAGAGCCAAAGCTCTAAAAGTGCTGACAAGAGGGTTATCAGGTTCACCGGCGTTGTCGAGCTGACGCATGGTCTCTTCAAAGTGGCCCATATACATGTGGACAAGCGCTCGATTGTAGCTCGCCACCACGTGGGCCGCAGGATCCAACCGGGCCAGCCGATCATAGCTTCGAAGCGCACTCCCATACTCGCCGTCCAGACGGTGAAGTGTGGCCTTCACGAAGTGTACTACGGGTTCATCTGGCGCCTCCTTGCGCGCCCGCGCCACTTCTTCTCGCGCCCTCTGCTTTTCGCCCCGCCACAGGTAGACGAAAACCATCAACATTCGCGCCTCGATGAGCTGAGGATCTATAGCAAGCGCCTTCTTGAACGCTGCTTCCGCGCGTTCGTAGTCTTCTGCGCCACCAAACCCTTTGAACACACGGTTCACATAGGCAGCCCCTAATCCGTCATAAGCGAGGGCAAAGTTTGAATCGAGTTCAATGGCTCGCTGAAAGTGCTCTATTGCATCATGGCAATCTTGCTGAGAAACGGTGCGAAAGATGAATCGTGCAAACAGGTCGCGGCCGCGCAAGTATTGTTCGTATGCAGCTGGATTGTGCGTCGCAGGTTTCGCAATCTTTACCTGCTCGGCGGGAGTCAACTCCAATTTCAGCCCTTCAACAATCCGTTGAGCAATCGTGTCTTGGACGGCGATGATGTCGGCCGCAGAAGTATCAATCCTGTCACTCCAAAGAATTTCGCCTGACTGCACGTCCAGCAACTGGGCTGTTACTCGAAACCTCTCGCCTGCATGAATGAAACCGGCGGTCAGCACAGCCCTGACATTTAATTCACGCCCAATCTCTCGTGGATCTCTTTGTTGACCCTGATACCTGGCGATTACAGAAGAGGGCCTGACTACGAGGGAGCGAACGCGGGCCAACTCTGTTATTACAGCGTCGGCAAGCGAGAACTCATAGAAGTTTGAGGCTGCGTCGTTGTTCAAATTGCGGAAGCAAAGTATCGCCAGGCTCTTCCTTTCCTGATCGGCGACTGTAGTAAATGGGGTCTCATGGATATTTGATTTAGTTGGCCTTACCAGGTTTGGTGAGGAACTGGGTGGTTCTGACTTGGAGATTGCTTTCAACCATCTCATGGCGCGTGAAACGGGGCTTGGGCCCGCGGCGTGACGCGCCGGCTCAAACCCCAACGACGGGAGCGCGGCATCTACAGTTGAAATTTCCTGTAACACTCCACGCAGTTCGTCACGCAGCTCGTCCATCTTTTGGTAGCGATCCCTGGGCTCTTTAGCAAGGGCGCGGTCCACAAGCTGCTGAAGCCGCGGCGGTATCGCTTGACCTCTCATCTCAGCAATGGGTCTTGGGCTGTCGTGCAGCACGGCATGTCTCACGTCAATGCTAGTTTTGCCGCGAAAGGGCCAGGTGCCGGTCAACATTTCGTAAAGCAGCACTCCTGTAGAAAAGATGTCCGCTCTCTTATCAACAGGATCACCGCGGGCTTGTTCGGGCGCCGCGTAGGTCGCCGTGCCATAAGGAACACCGACCTCCGTTAGTTCAGTATGATGAATCCCGGCAAGTCCGGCTTCCGCTTCGTCAAGTAGTTTTGCCAGCCCGAAATCCAGCACTTTGACTTGCCCCGCCGGCGTCACCATCACGTTCCCAGACTTGATGTCACGGTGAATAATGCCCCTCGCATGCGCAGTTGAAAGTGCGTCAGCAACCTGAATAGCAATCAGCAACGCGCTCTTCAAATCCAGCGGCCTGCCACCAACAAGTTGGCGAACGTTGCGACCTTCAACATGCTGCATGGCAATAAAATGAACTCCATCGATCTCGTCGAGATCAAAAATGGTGCAGATGTTTGGGTGGTCCAAAGACGAGGCCAGGCGAGCCTCACGCTCAAACCTTTTCAGATTCGTTTCCCGCAAGGTCAATTCGGGAGGCAAAACCTTGATCACAACGGTGCGACCAAGTTTGTTATCGGTCGCTTTGTATACGGCACCCTGGCCACCAGCGCCGAGCTTCTCAGTGATCCGGTAATTATTTAGTGTCTTCCCAATCATTACTTCGCTATTTGAACGACGCAAGCAGTTCAGTTGCGGTCGCGGTGGCAGTACCCACCTTACCCACAACAATGCCCGCAGCGTGATTGGCGACGTTAGCTGCTTCCAGGATGGAGGCCCCGCCGGCCAGGGCCGCCGCGAGTGTTGCGATCACGGTATCCCCTGCTCCGGTTACATCGTAAACTTCCCGGGCTGTAGTCTCGACAAAGACTGGATCAGCGTCTCGCTCCAGGAGCACCATTCCCTTGTCGCCACGCGTTATGAGAACAGAGTCGCAACGAAGCTTGTCGCGGATCATCTGCGCCGCAGAGCGCAAATTAGTATCAGTGTTCTCTTCCAGACTCATGAAGCGCAGGGCCTCGTGATGGTTTGGCGTAATAAGAGTTGCAGGATGGTATAGTTGGAAATTACGGATCTTGGGATCAATGAGAACGGGAATACGTTCGTAGGCCATGGGGAGAATTTCCGCCAGGATTCGAGGCGTAACTACTCCTTTATCGTAATCCGAAACCACGAACGCACTTGCGTGTTCTAGCGCCTCTCTCAGAGCGCTTAACAATCTCTCCTCAGACTGCGCTGATACCGGGTTACGGCTTTCGCGGTCCGCGCGCACAACCAATTGGCTGTGAGCGATTATGCGCGTCTTTATGGTTGACTGCCTCG
>Ga0214473_10003659_pt1 | contig 18576 bp, 14 predicted proteins | sample RVTome_7_FD_203509 | JGI IMG/M metagenome (GOLD analysis project Ga0214473, IMG submission 203509) | Soil microbial communities from uranium-contaminated site in the Upper Colorado River Basin, Wyoming, United States - RVT98D197 | ecosystem: Environmental > Terrestrial > Soil > Contaminated >... | reverse complement strand
ATTGGAACTTGAATGACCCTGTTCGCATTCAAACTGGTGCCAATATAGATCATGCCATTGGTGACCAATGGGGCAGATGGAATTCCAGCTCCGAGTGAGATGTAATTCTGCGGAGCGGTCCATAGACCCGTGACAGGATCCAGGGTGACCAACCCTTCCGATGAACCCGGGGCTCCTAATTTCGAGATTTTTAATCCGTAAAGCCTCCCTTCTCCTGCACCGCAGTATTCCACCCCACCCGTATAGGTCCATGTGGTGAAGTAGACCACCCAGTTGGCTATGGATGGGGAAGCGAGAACTTTTTCCCCAGGGTCTAAATTTCTGCACCAGGTCTGTTGTCCGGTGGCCCCCTGGTCTTCAATTTCATAGAAGTAGTTGACCGCAGTGGAGGTGAGGTCCAATTCATTTCCAGTTCCAAAAAAGATAAGGATCTTTCCTTCATCGTTTTTGGTTACTGCAGGGGCATAGAAAATGGCCCTTCGTTTTGGCGGTTCATCCTTCCAGAAATCATAGAGGGTCCAAAGGGCGATGTCCGTGGAGCTTACATCCACTTTCCAAAGTGTCCCGGAGATGTCCCCAAAGTAGACATAATTGACAAAACCGTCCTGGTCAGCATCGAAGACTGTCGGCCCCGCAGGAACCTTGTTTGCGGCAGCTCCCACAGGCCACCCATTGGATTGGGTCCACATCTTTAAGGTTGTCCCTGTTTCGATATCCACAATGTAGAAACTGTTGCCTTCATTGTCGTTGGAGGAGATGCCTCCAGGGATGAAAGCCACAAATTTGGTGTCCGCTCCCACTTTGACTCTTCCGATATCGGGTTTTGCCCATGCATTTCCCATGTTCGTATGGGTCCATTCCCAGAGGATCTTCGGGTCGTCAGGGTTTGTCACATCCACGGCAAAGTAATAAGGACCGCCCCCTCGCAGACCTGTGATGATGACTGTTTTCCATTTCGATTCACTCTGGAAGTAGACATCATAAGCCTTGGGACTCCCATCGATGTAGAAATCATGAGTGACCTTTAAATTTTTTAACTTTCCGAGAAGACTCTTTGGGACAATGGCAAATTTTTCATTTCCATCCGTGTTCATGAAACCATGAAGCATGCCATCATTGGTCCCGGCATAGATCATGGTTTCGCGACCCTTGTTGGCATTATAAAAATCTTTGTAATTATTTTCTGTAAAGAAAAAGGCAGGCTCCGAAATCACCACGGGTGTAGAGTGGTAAATATCCCCCAATTTCCAGGAGGGGTAAGAGGTCCCTTTGATGTCCACATTGATCGCCCTTTTCCCCTTATACGTTCCGCCGCCATAGTTTGGATCCAACGTGTAATTGATAATCGTTTTGGCATCATTGTCATTATAGAGAGCGTCTCCATTGATATCTTCACCCGCATCCGGTATCATATCCGCATTGGTATCTATCACGAGGGGATTGACCAGTAAATAGAGAGAGGACTCGCTGTCCTTAAATTCCTTCCTGGCGGGATTGAGTCCGGTGTCCGTCCATGTGTAAACCGTTCCCCTTCCATTGATCGAAATTTTTTCACCGCTATCCCACACAAAATCAGGAGCCAGCACACCTGTCCTTAGATCGGCATCCCATGCCATCAAGTGACCCATATAATCTCCGTCCTTAATGTCGAAGTTCCCCCTATAAAGACGATCCCTTTTCCGTGTGACGACAGGATTGGACCTGCCATAGTATTGGCCTGCAATGACCTGAAAAATGGAGCGGAGGGCATCTCTTAATTGATCAAAATTTGCGGCGAAAAAGGCCGTATCTTTTCCGCCTGAACCGGCAAGCGCGATGTTATTGAGGGTCTGATTTCCGACAATGTCTCCTCCAAATCCGATCACAAAGGTTCTGACATTGATCCCGAATAGGTTTGCAGCCTCTGTCACGGCTGCATTGTAGTCAGGCACCCCTCCATTGTACCGGCAGCTTTCCAGGCCATCGGTGAGAAGGATGATGTAATTTCCGCGGCAGAGGGTCTCTCCGAAAACTTCCTTACTAGCTGGGTCTCCGCCGTTATACTTATTGATATAGTCGAAGAAATAGGTGTAGCCCCAGGCAAGGGAATCCGCAAGGGGGGTCTGTTTTTTAAGATCAAAGGCATCCGCGTTGCCAGCGAGACCTTTTTTTCCTGCAATGGAATGGATAGGTAACTTTGTCCAATATTCTGATGCATCAGGCCTTTTAACCGGAGTTAAATCCAGGAAAGACATGATGGTATTCTTATTGGTCGTCCGATCCGAGTCTTTGAATAAAGGATCTTTGTCATCAGGGAAATTGATAAAGAAGTGGTGATTATCATTCACTCCGGGATTCCCTGATAAGGCGGGGTAAAATGGATCAGCTTGGGGGGGTGACCCCTTTTTCCAATTGGTACTCCCATCAATTTTGAAATAAGACCAGGCATGAGGTCTATTCACGGTCCCTTCAGGAGTATATTTAAAATAGGACCAATCAAAACATGTCCCATCAACGAGTGTATAGTCAGGTGGTCCGGCTATTATTGGAGCACATGTTGTACCGTTTGTGTTTAACCAATAATATCTAGTTTCGAAATGACTTATTTTAATCTTGGCGTCACGATGTTCAACCGAACATTTCCACCAATTCACTCCTCGTCCCCCTGATGGAGTGTTATATTCTGTTGGATCCGCATCATCTGAAAAATGCGTGTACCACCACATCCCTGAAGACCATTTTTTAAATGCCCATGGATTGTTTTTTTGGTCCAACCCACAGTCTATGACCGTGCCTCCCCAATTTTCGACGAACCAGTCATCCCAATAATAGTCATAAGCTGCACTGATCGGTGTGTAGGTGAAGGTAGAAACGTTGGTTTCTGCATTTAAGGTTCGAGCCGTGACCCGGTAGGTGATCGTATAAGGTTTAGTGGTTTGGTAACTATTTCCACCCATCCACTTCGGATGAAGAGGCCCGCTTTTATCATGAATCCATATGGCTCGGGTAAAGGTTGTCCCTGTCGCGGGATGAGCCACGACAGAAGCGTGGGGGACTCCCCATGCGTCCACAAAACTGTCAGCATAGATGCTATCCGCATATCTGGTGCCATCGTTCCACGTGCCCCAAGCATAGTACCTTTTCCAACGTCGCCAACCCTCTGACTGGGCATACTGGTCGATCACCTCTTCGTCCCTTTTGTATTGTCCCCTGGTTCGAACGATCTGATTCTGGGCATAGGTTGAAAATCCCAAGTTCACCTTGTCCTTGACCACTTGATCGATAATTTCACTCATTGCCTTTTTGGCCTGGTAGAGTTTGCTATCCGGATGATTCCCGTCCTGCCGATATGGGGTAACGGCGTCCGGCCCTTTTTTGACCGTCCAGATGCTGCCCCCACGGGTATCGGTATTGACGCTCATCTCCATCGAGCCAGAGGTGTCGAAGATGATCATGACATTTGGAGTCTTCACCTTAAAGATATCATCCTCCTGAGCCGTGGCCAAGAAAGGGGCAAAAAAGATAAGGGTAAAAATAGTTAAAATAAGTTTTTTCATTTTTTCCTCCTTAATTATATCCTGGTTGAAGCAGCATGCTTGCTTCGATAATGGATTCGATTTTCACTCTTCCTGATGTAGGAAGGCTTGGCGAGACCCCTTCGGAAGTGACAAAAAAGTCGACATGATCGACTCCTCCTACGTTGTATGGTATCCCCCTTTGGTAAGTAACGTTGCTGACGCTGTCGCCAATCGCCACTTGATAATTCCCGCTGTTGGCTACCGAGTAGACGAATTCCCCTGTGGAAACCCTTCCCCGGAAATTTTCAATTCCCCCGTCGCCGGCATAGAAGGCATTATTGTAGACCCTCTCATTCCCAGCGATCCTTGCCTCATAACTGGTTAAACTGATGGCACCGAAACCGATGAAGGTCAGTACCAACAACATGATCAAAGCCACTACAAGAGCAATTCCCTTTTGATTCATCAAACAGTCCTTTGTCTTCATACATGCTCCTCTCTCACTCTCCTATGGTCAGTCAATGACTTATGGAGATAGTAAGTTTCTCAACTGAACGTTAGAGGTCAGCGTTCGCCTTCTGAAGCCATCCCCCACTTTAGCCAATTCGGGATCCGGCCTGTCCGATCTGGCGACGATGTTTACCTGAATCATTCGGATATCGGGAGGGTTGGCAGTGGGATTTCCATTCGCATCGAAATATGCAAATTGAAGATTTTCTATGTTTTCGGCCACGGGTTGTGGCCCTCCTCCCAGATGATCATCTCTCAACAGACATGACTTCCCTTCAAAATCTCCGATAGAATAAGTGATCGCCATGACCAGATATACACGTTCACCTTGAAAATGATCATTGGCTAATTTTTCCGTCCCAGGAAATTTAATTTCGTTCCCTATGATGGTTGATATCTTTTGACTCTCCCATCCATTGATGGAAATGTATTTTTTGGCGGCCGTGTCAAAACTCGAAATATCATTGACAAAAATGCTACTATCACCGGTCGTCGCATTGGCTGACAGGGTGGTCAGGATTAACGTTTGATAGCCTTCCACAACAGTAACGCTCGTTCCGCCTCCGCCGGGATTGACGACGTTGTTGAATGTCCCATGCATTCCGCCGCCCCCAAAGAAGGTGGCGTCCATTTTCCCGAACCCCGCCATCCGAAGTTCTCTCGTCATCCGGTTGATCGCCAACCTGACATTTTGCTGCATATCCACGACTTGGTCTTGAACCGTATAGGTATGCTGCTGGGAGACAAAGGTCCGATACACTCCGGCGACCAGTATTCCGCTAATGCTTAAAGCTACCAGAAGTTCAATCAATGTCATTCCCTTTCGATTCATCTTTCTCTCCTCACTGAGACCTGACCGTTGCGAAAGAGATCGTATGGTCAGACGTATCTCGCCATCTCACCCTGACCGTGATGTTCAGCATGGTCGTTCCCGGGATGAGCTGCACATCGTAATCCCGCGTAAAAATGGTCCCCGGGATCACCCCTTCGTTATGGTTGCCGGTCGTTAAAGCGGCATCCGCAAAAGCAAGGTTTCTTAAAGTCTCCAGACGGTCCTGGGCCAGGATGGAGGCTTGTGTGATGTTGCTTGAGAAGAAATTTCCTCTCACAGAGGTAATTTGCATCCCGGCAATGGCTAAAAGTCCAATGGCTAAAAGAACAAGACCCACCAGCACCTCAATCAACGTAAACCCTTTCTTATTCAATTCTAATCCTCCCTGTTAATCCCAATAGGCGAACCATTCGGGTTGCCCCTTTGGTATTGTTTAATGTGACATTTCCATCCGTTGCCGTAGAGTTTGGCGAAAAAGTAGCCGTATCTCCCAGCAACGTGGTCGCGAAATTTACTCCTGCCGGCAAAGTCTGAGCGGGACCTTCGTCAATCCAGTTCCCTCCGGTATCCCGATACTGAAGTACGTAAGTTCCACCTCCCGGGTTGAATACAACCTGATATTGTGTATTATTGGAAACCGCCTTGAGCTGTGCAAATCGCATGATCGAACCGACGTCACGGGTGGCATTTCTGAGGCGATAACTTGGCAACCAGCCACTAATATTAGGGGTGGTGAGGACAGCTCCAATGCCGATGATGGCCACCACAACGAGTAATTCAATTAACGTAACTCCTTTTCGATTCATAACCTTCCTTTTTATTGCCTCCCTCAAATCCCCCCACACCCCCCTTTTCTAAAGGGGGGGAGTATAAAAAAACCGGATTTCCGTCTTAGTTTAGCCACGGCAATCCGGTCCCTTGGTTCTTCCTCGGCAACCCGGCTATCCCAAAGTCTTGGGATCCGTGGCTTTCCCCGCCCCTCCCATCTCTGGAGCAGCGGGCCCCCCACCGGCTATGGCGGGCAGGCGTCCCACGATTACTCGTGGTTTGGCTTTATCGGGTTGTTTTATATTTTGGTTATTAAAGAAGCAAATGCTGTGCCAATTATTTAAAAATTTGTAACTTATCGAAACTAAATGATATTTTAAATTTCCTTCCTATTTAAGAAATCTTCTCCTCCGAAAATTGTCTCCAAGGGTATGAAATGTTTTCTTCAAAAGACCTCTCTCCAATATTTAAGTCTCCCGGTGCCCCAGCCTGGTATTGGAATGGTTATCACCTGACCGGCATTAAGGCTGGTCGAAACATAAATCATCCCATTGGTCACAACCGGGCCTGATGGGATTCCCCTACTTGCTGGAAAATAATCAGTAATTTCAAAGTATTTTTTAGGACCGCCCACTATCTCTTTTCCGGTCAACGGATCCAGTAGCAACGCTCCTATACCCCCTGTAGTTCCAAGGCTTGTGGTGGTTAAACCATAGAGTCTCCCTTTGCCTGCACCACAATCTGTAATATCTCCAGTGTATTTCCAAGTCGTAAAATAAACGATATTGTTCGCCAACGCAGGAGCAGCCAATACCTTTTCTCCCGCCCCCAGTGCTTCCTCCCAATTCTTTTGCCCTGAATCTCCTTTATCCCAGATCTCAAAGAAGGAGTTGGAACTGACCTGCTCGAAAAGGTTCAATTCATTCCCCTGACCGTAATAGACCAGTATCTTTGCCTGGTTATTTTTTGTGACGGCAGGGGGATAAAACACAGGGCTATTATTTGTACTTGGTGTGTTCAACGTTATCAGTTGCCATTTGCTGACATCCTCTTCTCCATCTATTTTGATTTTCCAGAGCACCCCATTGTTATCTCCAAAATAGACCCCGTTGACCCGTCCATCCAGATCGCTATCAAAAGCCGTCCCACCGGCGGGTATCTTATTTTTCGCATTCCCGACAACAAATTTCCTTAAGATGGTTCCATCTTCAATATCAATGGCATAAAAAGTGTTGCCAATATTATCGAACATGGCATCGAGTGGGTCTGAATACCCACCGCCAACAAAGGCAACAAATTTTTCCACCCCGCTGATTCTGACCCATCCTATTTCGGGCCTGGACCAGGTATTTCCCATTCCTGGATCTGTCTTTTCCCATAACATCTGAGGATCGGCGGGGTCTGTCACATCGACAGCAAAATAGTAATTGCCACCCCCTCTTTCACCATTGATAATGATGGTTCGCCACTGCCCGCCAAAAAAGACATCATAAGCTCTCGGGCTCGAATCCACAAAAAATTGATGGCTGTTTGTTCTCAAGTTTTTCAATTTTCCATGGAGGTTTTGGGGAACGACAGCAAACTTTTCAGTTCCGTCACTGTCTTTGATGGCATGGAGCATCCCATCGTTGGCGCCCACATAAATGAGCGTTTCTCTGCTTGCCCAGGTCGTTTTGAAGTCTGCATACTTTTGAGCGAATCCAGGAATATCCGGAAAGTTAAAGACAGGCGGCCCCACCACTAACGGTGTCGAATGGTAAACATCCCCTAATATCCACTTTCCTGACCTAACCCCTTTATAATTACCAGGACCATGGCATTTGAGTGGAGGTAAATAGGTACAATCGTCGTAATTGGGCTCCAATGCAAAATTTATGATTGTCTCAGAATCCTTTTTATCTGTTTTACCATCACTATCTATATCCTCTCCTGATGGATTTAAGAAATCGCCTAAGGTTTTATTATCTTTGTCTTTGTGATTCACTTCATTATCTTTAAATTGGAATCGATCCAACCCAAAATTACCAACGACCCAGGTGTAAACCGTCCCTCTCTTCGCCGCACTGCTCATTATTTTTCCAGCATCCCACGTTTCAGGTGTTTTGATGGTTCCATCCGTGTTCAAATCGTAAGCCGCCAGGTGACCTTCATAGCCCGGTAGATTGAAGTAACCCCTGTAGAGCCTATTGCGATTCCTGGTCACCACTGGATTCGACCTGGAATAACTTCCTTGGATAATCTGGAAGATGGTTTGGATGGCATTTGTCAAGCCCGCCAAGGTGTCTGTAAAAAAAGCATCATATATGTTATTTGAGCCCGCTCTCGCAATCTTATTGAGTGCATTGAGATTCGTTCCAGCCGCTTTCCCGAAACCGATGACAAAGGTGTTCACTCCAATGTTGTACAACTCCTGGGAGGCGGTTGCCCCCAAATCAAAATCGGGCATCAGGTTTGTTGGGGGATCCAAGAAACGCCCGCTTTCCAGACCATCGGTTAACAAAATGATATAGTTTCCTCTGCACTTAGCCGTGCTGGGCGGATCCTGTTTGATGTAATCCTCAAAATATCTTTTGGCCATGAAGAGAGAATCGGCAATGGGGGTTTGATTCTGAGGTGTTCCAGAGGTATTTGCTGTGAGGCTATTGGGTTTTAAAGGTAACTTTGTCCACCAGTATGTAGTTTGAGGGTTTTGAACAGGAGTGAGGTCCAGCAAAGCAAGGATCGCGTTTTTTATCGGATAGCCTGTGGTCGAATCATCAACCTTAGGAATATTGATGAAGAAATAGTGATTGTCAAACGTACCTGGGTTGTCGTTAGGGTTCGTCCCATCACTGGAAGGATAGAATGGTTTGGGCTGGACATCCAACTTGTTCACATTATCAATAGGCCATTTACCCCCTTGGATGCGAAAATAACTCCAAGTATGAGGATAATCTGTCGACCCAGTCGAGGGGTAAGTATAACTTGAACTGTCGTAGCAATTATCGAAATAATTTAAAGCTGTCCAATAATGCCCCAATCCTGGTACTTTTCCAAGGTTTTGCGCAGGTGCGGATAAGTCAGTAAGAGGGCATATCGTTCCAGCAAACCACCGCCACAAATAGTCTGGATATTCGGGGCCAAACGTACATGGGACGGCTGCTATAGGTCCATGGCCTGCAATACACCCTGTGCAAATGCATGTCCATTTATTAGCAGGAACGATTGCGCTACTATCTTCTGGATAATTCGTTAACGTGGAATCATAGGTTTGCCATACATTTGGTACACCTGGTTGGGTTGGCGGAAATTCAGAATCGCAATCATAACCATAGAAAGCCATAGAATTACAAACAGCGGCTGTTGTGTCTTTGGTTTTCGTGAAATTCCACGTCTCATAAGTATCATACGTTGCAGAGTAATCGTATTTGTAGTAATTCATCTCGGCATTCAGGGTAATATTGGTAATGGTATATTCCAAGTCAGCCAAATAAGTGTTAGGAGGATGAGGAGGAGCTGTCTTCACAATGAAAGTGTGGTTTTTCTTATAGAGTTTAGAACCCACAGACATCCCTGTTTGAACCTGACCCCAAACATCTGTAAAATTGCCTTGAGGAAGGCTTGAAGTGGAAGATCGAAAATCGGTATAGGTATTCCACCTCCAGTAAAGTTTTTTCCAGGTACACGTAGTGTTAGTTGCACCCTGAGCCGGACTCCCCCCGGTGCAATCTGATCTGTCTCTTTTATAGCGTCCGACTCTTGCATCGGTCTTGAACTGAGCATAGGTGGAAAAGCCAAGGTTGATGTCCACAAGGTCTGTGATGACCTTTTTGAGCGCCAACTTCGCCTGGTAGAGTTTGCTGTCAGGGTGATTTCCGCTGCCCTCAAAATAAACCCAATTCCAGGGAGCAGTCCCAATTGGAAAAGTGTTGCCATCCTTATCTACCTGTTTCCAACCGGCATTGGCAGTCGTTCCATCGGCTTGTGAATTCATCGAAGCAGAGCTATCGAAGATGATCATGGCATTGGGTGTCATCACCTCTACGAGGTCTGATTGTCCGTAAAGCAGGGAGGGCGCCCCTAAAAGAATCGCAATGAGAAGAATTAAATATTTTTTCATGTGGAACCTCCTGGATATTCAGGTGGTGGCGTCGTATCCACTACCTCAACAACAGCTTCAATGTTAACTCTTCCTGCCACGGGGAAATTTGGAGAAATCCCTTCCGAGGTGATCTTAAACTCATATTTTTTAGGAGGTCCGAGATCAGAAACTATCCTTTCCCAATTATTGATTAAAAAATAATCTCCTCCTAACGCTAAACCATCCGCCCTGCTGTCAACCGTCCCCATCGAATTCGGAAGAGAAATATAAAAATTCCCTCTACTGAAGAAATAATCCACCCCTGCATCAGAAGCATAAAAAGCCCTATTATAAAGCCTCTCGTTTCCGGCAATATTGGTTTCAAAAGTAGTCGTGCTGATCGCGCTGATTCCAAGGAGTGTCAGAACCAACAGGATGAGAAGGGCGATCACCAAGGACGCCCCTATTTGATTTTTTAAATTATTTTTTTTCATAGTGGTCAATTACCTCACAAGGCTATAAGCCCCTATTCCTTTGTAAAATGAAAGAAGTAAATTGCCTTCTCCGATACCCATCCCCCACCTTTTGCAGTTCAGGGTCAACCCTTTCGGTTCTTGCCGTCACGGCCACTTGTAAACTCATACTATTTGGATTTAAAGGTGTGCTCCCGTCCGGATTTCGGAACTCAATCGCTTCTATATTATCTGCCACGGGCTGGAACCCACCACCGATATTCTCATCCCTTCTCAGGATAGGTCTATTGGGGTCAGATCGGTCGATTTGATAACTGATGGCTCGTATTGCATAGACAAGGGTAGGATTCATACCACCAATCCTATAAAAATTGCCCACATCTGTGTTTAGAGTTAATACTCTATTCGGACCATCTATTGCAGTGATGAAATGGCTTTCGAGGCCACCGACGGATATATATCTCTTGTCATTCATATTAAATTCTGCAAGCGCTGACACCTGAATCTGATTTAAGAGGAGAGGCACTCCCCCTACTAAATCTCCTGGTTGTGCCGAAAGTGCAGCGTTTCCTCCGATGGCCGATACGATCGTGAACTCTCCTGCAGAAGGAAGATCTGGATTGACCACATTAGGGTAAGTTCTCCCGACCCCAGGGAATGTCACGGGCAAAACCCCTTGGATATTGCCGAAACCGGCCATCCTGATTTCTTTCATCATTCGATTGATGGCCACCCTCACATTTTGCTGCATGTCAGCCACCTGTTCCTGAGTCGCATAGGTTTTTTGCTGATGGATAAATGTCCTATAAATTCCAGCCACCAAAATGGCACTGATGACCAACGCGATGAGGAGTTCAATGAATGTGACACCCTTCGACCCATTCGGCGGCGCCAAACTCCGCCCATTAGGGCGGTTTGTAAAAGCGCCGCTCAGGGTCAACCTCGAGCAAGCCCCAGCATTTATGCTGGGAAGTCGAAGGGTTGTTTTTTTAAAAATATTTTGGCTCATAGACCTATCTTCCTTTGATGGTTCTAAAGGAAACGCTGTGGGGTATCGCTTTTTCCGTCCAGGTCACCGTATAAATGATTCTCACAAAATTGGGATTAAAATTTCTGTCCGCCCGGTAACTCCTTCTAAAATTCCCTATATCGGGAAGATCATTATAATCGCCTGTATCCAATCTCACATCAGTCAGGGGCAGACTTTTTAAAAATTCCAGCCTATCCTGGGCCAAAACCGAGGCTTGGGTCATATTGCTGCTGAATGAAGTTCCTATGATGGAAGTGATCTGCATTCCCGCCACGGCGAGGACGCCAATGGCTAAGATAATCAGACCGATGAGAACCTCTATTAAAGTGAACCCCTTTTTTTCAAACACGTTAATTAATTCTTACCCTCCCCGTCGCAGGTGTAAGAGCGATCCTTTTTTGTGTCCCTTTTGTATTCGTCAACGTCACACTTCCTATCGAGCATGTGGAATTGGGATTGAATTGGGCATTGTTCCCAGGCAAGTTGCTCAAATCGACGGAAATTCCAGGGGGGATGGTTTGAGGGACCCCCTCAGTGATGAATCCGCCCGAATTGCGTTGAAGGACATAACTACTCGCATCTGGGAAGAAGACCCTATACTCCATATTGTTTGAAACGGCTTTCATCTGAGCTGTCCTCATGGTCGATGCGATATCTCTTGTTGCGCTCCTCAGACGGTAACTGGGCAGCCAACCACCGATATTCGGAACTAAAAGAACCGCTCCGATAGCGATGATGACAAACACCACCACCAATTCAATGAGCGTCACCCCTTTTTTGTTCATCCGTATTATAGACATAAGACCACCTATTTGTATAATTTTATTGAATTAAATACATTTGTCAATACTATTTTTGCCTATACGTTCCAAATGCTTTACAGGAATTGACACCTTTTGACAAGATTTCGAAAATAGAACAGAATAATTAAACTTTCGACTCAATTACCAACAATTTATTCCATCGAGAAATGAGATCAGACCAGAATGACAGGGAGGATTAATAGGAAGAATTTCCAACCAAATATATGTGAAATTTTCCCCTCACCCTCGCCGGGGGAGAGGGGAAGGGGGATACTGTTTAAGGGAATCATCGAAAATCAATGGTCAATGTATATCGTTGTATGCTTTTGGCTCCTGCATCATCGGAGACTTCAATCTCAACAGAATGGTTTCCCTTATCATCCTTCCGGATCTCCCATTTGATTAGTCCTGTTTTTTTATCCATCTCCATTCCCTTGGGCCCTGATCTCAAGGCGAAGGCGATAGGATCATTGTCCGGGTCATTGGCTTTGACTTGATAAGTATAAGTCGTCTTTTCTACGGAGGTCGGTGGAGATGAGAGAATGAGCGGTGGGCTATTCGATATGATAAGGGTTTCCGATTTTTTGGGAGGGCCCAGGATCTCTCTGTCATCGGGAGTGACGATGACGGCAATGGAATCTCCCTTTTTCAACCCCCCTCGTTCTAATATTTCCTCCCTTTCCTCACTCAATAAGGTCCCATTTTTCTCCCATTGATAAGTATGATAGATAAAATCTCCATCTGGATCCAAACTTTTTAGAGTGGCCTTTAATCGGTCCGTCACATAAGCCACCTTGGGTTCGATCCAGACCTCCTTAAGCACAGGGGAAGAATTGAGAATTTTCACCGGGGCGGACAGAAACGGGGTTCCATTCACTTTTCCATCAGAGGGCGTCACCCTTCCCCGGACGAGATCTCCTTTTTTAAAAAATCCGCTGCTTAACGCATTTTTATTCTCTCCGATGATCTCCTTATCATTTCTGATCCATTGAAATTGGTAAATGACAGAATCCCCATCGGGATCTTTACTTTGAATGGACAAATTTAATTCGCTTTCTCTGGTCGGTTTCTCGGGTAAGATATTAATGGAGGTAATCGAAGGTGGAGAATTCGTTTTCGATTTTGGCGATTCGGTCTTTCTCCCCTCGCAGGAGAGATGAATCGCTACAAAAAAGGTCAACATGAAACGAATGATAATTTTAAAGGAACAACCCCTTTTCATTGGTCGATAGATTTTTAAGTGGATATTGATTATTTCCCTTTACCCCGTTAGAAATAATACCCCGCTGCTCTGCAACGGGGTTAGATTTTAGAATAACTCCAGCGGGGTTTAATGCCCCGCTCGGTTTCGAGTCCCGCTATAGCGGGACTGGAATTTCTAACGGGGTTTACCATTTTTACTATACTCTCAGGCTGAGCAATTGTCAAACCACCTAAGGGAAATGGCAAGTTATCCGGAAAGACGATGTCTTTTTTTGTCAAAGGGAATGACGTAGGATGGGGGAACCTGCAAACCCCTAAACCTTACTATTTCATAAATGGAAACTTCTGTTTGTTGCCCGGATTGACATAATAAGGTAAAAGGTAAATCTTTATCGCCTTGTTAATACTTTGATTCGGCTCTTTCTCCATCTCTAAATAAACAAATTTCTTCGTTTTGAGATCGGTGACGGGAATGGGTGTCCCATAATGATTCATTACCCGTGTCGCCCTATCGATGTAGACCCTCATTTCATTGATAAAAAGATAACCGGCCTTGAGATTTCCACCGGGGTTGATTATGCCTTGAGTGCGTATGAGATCCTTTTCTGCGGCAAGGCAAAACGATGTCATTGAAAAAATCAACCCTCCCAGCAGAATATAGATGCTATATTTCTTAAATTTCCAATTTTTCATATTCAACCTTCTCCTTAAAATTTTTGTCTCCAATTAATGGGGATAAGAACCTTATTTCCTTTTAGAGGGTTCTTGAAGATCCCTCCACCCACGCCGATATAGCTTGCCGGGGTTGCCCCCCCAATAATGGCGATGATGGCTCCTGAGGGGATAGCTGTTCCGATGCCTTCGGCCCGATCACTTCTTGTCAGCCCTGTCGTCGTGAGATCGAAATTAAATACCGCAGTCCCATTCAGATAGCTCAACGCATAAAGTCTTGCATCTCCCTCTCCTAAATAGCAAGGGTCTGTCACCACTCCTGTAAAGGGGGTGAATGTGGTAAAATAAGATATCCCATAAAATACTAATGGAGGAGCCAGACACTTCTCCCCTCTGTTTTGATCCAATTTGATATACCAACCGCTCCCATTTTTTAATGCATTGAAAATATCTTGTTTGAGGGCGGCTGAAGTGCTTGAGTCTTGGAGAAGGTCTGCCGTGACATCGACCAAATTCGTTTCCGTTAAAACACTACCCGGGTTTCTATCTTTTAACGTATAGAGTCGATCATAATAGAGTTCATCGTAAAGGACCGTGCTTTTGGGATGTTCCCGGTCACCTGTTCCGAATATGAGTAATTCATAATTTCCTATCGAATCTTTCTCGAGAGAGATGTCTGGCGGGTAGAAGATCTTTCGCCGGTCGACGCCTGCAGAGGGGGCCGGGTCATTCGCATCAAAAATGCACTTTCCGCTCCAATTGGCCGGGGAAGGATCGCTTAGATCGAAACGCCACATTTGTCCCCCCATATCTCCGACGTAGAGGCGATCAATCCTTCCATCTCCATTGGTGTCCACTCTTGCCACATCACTGGGAATGGAATATTTCATCCGGGTGTTATTGGTTCTCGAGTATTTCCAAATTCGAGCTCCTGTTTCCACATCGACCACATAGACTGCAGATCCTTTGGTATCACCACCGGTAACGCCATCCTTTGTTGCAGGGAGATCATCCTGGTGTGCCTCATCGTATCCCCCTCCGATGAAGAAGACCCATTTATCGTCCGTACCGACCTTGACTTTTCCTATATAAGGGGTGGACCACGTTTGCCCCATCTCTGCGTAGTCAGAGAGTCCAGGGTGGATTTCCCACTTCCACAGGGGTTTCAACGGGTCTGAAATATCCAGGGCAAAATAATGGTTTCCACCTCTTCGTTCCCCGAAAACAAGGATGACCGTGTTAGAGTTTATGTAGGCTCTCGGTGTCCCATCGACAAAGAATTCGACTGTATTCCCTGTCAAATTCTTAAGTTTGGGAAGCAAATCGGGCAGGATAAATGCCCACAGCTCCTCCCCTGTATTCTCGTCAAAGGCATGAAGCATTCCGTCGTTGGCCCCTGCAAAAATGACGGACCGCGAGGAGTAATGGATGACCAACGGCCTTGAATGTAAAATGGCCCCTAACACCCAGCTCCTTTTCTCCGTAATGTTTAGATCTAAGTCTTCATCATAAGCGTCATAACCGTATAAGAAGTTGACCAATTTGTTTCTCTCATCATCCGTAGACAAACCCAACACACCCGGTAAAATATTCCCCGTTGTGAATTTATTCGAGGTGTGAGTCAAGTCTGTATTGGTTCCAAGGTAGGTATAAATATTTCTTTTGGACAAATCGGACATATTTTTAAGGATCTCGCCAACCCCTCCCTTTTCAACATCCCCTCCATCCTCACCGGTTGCCCAGTAAGAGGAGGCTGTATCATAAATCTTGTTTAATGCGGGATCAATCGCCAGATTGTTATTCTGGTCAAGGACATCTCCCACCACAATCCCTTTTGCCGGATCTCTCGATTGGGCAATTCCAAATTTCTTGATATTCCCTTTCCAGAAGCTTGTCTCCGTGGGTTTGAACATACCTAAATACATGCGATTTTCACTGGCGGTCCGAACCATCTGGCTGATGGGAACAGTCGGTGCCACAAAAGAGCTAGAGTCTCTCAGCACCTCTTCAATGATATTCTGTAACGCCATTTTGAAACTCTGTGCATTATGGACATAAAAGTATTTACCTCCACCCTTATCGGCGGTGGATTGCAGCAGAGCAGAGTCGATAGCAAACTGACTTGGATTAAAGCCAATGGTATAAACAGTGACATTCTGACGTCCCTTCAATGTGGAAGACATGTCAGTTACGTGCATATACTTCGCCACATCATCCAGATAATGAGATCCCATCAAAGCTGGGTCGCCATAAGTCCCTGAATCATTTCCATCCTTATCGTAATCTCCAATCATTGGGAAATCACCGATCTGGTTGGTAATTGGACTGGTCGGATCATCTGCCACATCATGCGTCGGGGCACCATCGGTAATCAGAATCACATAATTCTTCTGGCAATAATATTGAATGGGATCTGAATAAGAAGTGGCTGAATTATAATAACTGGTCCCCCCTTTAAAGGAAAGCATGCCTTCATATAAGGACTCCGCTAAGGGAGTCCAATCAACGACCGATGAGGCATTAATGTCACTCAAGGCATTAAACAATATATTTTTATCATCAGAGATGGGAGCGGTGACACGGCCTCCCTGGCCATTGGCATTGAAAACCATTAACCCCCAGCGAATTCCATCGGTGGTGTTGACGTAACTATGAATCGTCCCTGTTGCCAGTCCGAGCCTGGGTTGATTGCTTGTCGTCGTCCAGGCCAGATAGTTCATATAATTTCCGGTCTGGAGAAATAAATTCTTACTCCCCCCACAGCTCGTATCTGTTTTCATCTTCCCATTCCAGGTTCCGTAGACTGCCAACTTATCTTTAGCATCGGTACAATCCATGGCATTGAGGTCGTTGATGAAAAGGACCCAATCAGAACCCTCCTTTTTATAGACCGCGTTATTGGGATAAGCTCCGGAATAGACAGGCGCCGGGTTCAGGAGATTGGGATTGTAATCAGGAAGCTGATCTTCTGTCAGCATGCTCGAGGAGTTATCGAGAATAATCAGAACATTGGGAGGGACCTCCTGACCTGTGACCGTGTATAGGTCTGTATCCATCCCCAGGGCATGGCCAGAGTATAGAATGGCAAAAAATAAAAAAGAATGAAGCAAAATCTTACTCAGTTTCTTACCCATCGGTTATCTCCTTTTTAGGGCAGCGGAACAAGCCTCACCACTTTCTGTTGAATCGTGCAAGTGGATTTAACTGGGCTGAACTCCAATTGATCTTGACCCGTTGCTTCAATTAAATAATGTTCGAAGTCCACATAGGTCGCACTGATCCCAAAACCTCTTGGGGCGCCTTTTTGGTCAGAGTAATGTTCGATGACCGCTTTCGCATTGGTTGGGTTAGGATTATTTGCGTCGGTGAAAGGATTATATTTGTCCCCTGAATATTTTCCGGGTAAATCAAAATTCTCAACCCTCGCCATCACGCTCTGGACTCCGCTATCCGCAGCAAAAAAAGCATCGGTTGACCCCCTTTTATTGCCTGCCAGTTTAATCTCAAAGGTGGAGGTAAAGGAGGCGGCTAAAACAATTAACGTCATCACAATGATCATGATCAGGGCAATGACCAGGGCTGCACCGGATTGATTTCTTAAAAAAGTATGGATCTTCATTTTCATCCCTCATTTTCCTGAATAATTTTTTTCATGGACTATTTGGTTAAAACTAAATTTCTGACCGCTACCGCAGAGGTCAATGTTCTTGGAGAAACCCAGTTCTTGACATCCGGGTTGGTTGGGTCTGGATTGGCCGTTAAGACGACCCGAACAGCGACCACCTTCCACGTCCCAATCGCTCCTGCAGAAACCCACTCCAAGACTCCATCATCATTGGTATCCACTCCATAGGTAAAATCGAGGCCCTCCACATTTTCTAATAAGGCTTCCTGCGGGCCAGCAATACTGGAGCCATCGTCTTTGGTAGTGGTCAGTTGCCGAAGCAGTCTCTTCGTGGCCGCTTCTCTTGAGTAAGTGAGGGTATATTGTGTCGTATTGTCGTATTCATAGCTGACGGTGATTGAATTATCTCCGGCAACAAAGGGATTGGCGATGCTAATTTTAGAGCCCACATTATCACTGTCGAATCCGGCCATCCGAAGGTCTCTCAATAAAATTTCCATCACACTTCGGATGCCCTGTTGAACTTCGACGACTTGATCCTGGACGGTGTAAGCCCTGGTTTGGGCAACGAAGAGACGGTAAGTTCCAGCTATTACCACTCCACAAATGACCAATGCCACCAACAACTCGATGAGTGTGATTCCTTTCTTATTTAATGCAGATTTAATCCTCATATTTTTCTCTCCTTCAATATGCTTATTTCGGGTCCGGGTTGGCAATTGAAGAAATAAATCTTATCGAGTGATTGGTCCGATCGTTCCAATTAACGGTAATGGTGACCGTATTGAGGGTAGGCTCTGTATAAGGCGCTACAATGGCGTTTGGGACAACAGTCCAATTCCGAGCATACCCTAATCCACTCGAAGTCATTTTATCTGATCCCGAAGTGATGGCCACCCAAGAAGAAGCCCTTAATTCTTCTAATTTGTCTTGGGCGAAGGTCGCGGCCTCTGTAATATGACCACCGAAGGAATTATTTTTTGTTGTCTGGACCATTAAACCAGCCAAAGCCAAAAAGGCAACGGATAAAATGACTAATGCAATTAGAACTTCAATCAATGTAAAACCCTTTGATTTCATAGAAAAACTCTTCCTCCTTACTC
>Ga0214473_10003658_pt1 | contig 18577 bp, 14 predicted proteins | sample RVTome_7_FD_203509 | JGI IMG/M metagenome (GOLD analysis project Ga0214473, IMG submission 203509) | Soil microbial communities from uranium-contaminated site in the Upper Colorado River Basin, Wyoming, United States - RVT98D197 | ecosystem: Environmental > Terrestrial > Soil > Contaminated >... | reverse complement strand
GAGGTGGGGGGCGATCTCACCGGCTGGCAGCTCGGCGTCTTCGCCAACGACGTGGAAGGCCGGGCGCGGGGCTTCCAGAGCGCGGCGATCTCCAACCGCGCGGGCGAAGGCATCGGCGTTCAGTTCGCGGGGGTCCTGAACCGGACGGGCCGCATGCGCGGCCTCCAGATCTCGCTGGTCAACTGGACGGACGAGCTGGAGGGCGTCCAGGTCGGCCTCGTCAACATTAACCGCAAAGGACGGATTCCCTTCCTGCCGATCTTCAACGCCGGGTTCTAGCCACTGCGCGGGCGAGCCTCCGCCAGACCGGGGCTCGTCAAGGCCGGTGCTCCGACCTCTCGGCCTCCCCCGGCTCCGGCATCTGCCCGATGCGGAAGACCTGGCACCCCTCGCCCGCGTACTCCCGGGTAAGAGAAAGCGGGCCAGGCCGACGCGTCAGCTCGCGAAGCGTGCGGATGGTGGGCGCCCGGGGCCGGTGCGACACCTGGAGCAGCAACCAGTCGGCACCGTAGTGGCGCGCCACGCGGAAAACGGGCTCCACGCCTCCCGATGGGATCATGATGGCCTCCCGCCCGGTCTCCCAGGAGACGAGCCAGGGATCGAACGTCAGGATGCGATCCTGCGCTTCCGTCTCCCGGAGCAGGAAGTCGAGCGCGCCGCCACAGGGACTCGGCGGTCGCGGCGGCACGGACCGTGAGATGCGCTCGGCTTTCGCCGCCGCGTCCGCGAAGTGGACGAGCTGGGTCCCCGTCGCGAGCAGCGCGAGCGCGCCGAGCGCCCAAGCGACGGAGACTGCCGAAGCGTCGAGCCCCGCGCGCCGGGAGATCCCGCCGACCAGCCCCGCCACGGCAACGGCGTAGAGCGGCGCAAGGAAGAGAAAGTAACGGGGCTCGACGTGCCAGAGGAGGCCGGTCACGGCTCCCGCTCCCAGGATCGCGCAGGCGACCAGCGCCGCGAACTCGGGCAGGCGGCGCGCATGAACCCCCACCCCGAGGAGGCCCAGCGCCGCCAGCAGGGGCGGCAGTGCCTTGTGCGTCAGCCAGGGCCCGGGGGCGGGCTCGATCAGGAAGCCGAGACCGAAGATCATCCGCCCTGCGCTCGCGAGCTCTTGCGCCGCGACCTCCGCGACGCGCCGCCAGCCGACCCCCTCGACGACGCGTCCCAAGCGCGGAACGACCTCGTAGAGGCCGTAGGCTGCGTCCTGTCCCAGGAATTTCTGGATCCAGTTGAGGGCCCCGAGGCGGAACATCGGATCTCCGTAGGATGCCGTGTTGCGGAGGAAGTAGATCGCGAAGCACAGGGCGAAGGGGACCACCAGGAGCGCGCCCCGCCGCAGGACGGCGGTCACGCCCACGCGGCGCCAGTCGAGGGCCGCTGCGAGGAAGAGGGCGGGCAGGAAGATGCCGAGAGGCTTCTCCAGCACGCCGAGCCCCGCCACCGCGCCGGCCAGCAGGAAGTCGCCGTCGCGGCCGCTACGGAGGGCCCGCTGGAGGAGCGCCACGCTCGAGAGGAAGAAGAACGCGAACCCGACGTCGTCGGTTCCCAGGATGGCCCACTTGAAGAGGTCGAGGCAGGTGAGCGTGAGGATGCAGGCGACGAGCCCAGCCACCGGACCGAACAGGCGCCGGGCGAACAGGAAGGCGACCAGAGCCGCGGCGGCCATGTAGACCATTCCCGGAACACGAGCCAGCGAGGCGTCCACTCCGCCGACGGCGAAGAGGGCGGCCAGCACCAGTGGGCGCAGGACTCCGTGCATCTCGGGCACATGACGGACCGGATCGAAGTAGCCCGCGTGAAAGGGGACCAAGGGGACGGTGTAGCCCTCGCCCTGGACCAGGCTGCGCGCCACGATCAGGTATTGATGCGCGTCCGGCGGCAGGTCGAGGAGTCCGCGGGTGGTGTGGAGGGCGAAGGCGAGCCAGAGGAGGATCAGGCCGCAGGCCAGGGAGAGCTCCACGCGACTCCAGCTCCCTCCGCCGGTCCCCTCCCCCATGGCACGTCCCTGGATGACCGGCGCACGGTTCAGGCGCCGGTCGCGCACCTTCGGATCGCCGGGGCATGGGCCTGGATCGCGAAGAGGGCATCGGCGACCCGATCCGCTCCCTCGAGCCCGAGCTCGCCGTAGAGGGGAATGCAGAGGATCCGCGAGGCCACGCGGTGGGCGTTGCGCAGGTGCTCGGGCCGCGCGCTGGGGAGATCGCGGTAGCTGGGATTCTCGGAGCAGAGGGGGTGGAAGTACTTTCGGGTGTGCACGTTCTCCGCGCGCAAGGCCTCGTGGACGGCGTCCCTGGAGAGGCCGAAAGCCGCCTCGTCGATCTCGAGGCTGAAATTATAGTGGTTGCGGAGCGTCTCCGGGGCGAAGCGCTGGAACACGACCCCCGGCAGCTCGGAGAGCCGTTCGCGATAGCGGGCGGCGATGGCGGCCCGCCGCCCTACCTCGGCATGGGCCTCCTCCAGAAGTGCCAGACCCATGGCCGCGTGGACCTCGGACATCTTGCCGTTCACGCCCACGCCGGTGACTTCGTCCTCGCTCACGATGCCGAAGTTCCGGAGCATGGCCAGCCGCCCGAAGGACTCGCGCCGGACTCCGACGACGGCACCTCCCTCGGAGGTGTGAAAGACCTTGGTCGCGTGAAAGCTCAGGACCGAGAGATCGCCGAAGCAGCCGATCGGCCGTCCCCGGACCGAGACGCCGAAGGCGTGGGCGGCGTCGTAGACCACGCGCAGGCCCCTCCGCTCGCCGAGCTCGGCCAGGGCCTCGACGTCACAGGGGCTGCCGAAGACGTGGACCGGCAGCAGCGCCGAGGTGCTCCCGCCCACCAGCTCGGCGGCCCGGACCGGATCCAGATTGTAGGTGTCGGAATCGATGTCGCAGAAGACCGGGGTGAGGCCGTTCATCACGACAGCGTGCAGTGTCGCAGGAAAAGTGAAGGGCGTGGTGATGACCTCGCCGCTCAAGTCCAGGGAGCGCAGCGCGGCCTGGAGGGCGACGGTGCCATTGGCAAAGGCGGCGCAGAACTCCACGCCCAGAGTCTCCGTCAGGCGCCGCTCCAGCTCCCGCACCGTGGGACCATCGTTGGTGAACCAGCGCGAGCGGAAGATGGCGGCCACGCGTTCGGCGAACACGCGCCGATCCGGGGCCAGGGCCCGGGTCACGTAGACGGGCTCGGAGAAGATCGCAGAGCCGCCCAGGAAGGCCGGTGTCCGCGGCGCGCCCTGCCGTTTCGGGGTCGAGTCCATCTACCTTCACGCGCCCTTCACGCGCATCGCGCCCTCTCGCCGGAGCGGTCGCCGAGTCTAGCACGTCCGTCTTCGGCGGCTGCTGCGCTCGGCGGCGTGCGGCATGGGCGGGCTCCTCTGTGATAGAATGCGGTCCTGGCACCCGCGGCGATGTCGGCGCTGGATCGTGTCGTTCACCTCTTTGTGCAGGCCACGTCTCCATGCAAGACCGCAGCGCACCCTCGCCCCTGGTCTCCATCGTGATCCCGGTCTACTACAACGAGGAGAACATCCCGGTCACCTGGGCGGCCCTTCAGGCCACCCTGGCGCGGATGCCGCAGAACCATCGCTGGGAGGTCGTCTTCGTCGAGGATGGCTCCGGCGACCGCTCCTTCGAGCGGCTGACCGAGCTGCTCGAGAAGGCTCCGGGGCGCATCCGCATCGTCAAGCTGAGCCGCAACTTCGGGCAGGCCGCCGCCATCCTGGCGGGCTTTCGCGAGTCGCGCGGCGACTGCTGCGTGGTGATGTCCGCGGACCTGCAGGACCCCCCGGAGCTGATTCTCGAGATGGTGGAGCGCTGGGCGGGAGGGAAGCGCAAGATCGTGCTGGGGACGCGCGTCGACCGCGAGGACGGGCGCTTCTCCGCCTGGGCGTCGCGAACCTTCTACCGCATGATGCGCCGCTTCGCGATCCCGAACATGCCGGAGGGGGGGTTCGACTTCTTCCTGGTGGATCGGCGCGTCGTGGACTTCGTGAACGACTGCAACGAGAAGAACACCTTTCTCCAGGGGCAGATCCTCTGGACCGGCTTCGAGCCGGAGCTGATCCCCTACGTGCGGCGGAGGCGGGAGATCGGAAGCTCCCGCTGGACCCTCGCCCAGCGGATCAAGTACCTGGTGGACGGGTTCGTCACCTACACCGTCACTCCCATCCGCGTGATCACGCTGGTGGGTCTCGTCGTCTCCATTCTGAGCTTCTCCTACGCGAGCTTCATCTTCTTCGCGAAGCTCTTCTGGCGGGTCCCGGTGAAGGGCTGGTCTCCGATCATGATCTCGATCCTGATGCTCTCGGGAGTGCTGATGATCATGCTGGGCGTGATCGGTGAATACCTGTGGCGCAGCTACCACGAGACCCGGAAGCTGCCCAACTTCGTGGTCGAGGCCGTCGTCGAGGCGCCCGAGGACGGCGACGCGGCCGCCGCAGAGCCGTGATCAACCCCTCTGGCCGACCCGGGAAGGAGCGCAGCACGCGGCTCCTGGGTGCGGTGTTCTTTCTCTCCGGCCTGGCGAGCCTCATCTACCAGGTCGCATGGCAGCGCCTGCTCACCGTCCACTACGGGGTGGGCGCAGTCTCGATCACGATCATCGTCAGCATCTACATGCTCGGCCTCGGCCTGGGCTCGCTCCTCGGCGGGGCGCTGGCCGAGCGGGTGCGGCGAAAGCTCAGGGTCTACCGGGCCGTGGAGCTGGCCCTGGCGGCCTTCGGGCTGGCGAGCCTGCCCTTCCTCGACTTCCTCGGCCGCGCCACCGCGGGGAGCAGCCGCCTGGTCTCGGGGCTCTGCATGGCGGCCTTCCTCTGCGCGCCCACCCTGCTGATGGGAATCACGCTCCCGCTGGTGACCAAGGCCTTCGCCGAGCGCGTGAGCGGCTTCCTCGAGACGGTGAGCTTCCTCTACTTCGTCAACACCCTGGGCGCCGCGGCCGGCGCCGCTCTCGCCAGCTACGCGATCATCTCCTTCTCGGGTCTCGATACCGCCATCTACGTCGCGGTGGCGATCAACCTCCTGCTCGTCGCGTTGCTGGGCCTCCCGAGCGCGGCCGAGACCGGTGCGCCGGAGCCGGCCGCCGGTCCGACGCCGCCGCCCGCATCCGATCTCGGAAGGCTCTGCTACCTGCTCGTCGCGGTGAGCGGCTTTCTCGCCATCGGCTACGAGATCGTCTGGCTCCGGGCGATGGGGATCCTGGTCAAGGCCTCGCCCTATGCCTTCTCCACCGTCCTCGCCGTCTACCTGCTCGGCATCGCCCTGGGCAGCCAGGCGGCGCGGGCGCGGATCCGGCGCCGGCCCGGGACCGACCAGCGGAACCTCTTCTTCCTGCTCCAGGGCGCGATCGGGCTCTACGCCCTGCTGAGCTTTGCGGCCTACTACCAGCTCACCATCCGCACCCCGGCCGCGGCCCTCACGCGGATCTCCTTCCAGTTCGATCTCCACCCGCTCCCGGAGCTCCCCGGAACGGGTTCGGCGGCGGAGTTCTTGACCGGTCTCTTCGCGATGACGGACGTGCTGCTCTGGCCCCTGCTCTTCGTCTTCCCCGCCACGCTGCTCATGGGTGCGAGCTTCCCGCTGATCGCCTCCCTCTCCCTCTTCCGGCCGGACCGGGAGGGAATGACCGTGGGAGCCGTCTACTTCTTCAACGTGGTGGGCAATGTTCTCGGGGGTGTCGCCACGGGATTCCTGCTGCTGCCCGCCCTCGGCACCGAGCGGACCCTGCTGATCTTCGTCGCGGCGAGCCTGGTTCTGGGGTCCTGCGCGCGCCGCCTTCGGGAGCGCCCCATCGCGCTCCCGCTGCGACTGGCCGCGGTCGCGGCGGCGCTTCTCGGGGCGTTCCTCGCCCTCCCCGGTCCAGGACGCCTCTACCGCGCCATGCACACCTCTCCCGGCGAGGGCTACCAGGCGTTCGTGGAGGAGGGCCTCGACGGCGTGGTCGTCACCTACGTGAACCAGGGCAAGGTGTGGAACTACATCGACGGACTCGGCCACGGGCACCGCCCCGGCACCGTCTACCGGACCATGACGGTGGAGGCATTCGCCTGGGCGCCCCGGGTGGCGCGCGCCCTGGTGATCGGCTTCGGGGCGGGCTCCGTCACCGAGCTGGCTCTCGCATCCCCCGAGGTGGAGCGGGTGACCCTGGTGGAGCTCAACGAGACCCTGCTCCGCAATCTTCGCAAGATCCCCCTCTTCGACCCGATCCTCTCCGACCCGAGACTCGAGATCGTCTTGGACGACGGCAGGCGCGAGCTGCTGCGAACCAACGAGCGCTTCGACCTGATCCTGATGGATCCGATCCGCTCGACGACCGCCTACAGCACCAACCTCTACTCGCGCCAGTTCTTCGAGCTCGCGGCCCGGCACTTGACCCCGGGCGGGGTGCTTCTGGTGTGGCTCGACGAGTTCTTCGTGATTCCCCGCACCCTGGCCTCCGCCCTTCCCCACCTCCGCTGCTACGTCGGCTTCTGCCTCGCTTCGAACCAGCCGATGCGCGAGAACCCCGAGCGCCGCCAGGAGCTGCTGGCCCTGCATCCGCCCGCGGAACGCGAGCGGATCCTCCGCATGCGGGGGCGCGCCCTGGGAGGCGAGCGCGTGGTGCTGGCGGCCACCCGGGGCTATCCCATCAACCAGGACTGGAGGCCGGTGAGCGAGTACTACCTGGGACTGGGGCTGCGGCGTTGGCTCGCGCGCCGATGAGACCTCGCGAGGCGGAGCGCGGCCGTGGCTGAGGAGATTTCAGCGAAGGCGCTGCCCCTGGGCGACGCTCGCTGGGAGGCTCTCACCGAGGGGGAGGACGTCTACTTCCGGCCGGCTTGGGCGGAGACCGCGCTCGGCTTCGACCAAGGCGAGCCGCTCCTGCTGCACGTGGAGAGCGAGGCGGGGCAGGTGATCCTCCCGGTGATCGAGCGGGCCATTCCGGGTGCTCCGGCCAGCGAGGCGCCGCTGGTCGACTGGATCAGCCCCTACGGCTACAGCGGGCCCCGCGTGCTCCGGGGCCGTGCGGGAAGCTGGCTCCGCGGCCTCGAGGCGATCGCGCGCGAGCGCCGGGCGGTGACGGCCTTCCTGCGCTGCCATCCCCTGGAGCGGACTCAGGGCGCCCTCCCCGATTGGACCCTGCCCGAAGCCTTCCGGCGTCGGACCGCAGCCGTCGACCTGCGCCGGGAGGAGGGGGCGATCTGGCGAAGCCTCAAGCCCAGTCACCGCCGCGCGGTCCGCAAGGCCGATGCGAGCGCGCTCGAAGTCCGCTGGGGCAGCGCAGAAGCGGATTTCGCGGCCTTCGCGGATCTCTACGCCACCACCATGGATCGGGTCGACGCCGACCCATACTACCGACTCCCCGACGAGTACTTCCCCTTCCTCCGCGATCGCCTGTCCGGAGCGTGTGGCGTGCTGAGCGCTTGGCTCGGCGGTGAGCCCGTGGCGGCTCTGCTCCTGCTCTGGGGCCCGCGCCTGCTCCACTACCACCTGGGCGGCTCACGCCAGGAGTTCCTTCCCCTTCGCCCCAACAACCGGCTCTTCTGGGAGGCCATTCGCCTGGGCCGGGAACGCGGCCTCGAGTGGTTCCATCTCGGGGGCGGCGCCGGCTCGGACGACGACCTGCTCGCCTTCAAGATGGGATTCGGCAGCACGGCACTGGAGTGGTATAAAGCCTGCCTGGTGCTGGACCCCGCCGCCCAGGAGCAGCTCCTCGCCGGCCGCCTCGCGCCCGCTGCGAGCGGCTTCTTTCCCCCCTACCGGGCAGCAGGACGGGAGCGGAGCGATCGTTGACGGAGCGCAAGTACATGGAGATCGTGGCGCACCTCGAGTCGTGCTTCGCCAAGCACGGCGATTCGCCCCAGGGCGTCGACTGGCCCAACCCGAAGGACGCGCTCACCCGCCACCAGGTCATGCTCGACCTGATCCGGGAGCCCAAGGGCGAACGGGTCTTCCTGCTCGACTTCGGCTGCGGGCTCTCGCACCTCTACGAGTACATGCTCGCCCACGGCTACCAGGCCATCGACTACACCGGACAGGACGTCTCGGAGAAGTTCGTCGCCGCCTCCCGGCGGAAGTTTCCGGCGATCACCTACTACTGCATGGACGTGCTGGAGGACGATTCCGCGCTGCCCGTGTTCGACTACATCGTGATGAACGGCGTCTTCACGGAGAAGGTCACGTTGAGCCACGAGGAGATGTTCAGCTACTTCAAGGCCCTGGTGCGGCGGGTCTTCGAGCACGCCCGCATCGGCATCGCGTTCAACGTGATGTCGAAGCAGGTCGACTGGGAGCGGGCCGACCTCTTCCACCTTCCGCTGGATGACCTCGCCTGGTTTCTTACCAGGGAGCTCTCCCGCAACTTCGTGATACGGAACGACTATGGCCTGTTCGAGTACACCACCTACCTGTATCGCTGAGGCCATCGAGCAGAACAGGAGAATGGAGGCAGGAACATGAAGAAGAAGGTGCGCGCATACTCGATCACCACGGAAGCCATCGCCCGGGAGGCGGAACGCACGGGCGGCGATCCCGGCAAGGTCGACTTCGCCAACGTGATCCGGCTCGACGAGGTGGAGCTCCGCGAGGTCGGGCGCCGCGATGTCCATCTCAGGATTCTGGCGGTCTCCGGAGAGCACAACGTCGATCACGCCGTGCTCGCGGACACCATCAACATCGTCAAGGCTCGCGGCGGAAAGATCTACCCCGGCAACTCCGCGGTCGGAGAGGTCCTCCAGGTGGGCCCGGACGTCGCCGACTTCAAGCCCGGCGACATCGTCGTCACCAACGCCAACGGCGACCCGGACAAGTACGGCTATCCCAACACCATCTGGGCCTACGACACGCCCGACTCGATCGGCTGGTACGCCGACGAGGCGGTGGTCGAGGAGTGGCAGATCCATCAGGCCCCGCTCGACTGCGGCCTGAGCCTCTGGGAGATGGCGGCGCTTCCGCTGCGCGCGACCACCGCCTACCACCTGTGGCGGCGGGGGGTGGAGATCTATCGCGTGAAGGTGCCTCGCCGCCAGCGCGCCGTGCTCAACGTGATGAGCTTCGGAGGAGGCGTGGGAGAGCTGTTCCTGATGCTGGCCAGGTCGGAGGGCCACCGCGCCTTCTTCTGCTCCCGAAGCCCGGAGCGGCGCGCGGCGCTCGAAGCGCTCGGCATCCAGGGAATCGATCAATCGGCCTTCAACGGATTCGCCTCGCGCGACGACATCCGGGCGTTCTCCCAGGAGATCAAGAAGCGCACCCGAGGCGAGGGCATGCAGATCGTCTGCGACATGCTGCGGGGGCCCGTGTTCGCACCGGGCCTGGCGGCGGCATCCCGGATGGGCGTGAACGTGAGCGCCGGCTGGCAGCTCTCCCAGGAGGTCACCTACAACTCGACGCTGCAGTCGGTCAAGCAGGTGACCATCGACCACGTCCACCTGGCGACGCTGGAGGGCTGCGCCGCCTCGATCGAGCTCTACGGATCGGTCTTCAAGCCCACCATCCACAAGGAGGTCTACGCCTTCGAGGACCTGCCCCGAGCGATGCACGAGATGTACCTGGCCACCCAGACCGGCATCCCGATCATCCGCGTGGCGAAGGACCTCCCCGAAGCGGTTGCGAAGATCGCGTAGCGAGCCGGCGCCGGCCGTCTCGGCTACCTCCGCCGCTGCTGCCGCCGGAGCGCGAGAGCGGCAAGCCCGGAGGCGAGGAGGAGCGCCGTGGAGGGCTCCGGCGCCGACCCGCCCACCGTCGCCGAGCGGTGCCGCGTGCTCGTGCCCTCGATGTGAAGGGCCATCTCCGACCCGATCTCCATCGCGGCGCGGGCGAAGGGCGCCTCGAACAGGTCCGAAGGAGAGAGGGGTTGATCGGCGGAGAGCGTGAAGACGGCGTGGGTGAGCATGCCGTTTCCGCGCCGGCCGTTCCCGTGCCCGAGCTTCACCACGAAGTCAAAGGAGCCGCCCTCACGGCCAGGCAACCGGGGATTGGCCTTGACGCGGTACTCCGTCACCGGCGCGTTGCTCGAGATGATCTCGAGACCCGTGAGATCCCCGAGCAGGCTGAAGTAGAACCGCTGCGCGTCTTCACGAGGCCCGAGCAGGCCGCCCAGGACGATGCTGAAATCCAGGTCCTCGCCGTTCTGGGTCACGGCAACCGTCGCGTATTCGGCGTCGGGCTGGACGCCGCTGAAATCGCTGGTGAGCGGGACGGAAAGGGCCGCGGCTTGCGTCGCGAGGACGAGCGCGGCGAGAAGAGCGAGGGCGAAGGCGCTGGAAGCAGGGAGCTGGCGGTGGAAGGCACGCATGGAAAGGGCCCCTCTCTACCCCTTCCCAGGCGTCGCTAAGGCGGTCGATCAAAGGGGTAGTGGTACCCAAGGCGAGGATGTGTCAAAGGTGAGAAGATTCTCCCCCTGGGGGGATCCAGCTCTCTCCCCCGGGGAGGTGACCTGCCGCTCGCCCGACTCCCCTTGACCGCGGCCCGCTGGTCCGCTCATGCTTCGCCGTTTCGGGCGGCCCGTGCGAGCCTGCCGAGACCGAGGCGGCCAATGGCGATCGGAGAAGACCGGCTGATCGAGGTCGGAGCGCGAATCCACTACCTCGATTCCCGGCGGGTGAGCTCCACCAACGTCAGCGGCGTGTACCTGCTGATCGGTGACGGCATCACCCTGATCGAGACGGCGACCACGCTGATTGCCCCGCGCATCCTCGAGGCAGCCGTCGAGCTCGGCTTCGAGGAAGCGGACATCAAGCGCGCCATCGTCACCCACGTCCACCTGGACCACGCTGGCGGGACCGGATGGCTGGTGAGCCGCCTGCCGGAGCTTCGCGTCTACGTGCACGAACGAGGTCTCCGGCATCTGCACGATCCGTCACGGCTGATCGGCAGCGCCTCCGCCGTCTACGGGGGTGCCGACAGAGTCACGGCCATCCATGGCGAGACGCTTCCCGTACCGCTCGAGAACCTCGTCCCGGTGACGGACGGGGAGCTCGACGTCGGAGCGGGCATGGTTCTCAGGATCCTCGGCGCTCCCGGGCACGCCTCCCATCATCTGTGCGCATTCGAGCCCGAATCCGGCTCTCTCTTCTCCGGCGAGGCGCTGGGCCACAACCACCCCGAGAGCGGCCTGCTCCAGCCTGCCGTCGCCCCTCCCGGCTTCGACCTCGAGGCGAGCAGGGAGACGATTCGAAGGCTGCGCGAGCTCGATCCGCGGACCATCTGCTTCTCCCAGTTCGGTCAGCGAGGCGACGCCTGCTTCGTCATCGAGGAGGCGGAGCGTCAGCTCGAGGTCTACCATCGCTTCATCCTGCCCCGCCACGAGCAAGGACTCGAGACCCGGAGAATCGCCGACGAGCTCGCGGATCTGCTCCTGGGAGACGCCGAGACCGCGAAACCACCGGGAAGTGAGGATCATCGAGGGTTCCTGCGCAGCATGCTGACGTCGATCGTGGCCGGATATCAGGAGTACTTCAGGCGCTCCGGACGGCTCGGCTGAATCCACGGGGGTGTGATGGAGCAGGGTCGTCGAGGGAGAAGAGTCTTCTACGGTCTGTGGGTCGTCGCGGGCTGCTTCGTCCTCCTCTTCCTCTTCGCGGGCGCCGGCTTCTACTCGTTCAGCATCTTCATCAAGCCGCTCGAGAGCGAGTTTGGATGGAGCCGGTCGGCGATCTCGCTCGCGATGTCCATCTACATGCTGGTGCACGGCATCGCCGGGCCCTTCGTGGGACATGCCACCGAGACCCACGGACCGAGGAAGGTGATGACCCTCTTCGCCCTGCTCGCCGGTGGCTGCTTCATCGGCGTGAGCTTCGTCTCTTCGCTCTGGTCCTTCTACCTGGCGTACACCCTGCTCTCCCTCGGCACCACCGGCATCGGCTTCATCCCCGTGAGCAGCGTGCTCGCCAGATGGTTCGTCAGAAGGCGCGGGACGGCGATCGGCTCCGCCATGGTGGGAATCGCCGCGGGGGGCCTGGTGATGGCGCCGCTGGTGAGCCTCATCATCTCTCGGTTCGGCTGGAGGGCCGCGTTCGTCTTGATGGGTCTCCTGGTCTGGCTGCTGGGCCTGCCCATGACCCTGTTCGTGATCAAGGGGAGCCCGGCCGAGCTCGGACTGCGGCCGGATGGGGACGAGCCCGGAACCGGGACGGCTCCCGATCCGCAGGCTGCGCTGGCGGGGGCGAGCTCGGGTGCCGAGGCGGGAGGAGCGGAGGCGGGCTGGCCGCTCCGCGCAGCGATCCGGACCCCGACCTTCTTCTGGATCGCGGCGGCGTTCTTCCTCGGCCCCTTGGCCCAGATGGGAATGCTGCAGCACCAGGTCCCGCTGATCGTCGAAGCCGGGATCTCGCAGGCGATGGCCGCGTCCGCCCTGGGCCTGACCGCCGGCCTCGGCGGTTTCGGCAAGCTCTGCTTCGGCCGGATCTCCGAGCTCGTGCCGTTCCGCTTCGCGATCATGCTCTGCTTCGCATTGCAGGCGCTCGCGGTCCTGGTTCTCTTCCACGCGGAGAGCATCGCCATGGTCTGGGTCTACGTGACCCTCTTCGGCTTCGCGATGGGAGGCGTGATCGTTCTCCTGCCGCTGGCGGTCGGCCACTTCTTCGGGCTCGCCGCCTTCGGAGTGATCATGGGAACGCTCTCCCTGATCCTCGCAATCGGGAACGCGAGCGGCGCGCTCCTCTCCGGATTGATCTACGACTTCCTGGGGAGCTACCGCTACGCGATGATCGCCTATGTCTGCCTGTACGCGATCGCCGCCGCGTGCATCTTCCTGACCGGAAGGCCGCGGCCCTATCCCGGAGCGGTACCCCAGCCCCGCTGACCGCGAGGGGCGCGCTCCCCCAACACGAAGCGCCCCGGCCAGAGGCCGGGGCGCTTCCCGATCGGACTCGCGACGGGTGCTAGCGGCGCGCTCTGCGACGTCCTGCCGCCAGGAGACCCAGCAGCGAGAGGCCCAGCAGCACCGCCGTACTGGGCTCGGGAACGGGCGTCGGGTAGTAGAGGACCCCGAAGAAGGGCACCTGGTCGGTCGCGTTGTTGGTATAGACGTTGATCTTGAGCGTATCGGTCGGGCCTACCGGATCGCCGTAGAAGGACACGTCGAGCGTGTGATTGTCGACGAGATTCCAGCTCAGGCTGCCGCGGTTGCTGGTCGGCTCGTGGGGCGAGGAAACCTCGAAGAACACGTTGTCGATCGAGTAGCTCCCCACCTGGAAGATCTCGAAGTGGAAGTCGCCCCAGTCCTCGGTTCCGGTGTTGCCCACCGTGAGATAGACCCAACCCTTGAAATCGTAATCCTGGTAGCCCGTACCCTCTTCGTGGGCGGTGCTCTGCGAACATGCACTGCCCAGACAGCTGAAGGACGCGGAGACATCGACGCTGTCGGCCCAGGCGGGAGCAGCTCCAGCCAGGAAGAGCAACCCTGCGCAAAGCGCCAACGCCAGACCCTTGTATCGCCTCATTCTCGCTCCCCCTCGAAGGTGCAGAAGTGACGGCCCCCGCCGAACACGGCACGGAGATCCTGTTTGCGAACCTGCAGGTTCCGTGCCCATCCCAGCGGCCCCGGCCCATTTTCGCAACCATCCGAACGCAAAGAGTTTTTCTCCTCCCCCCCGAATGGGTGGACTCACCTTCCGCGGTGCTGGGAAAAGCCTTTGCCCTTTCGAGGAAAAGCTTTTCCTCGACGGGAACCCCTTTCATCCCTCGGGACCTGACTCCGGATCGGAACCGATTCTCGCCCGTCCAGCTCGCGGCGTGGCCTAGACTGGTGCCAGTGCGGACTGCTGCCGTCTTCCTCTCTGCGCTCCTGCTGCCCCTTGCCGCCCAGGCCAGCACACTCGCCCGGGACCGCGATCCGGTGGTGATGGCAGGTCTCGACCTTCCGTCCTTCTCCGGGGTCCCGGTCGATCGGATCGCGGCGTTTCGCTACCAGGGGGGATGGATCCAGATTCCCGTCCAGGTCGACGAGCGCGACCTCGTCGACGCCCGTGTCGTCTATAACTACCCGGAATACCCGATCGAGTTCTCGACCCTCGCCTACACGGATTCGACGACCTATACCGGCCCCGACTCGGATTCGCTCTTCGACGGCGACGACGAGCTGGTCTTCATGGCCGCCGATGCCGGGGATCGGGTTGCGTACGCCCGCGACCTCCCGGCGGGGCTCGTCGCCGGCTCGGGCCTCGAGGTGGCGATCAGCGATCCGCTCGACGGAGGCGCGGGCCACGTCTACCTCTTCGAGACGGATGGCTCGCTCGATCCGGGCGCGGGCGCGAGCTACGGGACCTACTCGTTCCACCTCCTGGCGGGCTCCTACATCCCGAACTACGACACCATGGACGGCCCCAACCCCGAGGACAGCGCGTTCGTCTCGCCGCTCTACCGGACGCACTTCTCCGACCGCTGGATTCGCGACGAGCTGGAGGTCACCACCCCCGGCTCGACCGGTGTCAACGTCCTCGACCGGCACAAGAACCTGTTCGGGCCAGGTGTCTGTACCCGCACCGAGGACACCTTCAGCGCCGGAGAGGGAGCCTTCTTCGCCAACAAGAGCGGGCCGGTGCGCTCGATCCGCTCCTACCTGGGAGCGAACAGCGGCCCGCTGACCCAGCGGGATCACCTCTTCTACGCGGGAAGACAGGACATCACCACTTTCCTGCGCGTCCACGCCATCCCCAGCCTGATGGACCTCTTCGACTACAGCCCCGCCGCGACCGGAATGACCTACCGGAGCGACCTCGATCCCCAGGGCGTCGTCGTGGACGGCGTCCCCGATGCGGTCTCTCCCGGCGACATCCGGTGGGAGATGGTGACCGGAGGCCAGGGGTCGGTGATCGTCGCCCACTCGGTGGAGACCGACATCCCCGCGCTCGCGTACACCTCCTACTACTCGGATGACACGACGCCCGGGGTCAGGCAGTGCACGGGCGACGCCTTCGAGTACGCGACCAGCGGGCTTTGGATCGACGCAGGGATTCCCAACACGGACCCGAGCCAGGGGGCATACCAGGTCCTCCGATCGACCCGAGTCGTCTACTACGATCCTCCCGGCCAGACGGTGGCGGATGCCGAGCACCGCTTCGAGCAGGCGACCACGCCCCTCGCGATCGCCACCGCTCCACTCCCCGAGCCCGCCTGCAGCAACGGCATCGACGACGACGGCGACGACTTCACCGACTACCCGAACGACCCTGGATGCAGAGACGCGGCCTCGAATCTGGAGAATGCGGCCTGCCAGGATGGGGAGGACAACGACGGCGACGGAAGGGTCGACTCCGACGGGGGGCTCTCCATCCTCGGGACGGGGGACCCCCGCATCACCGACCCCGACCCGGAGTGCCTGAACTCCTACAGGAACAGCGAGGCGCAGAGCAGAGGCTGCGGCCTGGGCCTCGAGCTGACCCTCCCGCTCTCGCTTCTCGCGTGGATGCGCCGGCGGCGGCGCTGACCAGCCGCGGAGTCGGACGCGCGTCGCGGAAGGGGCCGCTCCCTCCCCTCCCTTCGCGTCCTCCGTCCCTCGACTACTGCCCCGTGTCCTGATACGGCTTGATGAAGCCGAGCTCCTGGAACTTCTGGACCTTCTCGCGGGACGACTTGATCTTATACTCGGCCGTCTGGAAGAGCTCCTCGCGGGTGAGCTTGAGCCTCGCGACGCCCTGCTCGATGGCCTTCAGCCCCACCGCGGTGGCTTCGCGAGGAAAGACCTCCCACTCGTCCATGGTCGGGATGATGTACTCATCCGAGAGGCCCTTGTCCTCGGCGACCTTGGCCACCTCGATCGAGGCGGCGAGGCACATCTCGTCGGTGATGGTGCGCGCCTGCACGTCGAGGATGCCGCGGAAGATGCCGGGAAAGCCGAGGGAGTTGTTGACCTGGTTCGGGAAGTCGGAGCGCCCGGTGGCGACGATGCGCGCGCCCGCCTCCTTGGCCTCCCATGGCCAGATCTCGGGAACCGGGTTCGCGCAGACGAAGACCACCGCGTCGTCCCTCATCGTCGTGATCCACTCCTTCTCGATCACCCCCGGGCCCGACTTGGAGAGCGCGACCAGCACGTCGGCGCCCTTGATCACGGCGGGAAGGGCGTCTTCGCGCTCGGCCACGATGTTCTCGCCGTTGGTCATCTGCGCGAGCTCCCACTTCTGCGGGAAGCCGCTCGCCGGGAGCTCGGTGCGCCCCCCGTGCAGGGTGCCCTTGGTGTCGCAGATCACCGTCTTCCTGGGGTCGACGCCCGCCTGGAAGAGCAGATGCGCGATCCGCACGTTCGCGGCGCCGCAGCCGACCATCCCGACCTTGACGCTCCCGATCTTCTTCTCGACCACCTTGAGCGCATTGATCAGCCCGGCCACCGTCACCGCCGCGGTGCCTTGCTGGTCGTCGTGCCAGATGGGGATGCGCGCCTTCTTGCGCAGGGTGTCGAGGATGTCGAAGCACTTCGGCTGCGAGAGGTCCTCGAGGTTCACCCCCCCGAAGCACGGCTGGATCTGCAGCACGAACTTGATGATCTCGTCCTTGTCCTTGGTGTCGATGCAGATGGGGAAGGCGTCGATGCCACCCAGGTACTTGAAGAGGAGCGCCTTGCCCTCCATCACCGGCATCGCCGCTTCCGGACCGATGTCGCCGAGGCCGAGCACGCGCGTGCCGTCCGAGATCACGGCGACGAAGTTCCCCTTGTTGGTGTGCTCGAAGACCTTGTCAGGGTTGTCTCGGATGTCGAGGCACGGCTTCGCCACCCCGGGCGTGTACCAGATTCCGAAGTCCTCGTAGTCGCGCACGCAGCACGTGAGGATGGTCTCGATCTTCCCCTTGTAGAAGGGGTGCATCTTCATCGCATCGATGCCCGGCTGCTCGGCCTTCTTGACCTTGTCCTCGTCCGACGACATGGGCTACCCCCCTGAATCTCCATGGTTTTCTCGACCGGAGCGGCCGCTCTCGGCGCGCGAGCTGCCGGCCGTTGCATTGAAAAAGAGCAGTCTACCCCCCGCGGTCTCGAATACAAGAGAAGGTCCCCGCTCTGGAGGCCTGCTTCCTCCAGCCCCCCCGCGAGACCTCGACTCGCTCGGAATCGACGTGCGTGCGGCGATCTCGGCCCCGAGGGGCGAGGCCCTCTCGGACGGTGAGCGCCGCCCGCTATCGGGAATCGGCCTGCCGGGGTAATCTCGAACCCGGTTCGGATCGCGAGGCCCGCGGGCCGAAGCGGGAGATGGAGAGACGGAGGCTGGAGGATGAGTGAAGAGGTCTATCTGCGACTCAGGGAATTCTTGGACAAGCTGCCGGCGGGATATCCGGCGACGCCGACCGGGGTCGAGATCAGGATTCTGAAGAAGATGTTCACGCCCGAGCAGGCGGAGCTTGCGATGAAGCTCCGGGAGGAGCCGGAGGAGGTGGGGACCATCGCCGCCCGCACCGGGCTGGACGATGCCGAGCTCGGCGAGATGCTGGAGGAGATGGCCCGCAAGGGCTGCATCTTCCGGGTCCACGACGGCGAGAAGCGGCGCTACCAGGCCTTCCAGTTCATCGTCGGACTCTACGAGTTCCAGCTCAACAACATCGACCGCGAGTATGCCGAGATGCTCGAGCAGTACATCCCCTATCTCGGCCTCTCGATGCTGCCCATCAAGACCAAGCAGCTCCGGGTGATCCCGCTCGAGTCGTCGATCGAAGCCGGGTCGGCGGTCGCCACCTACAACCGGGTTCGGGATCTGGTCGAGCAGCAGGTGGTCATCTCCGTGCAGCAGTGCATCTGCCGCAAGGAGCAGGGGCTCCTCGGCCATCCCTGCGATCGCCCCCAGGAGGTCTGCCTCTGCTTCGGAGACTTCGCCCGCTTCTACATCGACAACGGGCTGGGCAGGCGGATCAGCGTCGAGGAGGCGCTCGGGGTTCTCGACCTCGCGGAGGAGTCCGCGCTGGTGCTCTGCCCCACCAACTCCCAGAAGATCGAGGCGATCTGCTGCTGCTGTCCCTGCTGCTGTCCGAATCTCAAAGGGGCGAAGCTCATGCCACGGCCCGCCGACTTCGTGCACTCCTACTACCAGGCGAAGATCGACAGCGATCTCTGCTCGGGCTGCGCTCTGTGCATGGACCGCTGCCAGATGGACGCCATCCGGGAGCTCGACGATGCCTGGGAGGTGGTCGAGGGCCGATGCATCGGATGCGGCCTCTGCGTCTCGGAGTGTCCGACCAGCGCCATCTCGATGGTGGCGAAGCCGGGGATGGAGGCGCCTCCCAGGGACTTTCACGAGACGATCCACAGGATCGGGGCCGAGCGGGGTCTGCCCTAGTGGACGTCCTCGAAGCCCTGAAGGCGCGAAAGAGCATCCGGGGCTTCGAGCCCGATCCCGTCCCGAGAGAGGTGCTGAGCGAGATCCTGGAGGTCGCCTGCCGGGCCCCCTCGGCGGTGAACTCCCAGGCCTGGGAGTTCTTCGTGCTGGCCGGAGACGTGCTCGAGAAGGTCAAGCGAGCCAACGTCGAGAAGGTGAGATCCGGGGCCGCGCCGAGTCCCGAGCACAGGATCATGGGCTGGCCCCGCGGCAGTGTCTATCGCCAGCGCCAGGTGGCGCTGGCCCAGCAGCTCTTCCGGCTGATGGAGGTCCCGAGAGACGGCGATGAGAAGAAGAGGCAGTGGATGGAGCGAGGCTTCCG
>Ga0214473_10003657_pt1 | contig 18580 bp, 15 predicted proteins | sample RVTome_7_FD_203509 | JGI IMG/M metagenome (GOLD analysis project Ga0214473, IMG submission 203509) | Soil microbial communities from uranium-contaminated site in the Upper Colorado River Basin, Wyoming, United States - RVT98D197 | ecosystem: Environmental > Terrestrial > Soil > Contaminated >... | reverse complement strand
GGGGAGGCCATGCGGGAGCTACCTTGCGCCTCGGCCTGGGCGCTTGCCTCCCATGAAGGCAGGATCGTCTTTGTGGGTCCCGAAAGGGAGCTCAATGAAGCGGTGACAGACTCACCGCAGGCGATCGCCATGGATGCCAGGAACAGGGCGGTGCTGCCGGGGTTCGTCGACCCCCACAACCACCTCGTTTATGCGGGGGATCGCTTTCGGGAGCTCCGAGAGAGGCTGGCCGGAGCTAGCTACCAAGAGGTCGCGGCACGAGGCGGGGGGATCCTATCCACCGTCCGTTCCACCCGAGACGCCAGCCGGGCGGAGCTGGTGGAGGCGGCGCGGCAACGGCTGGACCGCATGCTGCTCAACGGGACGACGACCTCGGAGGCCAAGAGTGGGTATGGCCTCACTACCGAGACCGAGCTTCTCCTGCTGGAGGTTGTCGCGGAGCTCGACCGTTCCCACCCGGTGGATCTGGTGCCGACTTTCCTGGGGGCGCATGAGGTACCTCTGGAGTACCGACAGAACCGATCGGGCTACCTGGAGCTATTGATTGAGGAGATGATCCCGGAAGTCGCTCGATCCGGCCTGGCGGAGTGGTGCGACGTCTTTTGTGAAGTCGGGGTCTTCTCAGAGGCGGAGAGCCGGCAAGTCTTGCGGGCAGCCCGGGAGTACGGCCTCAAGCTCCGCGTCCATGCGGACGAGTTCGCATCTTCAGGAGGTACGCGTTTGGCCATCGAGCTCGCTGCCCGTTCGGCCGATCACCTCCTTCGTGTGTCGTTCGAGAGTATCGAGGCCCTGGGTCGCTCGGACGTGGTGGCGACCGTTCTCCCTGCCGCTAGCTTCTACCTCCAACAACACTACGCGCCGGCCCGCGCACTCGTCGATGCCGGAGCGGCGGTAGCCCTGGGCACCGACCTGAACCCGGGAGGCGGCTTCTCGCCTTCCATGCCCTTCGCCATGACGCTGGCCGCCTTCGGAGCGGGTCTTTCGTTGGAGGAGGTCATACTGGCATCGACGGTCAACGCCGCCTATGCGGTCGATCGATACCACGAGGTTGGAAGTCTGGAGGTCGGAAAAAAGATGGACGCCCTCGTTCTGGCCGAGAAAGATCCGGCTTGCCTCATTCAAGTGGGAACCAGTGCCATCGACACCGTCGTCAAGACGGGTAAGCCCGTGGTGGAGGGAGGAAGGCTCCTCAGAGAAGTCCCGGCCAAGGACCGGAGCTAAGGCAAACTCGTGCCCGGCGAACGGGATCTGGCTCGCCGACTCGCTGGACGCCGTTTCTAGAACAGGACGCTCTCCGATACCTCGTCCACTTGCCAGATGTACTCTCGGCCGGGCAACCACTCCACGCTCAGCTCGTAACGCACCTGGATTCGCGTGAACGTCGGCTTGCGGTCCACAAGAATCATGTCTCTGGTGATCGGCAAGCGAAGCTCGGAGGCCTTACCCATCAAGCTGTCCCGAACGGTGTCCGCCTTCTTGTTTGCCGAGAACTTTGCTTCTTCGACCACCGCGTCTTTGAACTCGTACTGGGCGAAAAGAACCGGCACGAACTGGACACCCTCGTAGATTGCGAAGGCAATCACGGCTAGGGTCAGGATAGAGCTGAGACGGATATCGCCCTTTGCGCTCCAGAACCTCTTCATGACACCTCCTTCAGAAATCTGCACATACCCCTCCGCATTTCTTCAGCGGACCAGATGGAAGAACCGGTTCCATCGCGTGTTGCTGAAGAAGTGGATGACAACCGAGCCCACCTCCTTGAGTCTTTCCAGCAGTCCAGTCGCTAAGTAGGCCTCTTTGGGTGCATCATAAGACCAATATACGATAAGAGCCCGCCCCTTGACCAGCTCACCGGGAAGCGTCCCCCAGAAGCGGCTGTCGTGGCTATTGTCGCGATTGTCCCCCATGCAGAAATAATGCCCCGCCGGTACGATCATCTCCGGCATGTTGTCCCGGCGGAAGTCGTAGAACGGTTCCTGGTTGTCGTCTCCGGGAGGTTGAGCGTAGAAGACGTAGTCTTCTTGGAGGGGCTCGCCGTTGATATAAACCTGCTTGTTCTCGATGTGGATAGAGTCTCCCGGCAGTCCGATGACCCGCTTGATGAAGTCCCTTTCCGGCTCCAGCGGATACTTGAACACCACCACGTCGCCTCGTCGGATGTCCTGGATGGGGAGCACTTCCTTCTCGGGCTCGAGGCCGACCGGCGCGTAGATCATCTTGTTGACGAGAAGGTGGTCTCCAATCAGCAGGTTTTGCTCCATCGAGCCGGTGGGGATCTTGAAGGCCTGGACCACGAACGTTCGAATGAACAGAGCCAGGATTACCGCCACGCAGATCGATTCGAAGTACTCCCGCAGCGTGGATTTGGAGGGCGCGGCCTCTGCCAGCGGCTTGTTCGTGCTTGCCACCTAGGAAACCTCCGTTTTCAGAACTGCCAGGAAGGCTTCTTGAGGAATGTCGACCCTTCCGACGCGTTTCATTCTTCGCTTCCCTTCTTTCTGTTTTTCCAGGAGTTTTCTCTTTCGGGTGATATCACCACCGTAACACTTCGCGATCACGTTCTTTCGTAAGGCGGCCACGGTTTCTCGAGCAATGACCCGTGAGCCGACGGCGGCCTGGATGGCCACCTCGAAGAGCTGGCGGGGGATGAGCTCTCCCAACCGGGAAACCAAGCTCCGGCCCCGGGCGTAGGCCTGTTCCTTGTGCACGATCAGTGAAAGAGCATCTACCGGCTCGCCGTTGACGAGGATATCGAGCTTGACGAGATCGGCAGTTTGGTACCCGGACAGCTGGTAGTCGAACGAAGCGTAACCCCGTGACACCGCCTTCAAGCGATCGTGGAAATCCATGACGACTTCGTTGAGCGGCACCTTATAGCGAATGGAGACCCGCGTGGCGGAAAGGTACTCCATGGAAGTCTGGACACCCCGTCTCTGCTCCAGTAGTCGCAGTATCGGCCCGATGTACTCATCGGGGGTGAGGATCAATACGTCCAGGATAGGCTCTTCGATCCGGGAGATCTGCCCTGCGGGCGGGAGCTTGGAAGGGTTGTCCACCTCGAGGGTCTGGCCGTCGCTCTGGGTGACTCGATAGCGTACTCCGGGAGCGGTCGTCAGAAGACTGAGCCCGAACTCACGCTCCAACCGCTGTCGGATGATCTCCATGTGCAGGAGGCCCAGGAAGCCGCAGCGAAAACCGAAGCCGAGCGCCGCTGATGTCTCCGGCTCGTAGAAGAAGGAGGAATCGTTGAGCCTGAGCTTGGACAGCGCGTCGCGCAAGGTCTCGTAGCTCGATGTCTCCACCGGATAGAGACCGGCGAACACCATGGGTCGCACTTCTTGGAAGCCGGGCAACGGCGTGGCGGTCGGTCGGTTCTCCTCGGTGAGCGTGTCACCGACTTGGGTATCCTCCACCTGCCGGATGCCCGCCACCAGGTAACCTACCTCTCCCACCGAGAGCCGCTCAACCTTGGTCATCTTGGGAGTGAATACACCTACCTCCGCTACTTCGAAGGACTTGCGGCTGGACATGAACCTAATGCGGCAGCCGGGAACGATGGTGCCATCGATGATGCGGATGAGCACCACCACGCCGCGGTAGGAGTCGTACCAGGAGTCGAAGATCAATGCCTTGAGGGGAGCGGCCGGATCTCCAACGGGAGGGGGCACTCGGCTCAGGATTGAAGAGAGGACTTCTTCCGTTCCCCGTCCCTCCTTGGCACTGATGAGGATGGCGTCCTGAGCGTCGAGGCCGATGACGTGCTCGATCTGCTCGATGACTCGCTCGGGGTCGGCGCTGGACAGATCGATCTTGTTGATGACTGGAATGATCTCCAGGTTGTTGGCCACCGCCAGCTCGGTATTGGCCAAGGTTTGTGCCTCCACCCCCTGAGAGGCGTCGACTACCAGCAAAGCTCCTTCGCAGGCGGCCAGGGAGCGACTGACCTCGTAGGAGAAATCGACATGTCCCGGGGTATCAATCAGGTTCAGAATGTAAGGCTGGGATTCGCCGGGCGGCTTGTGCTCCAGACGAACCGCATGGGCCTTGATGGTGATGCCACGCTCCCGCTCCAAATCCATGCTATCGAGGACCTGGGCCTCCATTTCACGCTCCGTCAAGGCACCGGTCGCCTCCAGCAGGCGATCGGCCAGGGTGGACTTGCCATGATCGATATGGGCGATGATAGAGAAATTGCGTATGCGAGGCGCTTCCATGTGTGGGTTCTAATCTGCCTAAACTATTGAAAATACCAGACGAAGTAGGTTCCAGTCAACGCGCAGGCGGGGTAGGCGGCTTGACGACGTCCACCATTTCTCGCACCGCGTTCTCGAAGCCAACCACGGTGGAGCGCGCCACCAGGTGATAGCCTACGTTGAGTCGCTTGAGACCTTGCAGATGGACGAGTGGACGAATGTTGCGCAGAGAAAGCCCGTGCCCGGCGGCGACCTCGAGCCCGAACTTTTCCGCTAGCCGCGCGCCGTCGGAAAGCCGTTGAAGCTGCTCCGCCACCATGTCGTCCCCCTTCGAGCCAACCAGGGCCTGGGTGGAAAGCTCGACTCCCTGGGCATCGATGCGATGGGCCTCCCGGATCTGGTCCGGGTCGGGCTCGATGAACACGCTGCAACGGATGGAACCTTCCCGGAGCATGCGGATGAGCTGGCGAAGCTGGGAGCTATTGAGGATGACGTCGACACCGAGAGGCCCTCCCACCTCTTCGATTCTGTCGGGCACGAAGGTCACTCGGTCGGGTTTGAGGGTGAGCGCGATCCGCGTCAACTCCTGACTAGGTGCCGCTACCAAATTGAGCTCGGTCTTGACCGTCTCCCTGAGCAGAGTCGCATCTCGTTCTTGGATGTGCCGTCGGTCGCCGCGCAGATGCACGTTGATGGCGTCTGCGCCGGCCTGCTCGGCGAGGAACGCCGCCATCACCGGATCCGGTTCGCGGGCTTTGCGCGACTCCCGCAGTAGGGCTAGAGCGTTAAGGGTTACACCAAGCTCCATCGTCACTCCGCTAGGCTACGGCGCGTGGCTTCCGCAATGGAAGCGGAAAGCGCCCGAATCTCCCCTTCGTCCGGTCCTTCCAACATGATACGCAAGAGGGGCTCGGTGCCGGAAAAACGCACCAGCATTCGACCGCGTCCCGCCATACGCCGCTCGGCCTCTTCCATGGCGCGGACGATTTCAGGAACCTCCCTCACGTCGCGCTTTTCTCTGACCGGAACGTTGACCAACACCTGTGGAAAGGCCTTCAAGTAGGCGAGCTCGTGCAAGGGTTTCCTCCCGGCGACCAGTGCCCTCAGGACCTGTAAGAGAGTGAGCAGACCGTCACCGGTCGGGGAGTACTCCGACAAGATGATATGCCCCGATTGCTCGCCTCCCAGCGTGAGCCCTCGCCGTTCCATCTCCTCGGCAACGTACTTGTCACCTACTTGGGTTCGATAGAGCGTAATTCCTTCGATCTCTAGCGCGCGCTCCAGGGCCAGATTGCTCATGACGGTCACCACCATCCCGGCGGCGGGAAGTCTGTGCTCGCTCTTCATGTGTCGGGCGCACAGGAGGAGTATGGCGTCACCGTTGACCAACTGCCCTTGCCGATCCACCAACAGCAAACGGTCCCCGTCTCCGTCGAGCGCAGCCCCGAAGTCACAGTCAGACTCCATGACTCTCCTCGCCACCGCCTCCGGATGAGTGGAACCGCACTTCTCGTTGATGTTACGTCCGTCTGGAGAGACTCCAGACGCCAGGACGTCGATCCCCAGCCCCCGAAGTAAGAGCGGTCCCATCTGGTAGGTTGCGCCATTCGCACAATCCAGCGCTACCCTGAGTCGCGCCCGTGACAAGAGACCCCTGGTCGCCGCCGGGAGGGTCGATTTCAGGTAACCGATGTACTCCTCTTGCAGCGTCGGGTCGGGCGGAGGAAGCGAGATGTTGTGGTAGCCAAGGCCCGGGTGGTCGGGGCCATCCACCGTCGCCTCCTCTGATATCGCTTGTTCCAGCTCCTCACTCGCCTTGCTTCCCCGGTCCGAAAAAATCTTAACACCGTTGTCCGGAAAGGGATTGTGTGAAGCGGAAATAGCGATGCCGGCCGAGAATCCGAACTGTCGGGTAAGATGGGCCACCGCCGGAGTGGAGATGACGCCTGCTGAGACTGCTTCGCCACCACCGGCGGCAATACCACCTGCCAGCCAAGACTCGATGGCCCCCCCCGAGCTCCGCGTGTCGCGTCCAATCAAAATTCGGGGTGTCTTTGCGGAGGCGAGGGTCCGCGCCAGCGCGCGGCCCACACGATGTATCGTCCGGGGATCGAGAGGGGGCACTCCCGCTTCGCCGCGAATTCCGTCCGTTCCGAACAAACCGCTCATTGGCCGCCCCGAGACCGATCGATGCGGACCCGCACCCGTTCCGGGACGACGCGCAGTATTTCGATACCGCTGACGAGGGAGCCTTTTAGCTCGACCTGGGGAGCGAGGTCGTGCGTGCCCGGGGCCAAATCTTGGATGGTGACGCGGGCGTCCAGGTCCTCGACGCGAACGTCCTCCACCATGCTGCGTGGGCCCGATATCACCACCTCGACGGAATCCGTAGCAAGAGACGCGTTGGGGAGAGCGGGGCTTGCGCTCAGCGGAACATCCCTCAACGTTCGCTCGATGCTTTCCTCCTGAACCTCCAGCGTGACCTCGACGCTGTTCACCCCCCTTGGTCTTACGAATGGATCGTCGATGAGTACTTGCAGAGATTCCGAGTAGGTTTCGCGTAGCCCTTCGGCAGAGATAGGTTCGGTGGTGACTTGCTCCAGGTTCTCCAGGACAGAAGCGGGACCGCTGACCGTGATCTCAGAGGGTTCGAGGCGGATGTTCGCCAGGACGAAGCCCGCCGCCGGCTCGCCCACCACCCGAGGCACGGCGCGCACCGTCCGTTCCGCTAGCGACTCGATGACCAGGTTCACGGACGCCGGGGTCACTCGCATCACCCTTACGCCATAGGGGGTGTTCACCTGGTCGGGTGTGAGATAGACCGTCTTCTCTCCCGGCTCGGCGTCCGATAGGTCCACGGCGGCCTGGATCTCCTGAGGCGAGAGCGCGCGCAAGAAGTCTGACGAGCCCCGCAGTCGCACCTCGACCTGCTGTGCGGATTCCTCGATGACCTCCAGACTTTCCGCAAGGTTTCGAAACTCGAGGGGGATGGAGACGACGATCTCCGTTCCCCTTTCGCCCGCCACGATATACCAAAGGGAGAATGCCAGGACAAGAGAGATCACCTTCAGCCCCAGATTGTCCAGAATCCGAGACCTCATATGGGAGAGCCCTCTCGGGCGCTCGCCTCCGGCTCCTTCGCCGGCGCGGCTGCGCTCGGTCCGAGAGCTTGGCGGAGCTTGGCGCGCAAGGTATCACCATCCATGCCGCGTAGGATGTCCCCATCCTCAAGATAGCTTATGATGCCGGTTTCCTCCGAAACCACGATGGCAACCGCATCGGTGTCCTCGGTGATACCAATGGCCGCCCGGTGCCGCGTCCCCAGTTCTTTGGACAGTTGGGGGTTGATGGAGAGTGGTAGGAAGCAGGCGGCGGCGGCCACCCGGTTTCCCTGTACGATCACCGCGCCGTCGTGCAACGGCGCCCGCGGATTGAAGATGGAGAGCAGCAAATCGTAGGTGAGGATGGCGTCGAGGATGATGCCTCCCTCGATGTAGCTCCGCAGGCCGATATCCCGCTCGATGACGATGATGGCACCCGTTCTCCGCCTTGCCAAGGTGGTGGTGGCGAACACAATTTCGTCGATGGTCTCGCTGGTGTGCGGTCCCAGAAAGCGAAACAGCGGCGCTTTACCCAAGTGAGCCAGCGCCTTCCTAAGCTCGGCCTGGTAGAGAACGATGATCGCGAAACCGACATAGGCCAGGCTGTTCCGCAACAGCCAGTCCACCGTCTCCAGCCTTGCCCAGCGGGAGACGAAGAACAACATCACGACCATGAGCGTCCCCACCACCATTTGGAACGGGCGGCTTCCCCGGATGAGCTCCAGAAGCTTGTAGATGAGGAAGCTCACCAAGAAGATATCGACGGCATCGACCCAAGAGAACTCGGTCGCCCGAAGAAAGGCCTCGAGGTAACCCACCAGCTCGCTCACCCGGATTCCTCTGGCGCTCCCGTTTCATTCAGGATAGCGTCCGTCAACCGTGCCACTTGCATCATTTCCGGTACGTCGTGCACCCGTACCACATGGGCGCCTCGTAAGATTGCGGCCGCGATCGACGCGGCTGTTCCGTGCAGCCTTGCCTCCACCGGGACGTCCAACGCACGACCGATGAAGCTCTTCCGAGACGTGCCGATCAAGATCGGTTTTCCAAGATCCGATAGCGTGCCGAGGCGGTTCAACAATTGCAGGTTGTGCTCGACCGTCTTGCCGAAGCCGATCCCGGGATCGACGAGAATGGAATCCGGCCCGACACCCGCTGCTTCCGCAGCGGCAACGACCCGCGCCAGGAACGCACACACTTCGCTCACCACGTCCCGGTAGGTTGGATTCTTCTGCATCGTCTCCGGACTGCCCTTCCTATGCATGAGGACCAGGCCCGCTCCCCAGTCGGATACCACGCCGGCCATCTCCGAGTCGCCGGCCAGGCCGGAGACATCGTTGACGATCTCGACGCCATGCTCGAGCGCCCACTTGGCGACCTTCGCCTTGGTGGTATCCACGGAGAGGAAGACATCGGTTTTCTGGCGGAGACTCTCGATCACCGGTGCGATGCGCTCCAGTTCCTGCTCGGGCGCGACCGGTGAGGCGCCGGGGCGCGTGGACTCGCCGCCGATGTCGAGGATGTCCGCTCCCTGGCTGGCCATTTCCAGACCGCGGGCGATCGCATGGTCGGCGTCCAAGAAGAGACCACCATCGGAGAAGGAGTCTGGTGTCACATTGATCACGCCCATCACGCGGGTTCGACGACCTAGGACAAGCTCTCTTCCCCGCGTCCGGAGCGTGTGGATGGATCGCGAGGCGAGAGGGGACACGCGACGTGAATCGGTCAAAATCGACTCATAGAAGAGGGCCCGATCATCTCGACCGGCTCGACAGGCTGGGCCGAAGGGCCCGAGCCGAAGGCGAAGGAACCGAGCTCAACAGGTTTCACGAGCTCAAGAGGCGCTGCCGGACGCTCGCCGAGCCAGGGCGAAGCCTAGCCGGAGCCTTACCGATCTAGCTCTGCGGAATGCTCTTGGGCTCCGGCAGTATGGCCGGCGTCAGCGGGGCCTTCTTCTCTCCCTTGCTCTCGGCCTTCTTTTCGGGCGTCGTCTCCGAGGACGCGGGTGCCCGCTCTTTGAGCGGAATCCCCTCCATCACCATCTTCACTTCTTCCGCATCCAGAACCTCACGTTCCAGTAGGCTCTTGGCGATCCGCTCCAGCAGATGTCGATTCGTCGTCAGCAGATCCTTGGCTCGCTTGTAGTTCCGTTCCACGATCTTGGTCACTTCCTCGTCGATTTTGAACGCGGTGTCCGCGCTGTAGTTCGGTTGATTCACGATATCCCGTCCCAGGAAGATTTGCTCCTCTTTCCGTCCAAACGTTATCGGACCCAGTCGCTCACTCATGCCCCACTCACAGACCATCCTGCGAGCCAGATCCGTCGCCCTCTCGAGATCGTCGTGCGCGCCGCTGGTGATCTGATTCAGAATGAGCTCTTCCGCGATGCGGCCTCCCATTTTGACCGCAATCATCGCTTCCAGATAGACCTGGCTGTGGCTGTAACGCTCGGACTCGGGAAGGAGCTGCGTGACTCCCAAGGCCATGCCGCGGGGGATGATGGTTACCTTGTGAATGGGATCCGCGTCGGGCAAGAGCGCCGCCACCAACGCGTGACCGGCCTCGTGGTAAGCGGTGGTCCTCTTTTCGCTCTCGCTCATGATCATCGACCGCCGCTCCGCTCCCATGAGCACTTTGTCCTTGGAATTCTCGAAATCTCGCATGCCGACGGCCTTCCGGCCGTAACGCGCCGCATTCAAAGCAGCCTCATTCACCAGGTTCGCGAGATCGGCTCCCGAGAAGCCGGGAGTTCCCCTGGCCAGGATGGAGAGGTCCACGTCGGAGGCGAGCGGAATGCGGTTGGTGTGGACCTTCAAGATACCCTCTCGTCCTTTCACGTCGGGCAACGAGACCACGACTCGTCGGTCGAACCGTCCGGGTCGCAGTAACGCAGGATCCAAGACGTCGGGTCGATTGGTCGCGGCGATGAGGATCACGCCCTCATTCGACTCGAATCCATCCATCTCGACCAGCAACTGGTTCAAAGTCTGTTCCCGCTCGTCGTGGCCTCCGCCCAGTCCGGCACCGCGGTGACGCCCCACCGCGTCAATCTCGTCGATGAAGACGATGCAGGGTGCGTTTTTCTTGCCTTGTTCGAAGAGGTCACGCACCCGGCTGGCCCCGACGCCGACGAACATCTCCACGAAATCAGAGCCGCTAATGGTGAAGAACGGTACATTGGCCTCACCCGAGATGGCGCGGGCCAGCAGGGTTTTTCCTGTTCCCGGCGGGCCCATGAGCAAAACGCCCTTGGGAATTCGCCCGCCCAGTTTCTGGAACTTCTGGGGCTCCTTCAAGAAATCGATGATTTCTTCAAGCTCTTCCTTGGCCTCGTCAATTCCCGCGACATCCTTGAAGGTGACCTTCTTCTGCTGCGTGCTGCTTAGCTTCGCCTTGCTCTTCCCGAAGGAGAGAGCCCGGTTGCCCGAGCCCTGCATTTGACGCATGAAGAAGACGAGGAAGGCAATCATGATGATGATGGGGGTCCAGTTGATGAGGTGTGCCCAAACGGAGGAGCCATTCGCATCGCGAGCGCTGACCTCCACCCCCTGCGAAAGCAGCTTGTCCACCAGAGTCTCGTACTGAGGAGGAGCAAAGGTTCGGATGGGGTCCCCGTTCTTGAGGGTTCCAACGATCTGGCTTCCTGCAGAGCTTCCGGTAATGGTTACCTCGGCGACGCTCCCTCGATCCACTTGCTCCATGAAATCACTGAAGGTGAGTTGCTTTTCCTTCTGCTGGATGCGGGATGACACGCTCCAGAAGAGCATGATGAGCAAGGCCGCCACCATCCAGAACATCAGGTTCTTCATGGTCGAGTTCAACATTTGCCTCCGAGAGTTTCTTTCATCATGGGCGGCTGGTGCTGCGCCCGATTCTCAAGTCTTCTTCTTCTCGAGGATGCCTAGATACGGCAGTCCCCGGTAGTGCTCGTCGCTATCCAGCCCGTAGCCGACCACGAAGCCGTCTCGAGTTGGTTTGAAACAAGCATAATCGACGGTGCAGTCCACTTTGCGCTGGTCCTCTCGGTCGATGAGGGCGGCGATTCGGAGCGAGCGCGGTTTCCAATCCTCCTGAATGTGGCCGGTGATGAAGTTCAAGGTGACGCCGGTGTCGACCACGTCCTGGAGTAGGAGGACTTCCCGGTCGCGAAAGTCCGTCTCCGGACTGAACGCGACGTCGATGCGCTGATCCTTGGTGCTCTCCACCTTGAGGAAGTCGCAAGTCAGCGGTCGCTGGACGGCTCGAATGAGATCGGCCATGAATACGATCGTTCCTTTCAGTATCCCCACCATGGCGACTTCGCGCCCCTGGTAGTCCGCGGTGATGCGACGGCCAATGTCTTGAATCCGCTCCTCAATCGCCGCCTCACTGAAGAGGACGGCCGGTTTGACCAAATCGCTCATGCCACCAACCAGCTCAATCGGAGCACCCGCTGGGCATCGGCGGTGACTCGAGATGCTTCGGAAATCCCGTGCCCCGCTACCCACAGAATCTCCTCATCGGAGCGGACGACTAGCGGGACGACTCGTCGTCGGTCCCGGTCGACCCGACGCTCCATCAGGTACCGCGACACCGATTTGGAGCCCGGTGCCCCCAGCGGTCGGAACCGATCGCCGGGCATGGGACTCCGCACCCTCAGCGAGATGTCACCCTCCCCGAGCGCGACTTTGACCGTGTGGCCGGCCGCCCCGGGCAAAGAGGACGGTTCTGCCTCTTCGACCCGGATCGATCCGCCCGCTTCCGGAATCACGAGCTCTCCGGGCACGGTCACCGCGTACTCAAAACCATTATAGCTCCTCCGCTCGTCTTTGGCCGTCGGTTGGGGGGCGTGCCCAGATAGACGGGAAGCCGAGGGCGGGCGGTGGCTGAGCGGGTTTTCCTGGAACCAGATACGGTCGAAGGAGCGACCACACTGCAGGCCGGGCAGGCACAAACGCCGGCCGCTCCTGCCGGCGGCGGTGAGGCCCAGGACATCTTGTACATGGCGTGAGGTCACCGCCCGCAGGTCGCCTCGGGCCCAGGCGATGGCGCCCCGGATGACGCGCCGGCGAAGGGCCAGGTGCAAGGAGTCGAGCCCGTTCACTGGCAGCCACAGGCGGCCCTGGTCAAAGGAGGTCATACCCTCAAGCACCCGCGCCGTCTCCTCCTCCATCCATTCCTCGTCCTCCCGCAAGAGATGAGTCGTTCGGGCCAGGGTGGCGATGAGGTTCGGGTTGAGTCGAGCCAGGAGGGGCAGCGTCTCGTGCCGGACGCGGTTTCGGGGAATGGTCCGATCTTGGTTCGTCGGATCCAGCCGATAGGCCAGCTTCCGTGATTCCAGGAAGGCCAGGACCTCAGGGCGGGTTACCTCCAGCAAGGGTCGGATGAGGCTGGCGTTTCCCAGGGGCACGATCGGTCGCATGGCGGCGAGACCGGTGGCTCCCGAACCGCGGAGCAATCGCAAGAGGAAGGTTTCGGCCTGGTCGTTCTGAGTATGAGCCGCCGCAATCCTGCGGCAGCCCCATTGCTCGGCGCTCTCTTCCAGGAATCGATAGCGGCTGTTTCTCGCTTGCTCTTCGATCGAGAGCCGGTTACGGCGTGCTTCCCGGGCCACGTCCACGCGAGAGCAGGCAAAAGGCAACTCGAGCCGGTCGGCCAATTCGGCGCAGAAGGCCTCGTCGCAGTCTGCGCCTTCCCGCAAGCCATGGTTGAGGTGTGCTAGATGCAAGTCGAAGCGGTGCTCTCTTGCCAGCTCGACCAGGCTGTGGCTGAGGGCAACCGAATCGGGACCGCCGGAGACAGCCAGGAGCACTCTCTCTCCCGGACGGATCATCCCGTAACGCCGGACGGAACACGCCACTTTTCGAAGGAGCATCTTGAAAGTCGGCCCTCCGCCGATGCAGGGCTAGGACCCGAGACACTTCGGGTGAGAGCCGTTGCGATCTGGCCGACGGAGCTGAACCGTCCGGGGAGAGCCTTGGTAAATTCCTCTAAACATTATATATTAATGGTATCCCAAGGGAAACTGTCAAGAAACCAGCGGCGTGCCACCTTTCCTCGCCTGGCGCGAACTAGGAGGACCGGCTATTGAATTGTTTCCAATGCCAGATCACAGATGAAGAGAAGGATCTCAGGAAATGCCCTGTCTGCTTCAAGTACGTCTGTGATGACTGTGGATTGAGCAAAAGCGGGCGCTGGTTCTGCACGAACGTTTGTGCGGACTATTTCTTCTTTGGCGAAGACGAGGACGAATAGCCCGACGACTGAGATACGCGCCGAAACGAGGTCTTCAAGGGCCGCCGCCGTCAGGTTTTGCGGGTACCGGTCTCGCCTTCACTCGAACCACACGTCGATGGGAGACTCTCTCCACGCGGAGCAACAGGCCCTCTACCAGTAGCTCTTCTCCCTCGGCCGGTATCCGGCCCAGCCTGGTCAGAATGAGGCCGGCCAGGGTGTTGTAGTCGGGCTCCTCGGGAAGATCCAAACCAAGGTTGTCGTTGAGGTCCTTCACCGAGATGGATCCGCTCAGCAAATAACTGCCATCGGCGAGCGTTCTGATCGGGGGCACTTCTTCTTCCTGCTCTTCGCTCAGCTCGCCCACGATTTCCTCCAGCAGGTCCTCGAGAGTCACCATCCCTTCCACGCCGCCGTGCTCGTCGACTACCAAGGCCATGTGAACCCGCTGCTTTTGCATCTGCTCCAGCGCCTGTTCCACCTTGGCCCCGTCGGGCAGGAAGTAGGGCTTTCGGAGGACCTCGGCGAGCCGGAAGGGAGTCGTCTTCCCCCAGTAGGTGGTGATGTCCTTCGAATAAACCAGCCCTTCGATGGTATCGAGTGTCTCCCGGTAGACGGGCATGCGCGAGAAGCGCTGCTTCTGAATGAGTGACACGATCTCTTCTAGGGGGGCGTCGACCTCAACGGCCACAATCTCCGTCCGGGGTACCATCACTTCGGAGACCCTGGTCTCGCCCAGCTCGAACACCTTGCGCAGCATCTGTCGCTTCCCGCCCGGCTCGCCACCCATCTCCGCACTGGCGACCAGGATCTCGAGCTCTTCGAGTGGGATCTCGTGTCTCAAGGGACGGGGGACCTCCCCGAAGAGGCGCAGGAAGCCGTTTGAGATCAAAGTGAGTAGCTTGACCACCGGACTCAGGAGCCAGATGAAGAATACGATGGGTCCGATGACCAGGAAGGACCAGCTTTCCGGATGGCGGGCGGCGATGCTCTTAGGGATCATGTCTCCGAAAACAAGGATCAGGGCGGTCAAGGCAAAGGTGGCGAGAGTGATCGCCTCTGCCCGGCGTTCTGGATCGGAGACCGACAATGTGACCGCGTAGGTCACCAGCGAGCTCGCCGCAGTGTTCAGGAAGACGTTTCCAGTGAGGATGGTTCCCAATACCTTCTCCGGGTAGGTGAGGACCCGGCGGATGGTGGTAGCGCGGTGCCCCCTTTGTTCCTCCAGGTGACGCAGTCTGTACCGATTCAGGGACATCAAGGCGGTCTCTGAGCCGGAGAAAAAGGCAGAGAGGGCAAGAAAGACCAGGAATCCGATGAACGCTGCGGTGAGCATGAGGATGGCGCTTCTCGCAGAAGCCTATCACAGGAGTCCGTTGGGGAAACTAAGTGCAGAGGTTTCCACTTCGGTTTGACGTTTATTGATGTCGTTCCGGTGGGACGATTTCCTGGCGTTGTTCTTCCTGGCACTGAGACGGTGGTCCTCGCCGGAGTCTGGGTCGACCTCGTCTACTTTCTCCATCAAGCCATCAAGCGCGAGCGCTGAGAGCCCTCCAGCGCTTTCCGGCCAGCCGCCTGGCCGTTTGGATTAAGATCGAGGCGCCATGCGAATCTCGGTCATCGGGGCGGGCAGTTGGGGTACCGCCCTGGCGCGACTCGCCGCGCTCCAGGACCACCAAGTACGCCTGTGGGCCTACGAAACCGAGGTCGTCGAGTCGATCAGAGTCCGGCGCGTGAACGAGCTCTTCCTCCCCGACATCGAGCTGCCGTCCAGTCTCCTCGTCACCAACGACCTCGCGGAGACGACGCGGGGTGCCGAGATCTTGCTGATCGCCGTGCCCTCCCAACATGCGCGGGAGGTTCTGGGAAAGGTCACTCCCCACGTTCCTCCCGACGCTATGCTGGTAAGCGCCACCAAGGGGATCGAAGAGGAAACTCTCCTTCGCATGAGCGAGGTGATCGAGCAAGTCATGAGACCGAGCGGCGATTCCAGGGTGGTCGTGCTTTCCGGTCCCACCTTCGCCCGGGAGGTAGCCTCCGATCAACCAACCGCCCTGGTTGCCGCCAGCCACCGGCGGGAGCTGGCACGAAGGGTTCAGGAGGAATTGTCCTCCTTGACCTTTCGCATCTACACCAACGACGACGTCATCGGTGTCGAGCTGGGGGGCGCGTTGAAAAACGTCATTGCCATCGCCGCCGGTGTTTGCGCCGGGCTCGGCCTGGGACACAACCCGGTGGCGGCGCTCATGACCCGAGGGCTCGCCGAGCTTTCCCGGTTGAGTGTCGCCCTGGGCGGGCGCCGGAAGACCTTGGCGGGCCTGGCGGGGATGGGGGATCTGGTTCTGACCTGCACCGGTCAGCTTTCCCGCAACCGTACCGTTGGCGTCGAGCTGGGAAAAGGAAAGCCGCTTGCCGCCATCCTCTCCTCCATGCGCATGGTGGCAGAAGGGGTGCCGACCACGCACGCCGCCCTCGCCCTGGCTCGAAGACATGGGGTCGAAATGCCCATCACCTTCCAGATGCACCGGCTGCTCAACGGTGAGACGACTCCCGCCGAAGCCATTCGCAAGCTCATGAGCCGGCCTCTCAAAGGGGAATAGACTCCCCCCGCCATTCAGGAGACTCGGTGTCTTTGCAATCAGTGGTCCGTTCGAAGGTTAAGTTAAAGAGCTCGCGATGAGTAGCTTGCGCTATCAAAGGGATTGACAATTTTTGCAAAGAATAGTTGACAAAAAGTTGACGATCGCCCCGGCGTCTGGACAGTTCCAGGTCCAGGCCCGCACACCGTTGTTTGGCAGAAGCATATTCAAAAACCAAAACTCATCGTAGTAACTCATTTTATTTCAATGACTTGTCTTGATGTGGATTGACGATTGATATTTTAAATATATTGACAATAAATTGACAATAGGATATTAAAGGATCGAGTGGATACAAAGGAACGGATCCGTGGCTACCTGTCCAGGCGCCCATCCGCCTCAGGAAAGGAGCTTCGAGGCCACTCAGGCATTAGCAGGCAAGCCCTCAACGTGCACCTACGCACTCTCATCCAGTCCGGCGAGGTCATCAAAACGGGATCGACTCGTGGCGCTCGTTACATCTTGGCGTCGCGGGCTCCCGCGGCCGCCGTGGTCTCGAGGGATTTGGCACTCCGGGGCCTCGACGAGAGCGAGGTCTACGAAGAGCTGGCGACGGCGCTCAACTTACGGACCGTCCTTCGCCGCAATGTCGAGGCGATCCTCCACTATGCCTTTACGGAAATGCTCAACAACGCGGTCGAGCATTCGAAAGCCGATCGATGCAGGCTTGACTTACGCTTGGACGCGGGAAGGGTTTCCTTCACGATCCAGGATCGAGGGATCGGAGCCTTTTACTCGATTGCCTCTAACCTGGATCTGCCGGATGAACAGGCGGCACTCGTCGAGCTGCTCAAGGGTAAGACAACCACCATGGCGGGAACTCACACCGGGGAAGGTATCTTCTTCACCTCCAAGGCGGCGGATCGGCTCCTGCTACGGTCTCACCGGATCTTGGTAGAGTGGAACGGTTACCGAAAAGATCTGTTTGTCTCGCAGCGACGCTACATAAAAGGAACGTACGTCGATTTTCTCTTGCAGCGCGATGCGCGTCGACGTCTAGAGGATGTCTTTGAAGAATTCGCCCCGGCCGAGTATGACTTCCGTTTTCAAAAGACGAGGGTCTTCGTCAAGTTGCTGAAGAAAGACTATATCTCTCGGTCGGAGGCCAAACGATTACTTACCAACCTGGAAAAGTTCAGCGAGGTCACGCTCGACTTTAGAGACGTCAAGACTATTGGGCAAGGCTTTGCAGATGAGGTCTTCCGTGTCTTCGCCAAGCAGCACCCGGGCGTCAAGATCTCAGCCGAAAATACGAATGCACCGATTGATGCCATGTTGCGACACGTCGGGATGCGGTGAGCCGCCGGGGTCAAGCCTTGGTGTAGATTTGACTTCCTCGGCGCCGGAACTCCTCGGCCTTGTGTCAGGCCTTCCTGAAGCGCGGTTTCGGTGTCCAGCCCCTTCTCTCGGGCATATTCGCGCAATTCTTGAGTGATCTGCATCGAGCAGAAGCGCGGTCCGCACATGGAGCAGAAATGCGCCACCTTGGCTCCCTCTGCAGGAAGGATCTTCCTCACCGGCCCGTTGAGCCGTGTCCTCCCGTCGCACGGCCTCCACGCTACGCCTGGTCCAGCAGGAGCCACGCCAAGAGTGCCGCCATTTTCTGATCCGCGCCCCAGGGAGGTCCCACCTGTCGACCAAACTCGTTAACAGCCTCCCGCAGACGGGGCACCGGGCGGCATAGACGAGCCTCCGCCTGGGCTTCCAGATCCCGCGCTGGTACTCGAGACACTGCCAGACCGCTTCGCTCCGCTGCAGCGGCTAGGGCCTGCCTGAAGTGATCATCGTCCGCCGTGTGGATCAGCGCATGCGACGCGAGTATCGAGGCAAGCGAACTGCCCTTCCGGCCCGATGACTCGAGGACTCCGACCGAGGTCACACGGTACCCGCGCCCGGAGAGATCCTCCGCCAGTGCCTGGATTGCCGCGTACGCCATGCCCTTTGCCACAGCCATGTAGCCGTCCAAGCGTCGCGCGGCCTCCTCGACACCAAGAGTCTCAACCGCATGATAGGGTTGCTTGGACTCTGGGGCGCGATGGTCAGCCATCTCGACGCGCGACCGCGCAAGAACTCGGGCGTCCGTATGAGAGCCACCGAGTACAACCACGGCCGCCCAACCCGAGTGCGGAGCAAAGCCCATAACGGCGACTCCCGCTGCCACCATCACACGCTGCTCCTGATCGTTTCACGAGGTCCGCCGAACGCACTCGGCATCACCCGCGGCGCGTAGGCTGCCACCAGCGCCGTCGGGTGCATGCCGTGTTAGACGGCCCGCGATTGCACGTGTGCTGCCGACTTCTCCACGCCGCGTCGATTCCTAGCCTTCGAGCCGCGCCAGTCTCGCGGACGTACCCGCGGACGTGCCCGCTGATCGATGCCTACAGAAGGAGGTTGCGTAGGACGCCGAATGCCGCGATTGCAACGGCGAGCGCTC
>Ga0214473_10003656_pt1 | contig 18583 bp, 18 predicted proteins | sample RVTome_7_FD_203509 | JGI IMG/M metagenome (GOLD analysis project Ga0214473, IMG submission 203509) | Soil microbial communities from uranium-contaminated site in the Upper Colorado River Basin, Wyoming, United States - RVT98D197 | ecosystem: Environmental > Terrestrial > Soil > Contaminated >... | reverse complement strand
CAATGCCGGCTGCTCGAAGCCGGTCGCATCGTGCCCTGCACGGCAAGCCGGCTCGCGAATCCCGCGGCCGTGCCTGCGGCACCCCTGTACGGTGTCTGGATCTACGACCCGCGCGACCGGACGCAGCGGCCGGTATTCATGCCGACCGAGGGCCTGCGTTACTCGGAGGTCGTCGCGCTCGAGCCACGCGCGCAGCTGCCGATCGTGATCCTGGATGCGGTGCCCGGCGTCGACTACGATCCGGTGCTCGCCGCGGAAAACGTCGGCATCCTGAACATCAGGAGCGTCTACGACCTGGACGGCACCGATGTCGCGCCGGGCAGCATCACGGTGCTGCGCGATCCGGCACTCACGACCGCCGACGAGCGCCCGGCCCGTTTCCTGCGCGTCGAGAAGGCGGTGGGCCTGCCGGATGACGAGGTTCGGGACTTCCGCGCCACCGCCTTTGGCGCCGCCGGCGGTCTCGGCATGCGCGAGATCCTGGCCTATGCGCCCATCGAGCCCGATGGCTCCGTGCAGATCAAGCTGCCGGCTGGCGTGCCGTTCGCGGTCGGTGTCGTGGATCGCGACGGCAGGCGACTGACACCACGCCACCTCAACTGGATGCAGTTGCGGGCCGGTGAAGTCCTGACCTGCAACGGCTGCCACGTGCCGGCCGGCGCGCAAGCGGGCGCGCCGCCCGCGATATCGCATGGACGCCGCGACCTGTTCGCCGCCATGAATCCCGGCGCGCCGACCACCGGCCAGTCGTTCCCGAACACGAATCCGGCGATGTTTGCCGACCAAGGCGAAACGATGGCCGAGGTGCGCGCGCGCATCAGTTGTCAGACGAATTGCGCCGCACAGCTTCCCTCAGTCGACCTCATCTACGACGATGTCTGGACCGACCCGGTCGCGGCCGGCCGGCCGGCCGATGCCTCGTTCAACTATCGCTACGGCCAGCTGACGACGCCCGCGCCGACCAGCGCCACCTGCCAGGTCAACTGGACGGCGCTGTGTCGCATCGTGATCCATTATCCCAATCACCTGCAGCCGCTGTGGACATTGCCGCGCCTGGTCCTCGATGCCGGCGGCGCGGTGCTGGCCGACCGGACCTGCGTGTCCTGTCACAGCCCGGCCGACGCCGCGGGCGCCGTGCGGGTGCCGGCGGGTCAACTCGATCTGTCCAGCGGTCCGTCGCCCGATGAAGCCGATCATCTGGTGTCCTACCGCGAACTGTTGTTCACGGACAATGCCCAGGAAGTTAACATGGGCGCGCTGCAGGACATCCTGGTGCCGGGTCCGCCGGATCCGATCACCGGGTTGCCGACGCTGGTGCCCGTGCCCGTGAGTCCCTCGATGAGTGCAGCGGGTGCGCGGTCCTCGGCAACGTTCTTCAGCCGTTTCGATCCGGGTGGCTCGCATGCGGGCGACCTGAGCGCGGCGGAACTGAGGCTGATCGCCGAGTGGCTGGACATCGGTGGGCAGTATTACAACGACCCGTTCATGGCACCGACGAATTGAAGCGATGAGGCCCTTCATCGCCTGCGTGCTGCTCGCCTGCGCGGGCGTTGCTTTCGCCGCCGCTGGCGACGGGCTCGAGGTCATCGTCGTCGATCCCTATCTGGAGCTGCGAACGGGTCCCGGTCGCGGCTACCCGATTGTCCAGGTCGTGCCGCGTGGCGAAACGGTGCGGATCCTCAAGCGCCGAACGGACTGGTTCCACATTCGCGATGCCGCCGGCCGTGAAGGCTGGGTGCACCGAAGCCAGATCGCCGAAACGCTGGTGCCAGCGGGCGCACGCATCGAAATCGATGATCCCGCGCGCGAGGACTTCGGGGCCCACCGCCGCGAGGTCGGGCTGCTTGCCGGCGACTTCGGCGGCGCCAACGTGATCACCGCTTATGGCGCCTATGCGTTCAACGCGCACCTGTCGGGCGAGGTGGCGATTTCGCAGCTGCTCGGCAGTTTCTCCGATGGGCAGATCGCATCGCTCGGATTGACGCATTTCTTTCGCCCGGACTGGCGCATCCAGCCATTTGCGTCGATCGGCACGGGCCTGATCCATGTCGAGCCCAAGTCCGCCCTGGTGCAGGCTCCGGACCGCACGGATCAGCTGGCTTACGTCGGGGGCGGGGTGCGCGCCTACCTGGCGCGCCGCTTCATACTGCGGGCCGAATACAAGAACTACGTGGTCTTCACCGACCGCGACGAGAACGAGGAAGCCAACGAATGGAAAATCGGATTCGCATTCTTCTTCTGACGCTGGCCCTGGGGATGGCCGGATGTTCGTCGCTGCCCTGGCGCGACAAGCCTGCTACTGGCACCGCCACTGATGCCACCGCAGTTCGCAGCGACTCGACCGGCCAGGCCAGTGCCAAGGTGAGCGGCGGGCAGGTCACCGGTGGTGCCGAAGGACCGGCGGTCATCGATCCCCAGGTCGAACGGCGCGAGGTGCGCCCGGCCCGCATTGACACGGAAAATTGGGAGGCCGGCGCCTATGTCGGGTCCCTGTCGGTCGAGGATTTCGAGGTCAACGTCGTGTACGGCCTGCGGTTCGCGTATCACGTCAATGAGGATTTCTTCGCCGAGGGCATCGTCGGCCGCACCGACGCCGGACTGTCCAGTTATGAGCGCCTGTCGGGTTCGGCCTCGTTATTGACCGACAGTGAGAGGGAGTTCACGTACTACAGCCTCGGCTTCGGCTGGAATGCCCTTCCGGGCGAGGTCTTCCTGGGTGGCAAGCGGGCGATGAACAGCGCCGTCTACCTGACGCTCGGCGTTGGCGGTACGCGCTTTGCTGGCGGCGACCGGTTTACGGTCACGATGGGTGCGGGCGCGCGGGTGCTGGTCAAGGACTGGCTCGCAGCGCACCTCGACGTGCGTGATCACGTGATGGAGGTCGATGTCGTGGGCAGCACCAAGACCACCCACAATCTTGAAGCGACGCTGTCCCTGACGGCGTTCTTCTGAGGGCGGAGTTTCGATGAAACCGGATCACCGCTTGTTTGTCACGACATTGCTGATGGGATTGCTCGCCCTCGGCAGGCCCGCGCTCGCAATCGACGGGGCACCCCCGGCGCCGGACTTCAGGCTCACGAACCGGGCGGGCGGTGAATTGTCGCTGTCCGGACTGCATGGCCAGGTCGTGATGATCAACTTCTGGGCCAGCTGGTGCGGGCCCTGCCGGCAGGAGTTCCCGGCGCTCGACGAGATGTACCGCAAGTACAGGCCGATGGGATTTGCAATGGTCGGCATCAACGTCGAGAGCGACAAGGCGGACGCCGAGCGCTTCCTTGGCATGCGGCCGGTCAGCTTTTCGATCCTGTTCGACCCCGACAATCGCGTCAGCGGCAGCTACGGCGTCAGCGCGATGCCGACGACGGTGCTGGTCGACCGGCAGGGCCGGCTGCGCTGGCAGCATCGCTCCTACAGACCGGGCGACGAGGCGAAGTACATCGAGCAGATCCGCGCGATGCTGCGGGAGTCGCCGTGAGCCTCGCACGCGCCATGTTGCTGGTGCTCGCGATCCTCGCGTCTTCCGGCTGCTCGCCGATCGAGCCCTGGGTCAAGCCCTACGAACGCGAGAATCTCGCCGATCCGATCATGGCCTGGGATCGCGACCCGATCGCCTCTTCCTACATGCGCCATGTCTACGAGTCGCGCGAGGGCGCCCGCGGCGGCGGCGGCGCCACCGGCGGCGGCTGCGGATGCAACTGAACCCGGCAACCCGCCGCCTCGCAGGCGTCCTGGCCGCGGGCCTGTTGCTCGGGCCGGTGTCGTCCCTCGCCGGCGTGCTGCCGGACGACCGCGCCGACCTGATGTACCACTACTATGACGGCGGCGGCGTCGAGATCGACGGGCCCTCGGTGCTCGTGCGCAAGAAATTCGCCGAGAAATACGCCGTCAGCGCCAGCTATTACGTCGACATGGTCACGAGCGCATCGATCGACGTCGTCACGACGGCCAGCCCTTATAGCGAGGAGCGCACCCAGTACGGCTTCGGCGTCGAGTACCTGCGCGGCAAGGTCACCTATGCGGCCAGCTTCAGCAACAGCAGCGAGAATGACTACGAGTCCGACACCGCGAGCTTCTCGATCAGCCAGGACATGTTCGGCGACCTGACCACCGTCTCGTTGTCGTTCAGCCGCGCCTGGGACGACGTCACGCGCCGTGGCGACTCGGTGTTCAGCGATCAGATCGACCGGCGGATATACGCCGTGGACATCTCGCAGATCGCGAGCCGCAAGCTGGTCCTGGGGCTGTCCTGGGAAACGATCACCGAGGAAGGGTTCCTCAACAACCCCTACCGCCAGGTGCGCTATGTCGACCCGGCCGAAGCCCGTGGTTACTCATACGACCCGGAACGCTACCCGCGCACCCGTACCGGCAACGCGCTGGCCGCGCGCGCGCGCTATTTCCTGCCCTATCGCGCTGCGCTACAGGGCGAATACCGCTGGTACAACGACACTTGGGGCATTGATTCGAGCACCTTCGAGGTCGGCTACACGCATCCGATCGGGGAGCGCTGGACTTTCGACGCGCACTTGCGCTACTACATGCAGGACGCGGCCGATTTCTATTCCGACCTGTTCCCGTTCCGGAATTTCCAGAACTTCCTGGCGCGCGACAAGGAACTGTCGACCATGGACAGCCTGACGCTCGGTGTCGGCATCAGCTATGAGTTCAAGGTCCCGAGGGTCGAGTTCCTCGACAAGGCGACGGTCAACCTGAAATTCGACCGCATTCAGTTCAACTACGACGATTTCCGCGACCTGCGGCCCACCGGCCTGGCGCCCGGTACCGAGCCGCTGTACAGCTTCGACGCCAACGTCATCCGGCTGTTCGTGTCCGGCTGGTTCTAGGGAGCCATTGGCGCAGGCGGCGCCAGTCCCTTCGAATAGAGCACTTGGCCGTCGCTCCGCACGATGACGGCATCGACGTCTTCCTGCGTCTCGATCAGCGCCAATCCCCGCTCGGGCCCCATCACGAACACGCTCTTCGTCAGGCCCTCGGTGATGATGGCTTCGGGGCCAATCACGGTGACGCTGCGCACGCCGACCGGGCTCTTCCCGGTGTGCGGATCGATGATGTGATGGTAACGGACGCCCCCCTCGTCGAAATAACGCTCGTAGTCACCGGAGGTCGAGATCGCCGCATCCTCGAGCGGGATCCTGGCGATGACGCGGTTCGGATCGTCGGGGTGCCGGATACCCACGACCCATGGCCGGCCGCGCCGGTCGCCCAGGATCCGGCTGTCACCGCCGGCCGTGACGGTGCCATTCGCAATGCCATGCGTGCGGAGGATCCGGACGGCTGAATCGACCGCATGGCCCTTGGCGATGCCGCCGAGATCGATCCGCACGCCCGGTTCCAGGAACCGCACCGTCGAGGCCACGCGGTCGATCACGACATGCCGCCAGCTGATTGCCGGTAACGCAGCTGCAATCTGTGCCTCGCTGGGATGGCGCCGCTCGCGGTAGTCGTACAGGTAACCCACGCTCGCGTAGGTGATGTCGAAGGCGCCGCCGGAGAGCTCGGAGAACTGCAGGGCCCTGGCGATCAGCTCGACCAGTTCGTGGTCCACCTTCACCGGCATCGTGGCGGCGTCGCGATTGATCCGCGAGAGCTGGCTGTCGGGCCTGTAATGCGACATCAGCTCGTCGATGCGGTGCATCTCGGCGATCACCGCATCGATTGCGGCCGCGGCGGCAGTGGCGTCGTCGTGCCAGACCTCGACCGCGATGCGCGTGCCCATGATCGCCGCTTCGCGCTCGTGCCATTCGGCGCGGGCGCAAAGCGGCGTCAGCAGCAGAAGCGTGGTGACCACGCTTGCAATTCGGCGCATCATGACCATCCCAGTGTGGACGATACGGCGTGGCGGTGTCGATTCGACCGGCCTGGCCGTCGCGCAATGGCTACACTATCAACATACGGCCCGTTCGCCGGGGAACCTGTCAGCCTTGTCATGGTCTGTCCGGTCGGGCCCCGAACAGGAAACACCGACATGAAATTTCTTGGATTCACACTCGCCGCCCTGCTGGCGGGATCGCTTGCCACGGCGCCCGCGGCGGCCGTCACGCGCGAGGAAACCACGATCCAGAGCGCGATGGTCGTGCTGCGCGAGTTGCAGGCAATGCCGGACCAGCAGATACCGGACCGGCTGCTGGCGCGCGCCCAGGGCATCGTCATCCTGCCCGCCAATTTCAAGGTGGGGTTTGGTCTCGGTGCACGATTTGGCACCGGCGTGATGCTGGTTCGCACCCCAGGCCATGAGTGGAGCAATCCGGCCTTCGTGAAGACCGGCGGTGGCAGCATCGGCTGGCAGGCCGGGGGCCAGGTTGCCGATATCGTGCTCGTGCTGACGACCAGGCGCAGCATCGAAGGCATCACCGACGGCAAGCTGACGCTCGGCGCCGACGCCTCCGTCGCGGCCGGCCCGGTCGGCCGCACCGCAATGGCCTCGACCAGCCTGACCTTCGATTCCGAGGTCTACGCCTACTCACGGACCAAGGGGCTGTTCGCCGGCGTCTCGCTGGAAGGCAGCGGCATCTTCATCAACAACAAGGCGAATCGCCGTTTCTACCTGGGTGAAAATAGCGCGACGGCGATCTTGTCGGCCACGACCACGCCGCCGGCGCCCGCCGACGAGCTGGTCGCCGAAATCCGCCGGATCACCTCGGTCGCCGCCCAGTCGGCTGCGAGCGAAGCGCCGCAGCCCGCGACGGAAGCGGCCAAGCCCGAATCCCCGGCGGAGGCACGCACGTATCCGTTGCCTGACCCGGAGCCCGGCGCAGAGCCGCGCTGACGCAGGCACCAGGGGGCCCCGCGTGAAAGTCGGCGTGATCGGCCTCGGCACGATGGGCAAGCCTATTGCGCAGCGCATCGCGCGCGCCGGCCATGAGATTCTCGCCTGGAACCGCACGCCCGGCCGCGGTGACGGTCTTCCCGCCGATACCGCCGTCGCAGTACGGACTGCCGGGGAAGCGTGCCAGGCCGAAGTCGTGATCACGGTCCTGAGTGATGACGCGGCCGTGGAGGCCGTCATGTTCGACCGCGGGCGGCTCATCACAACTGGCATGCCGGGACTGATTCACGTCGGCATGAGCACGATCAGCGAAAGCCTTGCGCGCCGTCTCGCCTCGGCACATGAGGCAGCCGGCCAGTCCTACGTCTCGGCGCCGATGTTCGGACCGCCCGATGCCGCAGCGGCCGGCAGGCTCCTGATCGTCGCGGGCGGGCAGCACAGTGTCCTCGAACGCGTGCGCCCGGTCCTCGAAGCGCTGGGCAGGCTGCAGGTCATCGGCGAGGATCCTGCCGCTGCCAATGTCGTCAAGTCAGCCGGAAATTTCCTGATGGCCGCAGTCGTCGAGAGCCTGCGCGATGCCATGCTGATCGTGCACGCTGCCGGAGTCGATCCGCGCGAGTTCGCGGGAATCGTCACGCAGTCGCTGTTTCCGACGCCGGTCTACCAGTATCTCGGCGGCCTGCTGGCGGCGCGCCAGGCGCAGGGCGGCTCGCGCCTGCCGAACCCGTTCCTGCGGGGCGCACGGCAATGCGCCGAGACCGCGGAACATCTCGGACTCGATGCACCGCTCGTCAACTACATCGACGGTCAGTCAGTTGAGCGTCCGGCGACAGCGAGCCCGACCGGGCAGGTCACGCCCGTTCCCTCCAGACCGCAATAGCCGGCGGGATTCTTCGCCAGGTACTGCTGGTGATAGTCCTCGGCGTAGTAAAAGGTGGGCGCGGGCTGCACCTCGGTCGTAACCGCCCGGACATGGCCGGCCGCGCTGAGCGCGCGCTGGTACGCCGCCTTCGATTCCTCCGCCTGCCGTAGCTGGTCTTTGTCGGTCGCATAGATTGCCGAGCGATATTGGGTGCCGACGTCGCCGCCCTGGCGCATGCCCTGCGTCGGATCATGCGATTCCCAGAAATGCCGCAGCAACTCGGCGTAGCTGATACGCGCCGGATCGAACACGACGCGCACGACCTCGGTGTGCCCGGTCTTTCCGGTGCAGACTTCCTGATAGCTCGGATTCGGCGTGAAGCCGCCGGCATAGCCGGCTGCGGTTGAATGGACGCCCGGCAGTTTCCAGAACAGCCGCTCGGCGCCCCAGAAGCAACCCATGCCGAACATCGCGAGTTGCAGGCCTGCCGGAAACGGCGGTCCCATTCGATTGCCGTTGACGAAGTGCGCCTCCGGCACGGGCATCCCGGCCTGACGGCCGGGCAAGGCATCCGCGGCAGCCGGCATCGTGGTACTACGCATCTTTCACTCCATGCGACCGGGCGTCAGGCGAGCAGCAGCTCGCGCACGCCATTGATGATGAATTGCACGCCGATGCAGATCATCAGGAACCCGAGGATCCGCGCAATCGCGCCGATGCCTGCGCTGCCCAGCTTGCGGCTGAGCGGCCCGGCGGCGCGCAGCACGAAGTAGCAGACGAGCGCCGCGACGGCGATGCCGATGATGACGCCGACATGTTCGACGACGACACGGGCGCCGCTCTCCGCGTGCCGGATCGTCGAGGACATCGAGATGACGGTGGCGATCGAGCCCGGGCCGGCGAGTGATGGCATCGCGAGTGGCGAGAACGAGATGTCGGCCTTGGACTGGGCCTCGGCGAGGGCCTCGGCCGACATCACCGGGACTGCATCGGGGAACAGCATCCGGAAGCCGAGGAAGGCGATCACCAGGCCGCCCGCGATGCGCAGCCCCGGGATAGAAATGCCGAAGACCTGCATGATCAGCGTGCCGAGCAGCAGGAAGGCGACCAGGATTCCGCTCGCGTAGATGCAGGCCTTGCGCACCTGGCGTTCGCGCACGGCGGGGTCCAGGTGTGCGCCGATGGCGAGCAGCAGCACGGCCGTGCCGACCGGGTTGATGATCGGCAGCAGGGTCAGGACCGCGAGACCCACGTAACCCAGGAAATCCGCGACAAAATCCATGGCCCGCCTATCTTACAATGCGCGCATGAGGGCATCCGGCGGCAATCGGCGTATCCACCTCACCCAGGCGCTTTACCTGCTGCTGCTCGCGGCAGTTGCGACGAGCAACGGACGAATGCTACACGGCGCCGGTGCGCTCCTGGCGCAATCCGCGGGATTCCTGCTGGTCGTCACAGCCGTCCTGGGGCGGCTCTGGATCACGCTCTTCATCGCCGGCCGCAAGGACAAGCAGCTCGTGCAGGATGGTCCGTTCTCGATCTGCCGTCACCCACTGTATCTCTGCTCCACCCTTGCCGCGTTCGGCATCGGGCTCACGACGCTTTCGTTGACCCTGACGATTGCGCTGCCGCTCATCGTCGGCGCGATGGTCGTCGTCACGGCCCGGCGCGAGGATGCCTTGCTGCATGCGGCCCATGGCGCCGCCTGGCGCGAGTACCGCGACCGGGTGCCTGCATTCTGGCCGGCCTGGTCGCTGGCCCGGCTGCCGGAATCCGTCGCCGTGCCGCTGCAGATCTACCGCAAGGCCTTCCTCGATGCCGCCGCATTTCTCGGCCTGTGGCTGCTGGTCCTCGTGCTCGAGAGCCTGCGCGCCGGCGGCGCCTGGCCCGCCCTCTTTCGCCTGCCTTGAGGCGGGCGCATGAAACTCCTGAAATCCGACCTGTTCGGCTGTGTGCAACTCGCCGAGGGGCGCGGCTGGGCGGTCGTCATCCGCGACACGAGCGCCGCGCGCTGGTCGCTTGCCTGGCTCGCGCGCCTGCTGTGCCGTCGCGAGGGACGGGCCCTGGCACGGCTTGACGCATTGCCGGGCACGCCGCGGCTTCTCAGCATGGATTGCCGGAGCCTGCATCGCGAGTGGATCGAAGGCCGGCCGATGCAGATCGCCAGGCCGCGCAATCCCGATTACTTCCGCCAGGCCCGGCGCCTCGTGGCGGCGCTGCACCGCCGCGGCGTGGCGCATAACGACCTCGCCAAGGAGCCCAACTGGCTGGTCACGCCGACGGGTGCGCCAGCGCTCGTGGATTTCCAGCTCGCCACGGTGTCGGTGCGGCGCGGGCGCCTGTTCCGCGCCCTGGCGCGCGAGGACCTGCGTCACCTGCTGAAGCACAAGCGTGTCTATTGCCCGGAACGGCTGACCGCGCGCGAGCAACGGATCCTCGCGACACCCGCGTTGCATTCCCGCATCTGGATGGCCACGGGCAAGCCGGTCTATCGCTTCGTCACGCGCCGGTTGCTGGACTGGGAAGATCGCGAGGGTGCGGGCGACCGCCGATTCTAGAGAACCCGGGCCGCCCATTTGGAGTGCCGGCGCAAATTCGCTATCGTGGGCCCATGGCAATCTCCAACGAACACAACCTGCGCGCACCGATGCCGGCGCTGCGCCCGTTCGGCATCCGGGTCCGGCTCAGGCCCGGCGATCCCTTTGCGAAGCTGGTCGGAGCGGACTGGGAGGCGACACACTGGTACGCGACCGAATCCGAACGTGATACGGCCCTTGATGACATGTCGGGCCGACATGTCTACTCGCGCAGCGGGGACGAACCGTCGGTCGTGTTCGAGAGGATCAGGCAGCCTGACGCGAGCTAGCGCACGCGGCCCAGCAGCAGGTAGAAGCTGCGACTGCCGTCCTCGTCGACGCCTGCGGCAAGATAGATCGGACCGAGAAAGGTATCGAAACCGAGGAACGCCGCGCCATTGACCCGCGCGGAATCGAAGTCGATGTCGCTGCGCCGCTCCCAGACATTGCCGATCTCGAACGACATGCCGAGGTAAGTCGGCACATTCAGGAATCCTTCCCCACCGCTGCCGATGCGCCGGTAGTAAATTGCGCGGGCGATGCCGAAGTGCGGGCCGCTCAGCGATTCGGCTGGCAGTCCCGACAGGTTGAACAGCCCACCCAGCGAGTAGAAGTCCGGCACCGAGTCCTGCGGGCCAGACACTGCAATACCTCCGGTCGCCCACAGCAGATAGGTGCTGCGGCCATGCGAGCGGGCGAACATCCATTCCGCAGAAATCCGGTCCGCGTCGACGTCGTCGCCGAGCCCTTCGCGCGGGCCGTTCCATTGCAGCGCGAACAACTCGCCGTCCCGCGGGAAATAGACGTCGTCCAGCCGGTCTACGCTGAAGCGCGAGACCAGCTCGCCACGATCGAAATCCCCACGCGGCGGCAGGTTCGGATCCGCGGGATCTCCGACCAGTAGCTGCTGGCTTCCCGCGCCGCGCACCAGTCCGAGGCGCAGTTCGCCCCAGTGGCCGAATTCCCGGCCGAAATCCAGGCCGGCCTCGTGATTGCGCACGCGATAGGTCGCGAGCCGTTCGTCGTCTGAAATGATGTCAAAGTTCCGTCGCTCGACCAGCAGCCGCGGCGCTACGAACCAGCGCGAGGAATAGCCGAGCGGCTGGTAGAACTCCGTCAGGAGCCGCGGGCTCTCGCCGACGCGCAGATCCGTCTGCCACTCGGCGCCAAATGCATTGACTTCGGTGACTTGGATGCGAACCCCGGCATTGAAGCTGTTGGAACCCTCGAAATCGTCCTGCAGCTCGAGGCCGAAGTGGAGGTAATTCGGGCCCCAGCTCTTGCGCCTCGCCGCGACCTCGATGCCGTCGGCATTGCCATCCCGGACGATCGAGTAGTCCAGCGACTCGAAAATGTCGTCGCCGTAGAGTCGCGACAAGTGCCGCTCCATTGCCTGCGGATCGAGCGTCTTGCCGACGACCGGCGAGAGATCTGCTTCGATGCGCTCGCGATAACGCCGGGATCGCTCATCCACGCGCACGAACCGGATTTCGGGCAGTGCCGCCTCGCGCGCTGCGCGCGCCGCGACATAGCCTTGCCACTCGGCTTCGCCGACGGAGAGTGCCGAGAGACGCGCAGTCTGTGCGCGCGCGGCATCGCTTCCGAGTGTCACCGTGCGATCGACAACCGTGAAATCCATCGATTGCATCGTGCCAAGTGCCGGTTCGATCAACAGGTCGCTGTCAGTCAGCAGGCTGCGCTGCCGAGCTGTTTCGCGTTCCATCATGATCGTCAGCATCTGGTTCGAGACTGTGAGCGCGGAGTTCAGCTCGCGGCGGCCGACCAGCTGGAACCCGGCATCCACGGCGATGACGATGTCGACACCCATGTCCCTGGCGACATCCACCGGAAGATTTTCCACGAGCCCGCCGTCCACCAGCAGCCGCTCCTCGATTTCCACCGGCGCGAAGACGCCGGGCGCCGACATGCTGGCGCGCAGGGCCTCGGTCAGGTCGCCGCCCGCAAGCACCCGGCGCTCGCCCGTCTCCAGGTCGGTGGCGATCGCCCGGAAGCGGGTCGGCAGCCGGTCGAAGTCGTCGATGCCCGCGATTGCGATTGTCTCGCGACGCAGGATCTGCGTGAGTTTCTGGCCCTGGATCAGGCCGCGCGGCACCCGCAGCTTGCCGCTCTTGACGCCCAGCGGAAAGCGGACCAGGAACTCCCGATCGTCCTGCTTGCGACGAAAGCTCATGTCCTCACGCGGCGGGCGGTCCCGGAACGCGTTCCTCCAGTCAAGCGTCCGCACCAGTGACTCGATTTCCGCCGCCGACATGCCGCAGGCGTACAAGCCGCCGATCACGGCGCCCATGCTGGTGCCCGCGATCGCTTCGACCGGGATGCGCTGTTCCTCAAGGACCTTCAGCACGCCCACGTGCGCGAGCCCGCGTGCGCCGCCACCGGACAGCACCAGCCCGATGCGCGGGCGTGCCTGCTGTTCGTCATCGGCGGCCGTCACGGCCGACGCAGCGCAGGCGATCAGCAGACATAGAGTTAATGCGAAGGAGCGGGCCATTTCGTGCGTCCATCCGGACGACGGGATGGTAGCACGCAGGTGCGCAGGGAGAAGATTCCGGTCATCCCAGTCATGTATCGTATGGCCATGAAGCTCGACGCCATTTCCCGTGAACGTCTCCCGTCGCTGCTGCGCGCCATGCCGAAGGCCGAGCTGCACATGCACATCGAAGGGTCGCTCGAACCAGAGTTGATGTTCGCCTTCGCGCGGCGAAATGGCCTGAGCCTGCCCTACCAGAGCGTCGAGGAATTGTGCGCGGCCTACGCGTTCACCAACCTGCAGAGTTTTCTCGACATTTACTACGCCGGCGCCAGTGTGTTGCTTAGGGAACAGGACTTTGAAGACATGGGCATGGCCTACTTTGGGCGCGCAGCTGCTGACAACGTCGTGCACGCCGAGATCTTCTTCGACCCGCAATCGCACACGGCGCGTGGAGTGAGCTTCGAAACCGTGATCAATGGCCTTACGCGCGCCTGCGAGCGCGCGCGCAGCGAACTAGGCATGAGTGCCGCGCTGATCATGTGCTTCCTTCGCCACCTCAGCGAGGATGAAGCCTTTGCCACGCTTGAAGAGGCGTTGCCGTCCAGGGGTCGGTTCATTGGCGTTGGTCTCGACGGCAGCGAGCGCGGTCATCCGCCAGAGAAGTTCGCCCGCGTTTTTGCGCGCTGCCGCGATCTCGGCTTGCGGCTGGTTGCGCACGCCGGTGAGGAGGGTCCACCCGCCTATGTCCGGAGCGCGCTCGACGTGCTCAAGGTCGAGCGCATCGATCATGGCGTGCGCTGCGTCGAGGATCCGGCTTTGGTGCAGCGCCTGGCACGTGAACGCATCCCACTCACCGTGTGTCCACTCTCCAATGTGAAGCTGCGCGTCTTCAGGTCGCTCGCCGAGCACAACCTCGCCGCCCTGCTGGGCGCGGGCCTGTGTGCGACCGTCAACTCCGACGACCCGGCGTATTTTGGCGGCTACATCAACCAGAATTTCTACGAGACATTTGCCACGCTACCAGCCTTGACGGCTCGTCATGCGTACCAGCTTGCAAGCAACGGCTTCGAGGCAAGTTTCGCGGACGTGGCGGACAAACAGCGTTGGCAACACGCGCTGGACGCCATTTTCGCGCTACCGGGATCCTGAATCTGGCCCGTCTCGATCGTGAACCGGCGTTCCCATCACGTAAGTTCTAAAGACGGCGCGATCGTCGCCCAAGGTCATCAGCAGAAGGAGCCGCTCCGCGAGACCGCGTGCAAACGCCATGCGCCGCTCCAGCAGCGGCGTGGCCGCCAGGTCGAGCACGACGAAATCGGCCTCCCGGCCCGTTCCGAAGCTGCCGATCCGGTCATCGAGGTCAAGCGCGCGCGCGGCGCCCAGCGTGGCCAGATAGACGGCGCGCAGCGCCGACAGCTTATGGCCGAGCAATTGCGCCACCTTGCAGGCATCGTGCATGACACGCAGCAGGCCGAAGCTCGTTCCACCGCCGACGTCGGTGCCAAGCGCGACGCGCACGCCCGCGGCTGTCGCGCGCTTCAGGTCAAAGAGACCGCTACCCATGAACAGATTGCATGTGGGGCAGTGCACGAGTGCCGTGCCGGTTGCTGCCATGCGCGCCAGATCCATGTCGTCCAACCAGATGCCATGCGCCAATGCCGCGCGCTTGCGGAGCAGCCCGTAGTGATCGTAGACGTCGAGATAGCTGCGCCGCTCCGGAAAGAGCTGTTTGACCCAGGCGACTTCTTCCTCGCTCTCGGCGACGTGCGTGTGTACATAGAGATCCGGATGCTCACGGGCCAGGCTGCCGGCGCCGGCGAGCTGCTCGGGCGTCGAACTGGGCGCGAAGCGTGGGGTTATTGCATATTGCATCCGTGCGCGGCCGTGCCAGCGCTCGATCAGCGCCAGCGACTCGGCGTAGCTCGAAGCAGCGGTGTCCTTGAGATAATCGGGGCAGTTGCGGTCCATCATCACCTTGCCGGCAATCAGGCGCATACCTCGTGCCAGCCCGGCTGCAAAGATGGCATCCACTGAGGCGCGATGGACGCTGCCCATCACCAGCGCCGTGGTCGTGCCATTGCGCAGCAGCTCCGCAATGAAAAACTCGGCGACTTCCCGTGCGTGCGCTTCGTCAGAGAACGCCCGCTCGGCCGGGAACGTGTACTCCTCCAGCCACTCGAGCAGCTTGCCGCCGTAAGAACCAATGATATCGGTCTGGACGAAGTGAACGTGCGCATCGATGAAGCCGGGCAGGATCAGCTTGCCCGAGTAATCGTCAAGCGCCGTCGTGGCGGAGAGTCGCGGTAATAGTTCTTGCGCGCTGCCGACTTCGGCTACATGACCGTCCTCCACGATCAACAGGCCGTCCTCGTGATACTCGAAGGTGCCGGCGCGATCGTGCTCGATCGGGTCCTCCAGAAAATGAAGGATCGAGCCGCGAATCGCCTTCTGCCTCGAATCGTCCGCCTTTAAGTTCATCGCCCGGGTTCCGCCTGGCTGCCAAGTGGACAAGCTTAAACCCATAACGTGTAGAATTGACCCAAGCATGGGTCGCCTGACGACGCACGTAGTGGATCTGATGAGCGGAACGCCAGCTGGCGGCATGACGATCGAGCTGGCGGCCGTCGACGGCTCGCTGCGTCGCCCGGTTGTGAAGGCGACTACCAACCGCGACGGGCGCTGTGATGGAGCCCTGCTCGAAGGCGAGCGGTTCACGGCCGGCGTCTGGCAGCTGGAATTCCACGTGGCCGACTATTTCAGGGCGCGAGGCGTGCAGCTCCCGAACCCACCCTTTCTCGATGTCGTGACTGTGTGTTTTGGCGTGGCAACTCCCGATCAGAATCATCACGTTCCACTACTCGTCACACCGTGGAGCTACTCCACCTATCGCGGTAGCTAGAGGTTGAAGTTGAGCGGCGAGCACACGATCCGCTTCCTGATGGATGGTGAGGTCCACACCGTCCTGGACTTCGATCCGACAACTACCGTGCTGCAATATTTGCGCGATCATCTTGGCCGCTGTGGCACGAAGGAAGGTTGCGCCGAGGGTGATTGCGGCGCCTGTACGGTCGTTCTGGCCGAGCTCTCAGGAAATAAGATCAAACATCGGGCGATCAACTCCTGCATCCGATTTCTCCCGACCCTGGACGGCAAGGCGCTGCTCACCGTCGAGAGCCTCAAGTCGGCTACTGGCGGGGAGCTACATCCCGTGCAGCGGGCGTTGGTCGAGTGTCACGGCTCACAGTGCGGCTTCTGTACGCCGGGATTCGTCATGTCGCTCTACGCGCTGTACCAGACTGACCGTAATCCCGGCGAAGACGTCATTCGCCACGCATTGTCGGGGAATCTTTGCCGCTGCACGGGTTATCGACCGATCCTGACCGCGGCGCGGCGCATGTACGAGTATCCGGACGTCGTCCGCTCGGCGCGCGATCCCGAGCTCAAGAAGCAACTGCTGGCGATTCGAGTCACCCGCGAAAAGCGTCTGAGCGCCGCGAACTCGACTTACCTCGCGCCGACCACGGTCGCAGAACTTGCGCAGGCGCTCGCCGCGCGGCCGGACGCCACGATCCTCGCCGGCGGCACCGACGTCGGCCTGCGCGTAACGAAACAGCATGCGGACCTGCCAATAATCGTCTACATCGGCAACATCGACGAGCTGAATGGCGTTGTCAGGACGGATCAGCACCTCGAAATCGGCGCCGGCGTCAGCCTGACCGATGCCTTCGCCGCACTGCTCGCCGAATACCCGGACCTGTGGGAAATCGCCAGGCGTTTTGCCTCGCCACCGATCTGCAATTCCGGCACGCTTTGCGGCAACATCGCGAACGGCTCACCCATCGGCGATTCGATGCCGGCGCTGATCTGCCTCGGCGCGGCGGTTGTGCTGCGATCTGGAGCGGACTCGCGTAGCGTCCCGCTCGAGAACTTCTACGTCGACTACATGAAGAAGGACCTGCGACCGGGCGAGTTCGTCGCCGCAGTGCGCGTCGCGCGGGCGCGCAAAGGGCAGATCGTCCGTTCGTACAAGATCGCGAAACGATTCGATCAGGACATCTCGGCCGTCTGCGGCGCCTTTGCCATTGAACTGGCCGCGGGGCGTGTGCGCTCGGCGCGCGTCTGCTTCGGCGGCATGGCGGACACACCGCGACGTGCCAGAACCTGCGAACAAGCGCTGATCGGAGCTGATTGGAGCCCGGCGGGGATCGGCAAGGCCGTTCAGGCGCTCGCGAAGGATTTTCAGCCGATCGAGGATTTCAGGGCGTCGCAGGCGTATCGGATACGCGTCGCCGGCAACCTTCTGCGACGCTTCCTCGCCGAATTGTCGCAGGCTGACGGGAATACGAGCGTATGGAGCTATGCCGGTTGATCGCAGCGGTCGCGGGCATGATCGTATCCGGGGCGGCGTCGGCGAGGCGGAGCCTCACGAGAGCGCCCATCTGCACGTCACCGGCGAAGCGCTCTACGTCGATGACATCCTGCTGCCCGACGGAACCCTGCATGCGGCGATCGGGATCAGCGAGCGTGCCCATGCTCGCATCCGCAATCTGGATCTGAGCGACGTCGTGGCGGCTTCCGGCGTGGTCACGGTGCTGACCGTGGCCGACATTCCCGGCGAGAACAATCATGGTCCGGTGCTGCACGACGATCCGATCTTCGCCGAGGAGATTGCTGAGTACGCGGGCCAGTCGCTGTTCGCCGTGGTGGCGACGTCGGTGGATGCGGCGCGCAAGGCTGCGCGTCTCGCCCGCATCGAATACGAGGATCTCGAGCCGGTCGGCGACGTGAGGACGGCGCTCGAGCGTCAGTCATTCGTGCTGCCGACGCGGACTCTGACTCGCGGCAAACCGACGGAGACAATCCGCGCAGCCCCACACCGGCTGAGTGGCTCGCTTGCCGTCGGTGGCCAGGATCATTTCTATCTCGAGGGTCAGATCGGCGTCGCCCTGCCCGGCGAGGATCGGACGATGCTGGTGTACAGCTCGACCCAGCACACGAGCGAAGTGCAGCGCCTGGTCGCGCACTGCCTCGGGCTCCGCGCGTCGGACGTCGTCGTCCAATGCCGGCGCATGGGAGGCGGTTTTGGCGGCAAGGAGACCCAGCCCGCACTCGTCGCCTGCATTGCCGCGATCGGCGCGCGGAAGACCGGCAAACCCGTCAAGCTGCGGCTGGATCGCGACGCCGACATGCTGATTACCGGCAAACGCCATCCATTCGATCTGAGCTACGAGGTCGGTTTCGACGACGAGGGCATGATCCGCGGCATCCGGCTGACGATGGCGTCGAACTGCGGGCGCTCCGCGGATCTGTCGGAAGCCGTCAACGGGCGGGCGATGTTCCATGGCGACAACTGTTACTACCTGTCCGACGTGGAGATCGTGTCGCATCGCTGCAAGACCAACCAGCCCTCGCATACTGCCTTCCGCGGATTCGGCGGTCCGCAAGGCATGATGCTGATCGAGTGCGTCATCGACGACATCGCGAGATCCCTGGGAAAAGAGCCGCTCGAGGTCCGCAGGGTCAATTTCTATGGTCAGACCAGTCGCAATCTCACTCCTTACGGCATGGTCGTCGAGGACAACATCATCGATCGGATCGTGGACGAGCTCGCGAAGCGCGCGGAGTATCGCGAGCGCCGCGCAAGTGTGACGGCCTTCAATGCCTCGAACACGGTGCTCAAGCGAGGCATCGCGCTAACGCCGGTGAAGTTCGGGATTGCGTTCACCACCACACACCTCAACCAGGCCGGCGCGCTGCTTCACATTTTCCTGGACGGTTCGATCCTGCTGAATCATGGCGGCACGGAGATGGGCCAGGGGCTGCACACCAAGGTGGCTCAGGTTGTCGCCCAGGAACTGCAGGTG
>Ga0214473_10003655_pt1 | contig 18589 bp, 14 predicted proteins | sample RVTome_7_FD_203509 | JGI IMG/M metagenome (GOLD analysis project Ga0214473, IMG submission 203509) | Soil microbial communities from uranium-contaminated site in the Upper Colorado River Basin, Wyoming, United States - RVT98D197 | ecosystem: Environmental > Terrestrial > Soil > Contaminated >... | reverse complement strand
TCGCATGACCGCCCCTGTGGTTTCCTTCTCCCTGCTGCCTGCTCCCTGAAATTGGCTTTGTTTCGCGCAACGGCTCGTGCGGACGTGGCGAGGGCGTCTCGCCCTTGTCTCTTTCACCAATTGGCTTTGTTTCGCACAATCGGCAACCCTCGTGTCGACGGCGTCTCGCCTTGGATCTTGGGCAAGATGCCCGCGACACAATTGGCTTTGTTTTCGCACGGGCATAATCCATGCGGTTTCTCCTAATCCCTGATCCGAACGGCAGTTAGCGTTCATTCGGCTTTCAGCCAATTGGCTTTGTTTCGCATGACTGCCTGCTCCCTTGAAATTGCTGCCTGTTCCATGAAATTGGCTTTGTTTGACACGGGCCCTGCCGCTCTTCAATCCGCAATCTGCAATCCCCAATCCGCAATTGCAGGCCCTCGGCCCCTAGATTGGCTTTGTTTGACGCCCACGACAAAAGTCCGTGGACGTGAGGAGAACCGGTGTTTTTGCATCGGAATCGAAGACGGAATCGCAAGATTCCGACTTTTGTCGTGGGCGTCTTGTTTCGCATAACCGGCCGGGCCGGCGCTGGTGGACCTCTTGGTGTCGGCCGGCAGGGGTCCCTGTGCCTCATCGGGCATGACCAGACCCTCCCAAAAGACTCCTCATCATCCGCTATTCAGTTGTCCAAATATGATACATTGACCATACCCACTGTCAAGTGAAATCCCGAAAGTCCCGAGATTCTTCTTCGCCCATCCGGCTGCGGCTCGCTTCTTTGCCTGTCAGGGACCTGTCCCCACGCCCCGGCGGATGGATATTTGCTTGCCATTCGTGGGTACAGGTGGTACAGTGAAGACACTGGGACGTAACGGAGCAAGCAGCTACACGGGCCTGTCCACTCGAAGGCGAAGGCTCATTCACACCACAGAACGGCTTGGAACCGCCGATGAACGCTGATAGCAGAAAGAAACCTGATCTCACACAAAGGTACAGAGCCACAAAGTGGAGAGTACCTGCCGGTTGCGTTCTCTTTGAAACAACGAATAGCACGAATCACACGAATGGGAGAAGGAAGGCGAACAGGAGGCGAAAGAGGTGGACGAATGGCAGACGAGATGCTCTTCAAAGAGGAGAGCTACTTCGGGCGCCATCCGAAACTCGAATACGAGCGTCTGGTAAACTGATACCCTCAATATTCGTGTGATTCGTGTGATTCGTGGTTCAAAAATATCTTGACTCCCATTGAAACAACGAATGGCACGAATCACACGAATGGGAGAAGGAGGATGGTTGGGGCAAATTCGCGTGATTGGTGTGATTCGTGGTTGAAAATGGTCTCTGTCGCGGCCGAAGGCCGCATTGGGTTCATTGGCAGTTTCAGAAATGATAGTGGTTTGACTCGGTGTTTCTGCTGGATTGGAGGTACGTTATGGTTACTCGATGCACATCCTGGGCGTATGTCGCGGCGGTCCTTCTCCTGACAGGCGTTTCCACCGCCACAGCCAAATACTCCGGCGGGACGGGCGAGCCGAACGATCCCTACCAGATCGCCACGGCCGCCGACCTGATCGCCCTCGGCGAGACGCCCGCTGACTACGGCAAGCACTTCATCCTGACCGCCGACATCGACCTGGACCCCAACCTCCCCGGCCGAAAAGTCTTCGACAGGGCCGTCATTGCTCCTGACACTAATCCCAACGCGGAGTGGGTTTTTGATGGAACAGCTTTCACTGGCGTCTTTGACGGCAACCGTCACTCGATTTCGCATCTGGTTGTCGCGGGAGTGAGCTATCTGGGGCTCTTCGGCCAATTGCGCTCCGGAGCCGAGGTGAGGGATCTCGGCGTAGTTGATGTCCACATCGTTGGTTCCGGTTGGGGTGTGGTGGGCGGCTTGGCGGGGGCAAATGGGCAGACGGAAGCGGGATGGATTCGCCCCGGGAACCTGACCAACTGCTACAGCACTGGTGCGGTTAGCGGTGGTTCTGTTGTTGGCGGCCTGGTGGGGGATAACGCCGGTCCCGTAACCCGCTGCCACAGTTCTGCTGCGGTCAGCGGCGATTGGTATGTCGGCGGGCTTGTCGGCATCAACTGTGACGGGATCATCACTGCCAGCTACAGCACTGGTGTGGTTAGTGGGAACTCGTATGTCGGCGGATTGGTGGGATTGCATCACGCAGAGGACATGGCAGTTCTGACCGACTGCTTCAGTACAGGGATGGTCAGCGGGGACAAGTATGTCGGCGGGTTGATCGGAGGTAACGGTCTTATGCCGCGCGACAGCGTCAGCACTGGGCCCGGTGATGTGATCCAATGCTACAGCACCGGTGCGGTCAGTGGTAGTTCTCATGTTGGCGGGCTGGTGGGATACAGATACTTCACATGGAAACGTCCTGTGACCGAATCTTTCTGGGATGCCGAAACGTCAGGTCAGACGGCGAGTGCCGATGGCACAGGCAAGACCACGGCCGAGATGCAGACGGCCAGTACCTTTCTTGAAGCCGGGTGGGACTTCGTGGGTGAGACGGCCAACGGCACGGCGGACATCTGGAAGATCGCCGAGGGTATGGGCTATCCGCGCCTCGCGTGGGAGAAATACAGCGGCGGCAGCGGCACGGCGAACGACCCGTACCAGATCGCCACGGCCGCCGATCTGATCGCCCTCGGCGAGACGCCCGACGACTACGGCAAGCACTTCATCCTGACCGCCGACATCGACCTGGACCCCAACCTCCCCGGCTGCAAGGTGTTCGACAAGGCGGTCATTGCGCCGGACATCGATCCTAATAACGAGTGGTACTCGTTTGACGGGACCGCGTTCACCGGCACCTTTGAGGGCAACGCCCACACCGTCTCGCATGTGACGATCATGGGAAAGGACTACCTGGGCCTGTTCGGGCTATTGAAATCGGGGGCCGCAGTCAAGAACCTGGGCGTCGTGGATGTCAACATAGCCGGTTCAGGTGAGTGTGTCGGCGGGCTCGTGGGGAGCAACGGCTCGTGGGAGGCTGGCGGCGGTACTGTGGCCAATTGCTACAGCACCGGTGCGGTCACCGGCGGCTCGGGTGTCGGAGGGTTGGTGGGGTGGAACGTCGGGACAATCAGGGATTCTTACGCTGCGGGCAGTGTCGCAGGGCATAGTCGTGTAGGGGGGCTTGCAGGCAGAAATGGGTTCATGGGCCTCTATGGGTACGGCTACCCCGGTACAGTATCCAACTGCTACTCAGTATGTGCCGTGAGGGTACCAGCAGATAGGGAAGGAGGAGGGCTGCTCGGCGGCAACGAGTGCGGCGAGGTTATGTTTTGCTTCTGGGACATCCAGACCTCAGGCCAAACCACGAGTAATGGCGGCACAGGCAAGACGACTGCCGAGATGCACATGGGCAGTTCATTCCTTGCCTGGGGGTGCACGCCGGCAGTTTGGACAATTGATGAGGGCGTCGATTACCCGAGACTTGCCTGGGAAGGCAAACCCGGAAAGGCACTGCCGGCACTGGCGGACTTCTTGGCAGGATCTGGCGGCCAGGCCGATCCCTACCTGATTTGCACGGCCGATGACCTCAACACCATTGGCCTGTTTCCCTGCGATTGGGACAAGCACTTCAAGCTCATGGCGAATATCGACCTGTCGGCCTTCGACGGCAAGGACGGCAGGCCCGCCTTCAACGTCATCGGTGACTGCCACTGGGAGTGGCATTACTCGGGCGAGCCGGCTCTGTATGGGCCGTGTTTCAGCGGCGTATTCGATGGGAACGGCCATACGATCTCGGGTCTGACAGTGGAAAGTCAGTCGCGTTGTGTTGGGCTGTTTCGCGGGCTGTCGGGGCCGGGCCAGATCCAGAACGTCGGAGTCGTAGATGTCAATGTAGTTGTGGATGTCGAAATACGTTTTCCCGAGCACGGGATTGGCCCCATGGATGGACCCGTCGTCGGTGCGCTCGTCGCGTTCAACAGTGGCGGCACAGTGATCGGCTGTTACTGTACCGGCACAATAAGTGGCGGTTTGTGGGTCGGTGGATTGGTTGGGTACAATGACGGTGCTATTACCCGTTGCTTCAGCAACGGCTCCGTCAGGAGCGGTGGTCAGTATGGTTCTGTGGGCGGATTGGTGGGCACCAACAACTATGGTACTGTGACGCAGTGCTATAGCACCGGTACGGTCAACGGTGATTCGCCTGCCGGTGGGCTGGTGGGCTCGGGGTATCCTGGTGATGTGACCGCTTGTTTCTGGGACATCCAGACCTCCGGCCAAGCCACGAGTGCCGGCGGTACAGGCAAGACCACGGCCGAAATGCAGACGGCCGAGACGTTCCTCGACGCCGGCTGGGACTTCGTGGGCGAGACAGCCAACGGAACGGAGGACATCTGGTGGATTCTCGAAGGGCAGGACTATCCGAGGCTGTGGTGGGAAGACGCATCCGAATGAAACCCGAAATACGAATATCGAAATCCGAAACAAGCTCGAATGGGCAAAGCTCCAAACTCAAGACGGGGACGGGGGCGAAGGCTTTCCATTTGACGCAGCGAACCTCGCACAGTAGCATAGAAGGCAAGATACTCAAGCAAGGGGGAGTTGAGGTTTTTTATGTCCTCATCTCGTCGAAAAAGAGCACTGACATCTGAGCCTTTTCCTTGCCCGGAGTGCGGCAGGATTGAGATGGTTCGCGTCGTGGAAACCGCCCGGCTCGCGGACGGGTTGGTAGTCAAGAAGCTCGCGCACTACAAGTGCCGCTCCTGTGGCTCGCGTTTCTTTGACGATGATGCCATGCGCGCCATTCAGGCAGCACGTGGAGGCCGCCGCTCAGTCACCAGAGCGTGCTGACTGCCGCCGCGCCAATCGCTGCGGCTACGAGCAATGCAGACGCAGGATTGGCGGGCGGGGGGGACTGTGGTAGAGTGTGCGGCTATGGCCAGGATCATCTATGCGGCGGCGGGCGAGGGGTTTGGGCACGCCAGCCGGGTACACCTGATCGCTCAGCGATTCCTCGATGCCGGGCACGACGTGTTGTTCGCCAGCTCGCACCGGGGATTGCTGTATTTGCGCCAGTACTACGGGGAGAAGGTCAAGGAGATTTTCGGGCTGACGTATGAGTATAGCAAGGGGTATGTGCAGCCGCTGGCGACCATCCGCAAGAACCTGGCCCAGCTCACCCACGGGACGCGGATGAACAAGAAGCTGTTCGACCAGGTGTACCGGCCGTTCAAGCCGGACCTCGTTGTGACGGATTTCGAGCCCTTCAGCGGCTGGTGGGCCTGGTACAACAAGGTCCCGTTCATCAGCCTCGACAACGAACACATGCTGACCATGTGCAAGCTGGAGCACCGGCTCCGGAACCTCGTCCCGCGCGCCACCTCCATGCTGGTGACAAGGCTGCACTGCGTCGGGGCCCAGGCGTACGTGATCATCAACTTCTTCACGGCGCCGCTGAAGCACGAGCGGGCCGTGCTGGTCCCGCCGGTCGTGCGCGACGCTGTCACCAGCCTGACAGCCTCCAACGAAGGCCACATCGTCCTGTACTCCACGACGGGCACGCACGAGGACCGGCTGCGCGACACGCTGTTCAAATTCCCCGATCAGAAGTTCCTCGTGTACGGGTTCAACAAGGACGAGCAGGCGCGAAACTGCATCTTCAAGAAACGATCCACGGAGGGCTTTCTCCGAGATCTGGCCGCCTCTCGGGGCGTGATCGCCTCGGCGGGCTTTTCCCTGATGAGCGAATGCCTCTACCTGCGCAAGCGCATGCTGCTGCTGCCCCTGGCGGGGCAATACGAGCAGATCATCAACGCGTATTATGCGGAGAAACTCGGGCTGGGCGTCTCCTCGCCGTGGCTGACGGAGGCCGCGCTTGCCCGCTTCCTGGATCAGATCGACGCGCCCATGCCGCAGGACGACCGAATCCTCTGGCCCGACAATCAGAAGTTCTTCGAAGTCCTGCAGGGCACCCTGTCCCGCCTCGACACGCCGATCAGTATCAGCGTGTAGCGTGACGGAAGCGATTTTTTCTACCGTTTCCTTCCGGCAATTTCGTATCTCTGGGTGGCATCGTCAAGGCCGAAGGCTTTGCCGATGGCGGATAGGCAAACCATCGGCCGTGGCGTACATCCTGTAGTGTAACTGAAGCGGCTTCGCGGCGGTCATCGCGCTGAACGGGGTTCGCCGTTGCCGATGTAGCCGGCGTCGATGCACAGCTCGATAACGTGGCGGGCCAGTGGGGCGGCGTCGTGGGAGCCGTGCTGGCCGCCCTCGACGACAAGCGCCAGGGCGATCTTGCGTCCCCGCGTGTCTTCGACGAAGCCGCCGAACCATGCGTTATCGGGTCGTTCGGTGGAACCGGTCTTGCCGTACACGTGCACGCCGAAACGCGACAGGCCGGCGGGGGCGAACGTGTCGTACGCGGTGCCGCTTCGCTCGTTGACCACGGCGCTCATGCCGTCATAGATGACGTCGAGCGTATGCCGGGAGATGTTCAGATCGGCCGACAGGTTGGGGCCGCCGGCACTTGGCACCGGCTGCAGGAACAATCGCGGCGGCTTGTGCAGGCCGCCCCGCGCGATCGTGGCAAAGGCGTTGGTCACTTGGAGCGGCGTTGCCCACAGGTTGCCCTGCCCGATGCCGAAGTGCGCCTTGTCGCTCCTGCGGATCGGGGGGATGTCATCGAACGATTGGATCCGCCTGGCCGTCGGGCGTGTCGTGCTGATCTGCCCCGGCGATTGGCGCAGTTGACGCATCTCCTGGCCTCCGGACGGCGGGACGGGACATGCCAGAGGAAGGGGCCGGCCGTACCCGAAGAGAAAAAGCCAGCGTTGCAGAACGAGCGGATCGAACCGGTCCGCCAGTTGCGAGAAGTAGATGTTGCAGCTTCCTTTGAGGGCATTGCGGCCGTTGTTGGTCCACTGATCGCTGTGGCCGACCCCGTTTCCCCGGAAGATCCAGCAGTTGGGCCAGCCGGCGGGGGCCGGGCGAGACGGACAGGGGATGACCTCCTCGCCCGTGACCAGGCCCGTCTCCATGGCGGCAATCAGGATGATCGGCTTGACGGACGAGCCGGGAGGGTACTGCTTGTTGATGGCCCGGTGAATCGCCGGCGTGTTGGGGTCCTTCAAGATGTCACCATAGTCGTATCGGGCGCCGTTCAGGTCGTACGTCGGCAGCGACACGAGGGCCAGGATGTCCCCGGAGCCCCCCTCGATCACGACGGCGGCCATCCCCGCGGCGTGGTAGAGCGGGTTGATTTGCGGACTTGCCAGGTCTTCTTCGATCCTCTTTTGCAGGGCGACATCGAGCGTCAGGATGACGTCGTCGCCGTAATCCGCCTCGTTCTGCCGGACCAGCTCGCGATCGATGTCATAGACCAGCTCCCCGCGGCGGCCCCGCAGGATGCTCTCGCAGACGTACTCGACCCCGTCCTCCCGCCCGCAGAGGTCGTCCTTGAGGTAGCTGGCGAGCCGGTCATCCTCGAACAGCTTCTTGTCCCGCTCCTGCGTGGCCACACCCACCCAGCCGATGGTCTGCGACGCGACCGAGCCGTGCGGGTACTGCCGATACCCCGTGGGCAGGATCTTGATGTCGGCGATGTCCTTGAACTCGAGCTGGGCGGCGAAGATGTCGTCGTCCGTCTTCAGCTCCAGCAGGGGCATGGGCTTGTCCATCTCGCGCAGGTCATCCACGGCGGCGATTTGCCGCAGACGCTTCTGAGCGTCGGGAACGTATCGCTCGAAGTCCGCCATGGCCTCCTCAAGCGGGAGGCTGATGATGCTGCCGTACTTTTTCTCCAAGTTCGGGTCGTGGGGGCCGTTCCGCCAGGCTTGGAAGGCCCGCTGGTTCCACATGTAGTCATTGACGGCCTTGATCCTGCCCCGGACCTCCTGCTCACTCATGCCGAGCTTGACGCAGCCCGGGATGATGACCTCCGTGAGCTGGTTGCGCTTCGCCTCGATCTCGTTGTAGAAGCCAACCAGGGCTGGGTTGGCGTCTTTCTCGCCGGCTTTGAGCCTGCGGGCCTCGATCACGCGGTCGTCGAGGAACGAGCTGAGCTTGTAATTGATGCAAATCTGGAATCGCGGGGCGTCGGCGGCCAGGACGTTGCCGTTCCTGTCGAGAATCTTGCCCCGGACGGTCTTGAGCTGCCTGGAGGAGCCTCTCTGCTGTTTGAGCTTGGCGATCTCGTCCTGGAGGCCTGAATCGGCGAGCAACTGCATCTGTGCCAGCCGCAGCACGCACATCAGCAGCATCGCAAGGCTGATCGCAATGAATATCTTGACTCGCTTGTCGTACATCCTATCTCAGTCCCGGCCTTCTGCGCTTGCGGCCTTTCCTGTCTATACGCATCCACCAGGCGAACGGGAAGAACAATAGCGGCCCGATGACGGCGGAATACAGCGGCTGCCACAGAAGCTGTGCCACAAGATGGGCGGCCGCAGGCTCGGCCCGAAAGAACGTGAGCAGGTAACTGAGCAGGGCCGTCAGAGCACCCATGATGAAGATCGTGATGGCCTGGTGCGTCATTCTCTGGATCGAGATGATACTGTGCACGTCGGACAGCAGGGCGCCGAAGACCCCGAAGCTGATCATCTGCGGTCCCATCAGGTCCCTGACCGGGTTGCTCAGGTCGGCGGCGAACCCGATGGCGAATGAAGCGACGATGGCGTCTCGCGGGTCGATGCTGACGGCGAAAAAGACCAGGAGAATCACGAGCAGGTCCGGCCTGACATCCCGGACGGAAATCGTGCCGACGAGGCTGGTTTGCAGGATCGTGGCAACGAGGACGAGCACTGCAAACCGCAACCAACGCATTCAGCAACTCCTGTGCATAATCAATCTTCTGCATGCGCGAGTCATGGTTTTGACGCGGACACGATCACCGCCACACTGGTCAAGCCGGCGATGTCGCAGGCGGGTTCCACGGTGATATCCAGCAGTGACGGGTTCTCCGGGTCGGTCCTGCACTGGCTCACGCGGGCGGCGATAATGGGAACATCCAGCAGGCCCGGCATCTTCTTGGCGTACACCTTGGTTCCTTTGGAAACCGCATGGGACGCGGGAACCAGCGGGACCTTGGCTATGTTTCCGGGTCGGCCCTCCATGACCCTGGCCAGGTCCGACTCGCCGATTGTCACCGGCATTTTCGAGTTCAGATCGGTGATCAGCTTGACCTTGGCCTGCTGCGGCGAGACGCTGGAGACGACCCCGATGATGCTCAGATCGCCCATCACGTACTGCCCGACGGCCACTCCATCCTTCTGGCCGCGATTGATGAACAGGACATCCCGCGTCTGGCTGGGGAGGGTGATGTCGGCTCGCAGAAAGGTCATGCGGTCCCATTGCGGCACAGCGCGTATGCGGCCGAGTTGGTCGATCTCCTGGCGGGCTTCCTTCAACTGGGCTTCAAGATTGGCGATGTGGTTCTTCAACCGCTGGTGCTCTTTCGTCGCCGCATCGCCACCCGTGTCGTTGCTGCCGCGCAGCGGCGAGAGGGTCGCGCTGGCCACAGAAAGGCTGTGCCCGACCTGCAGCGGCCAACTGAACACGTAGGTGTAGGCCAACTGGAGCTTGCTCGTCAGACTCGGCGGCGCAAACAGGCAGATCAGCCCGCCCAGCAGGCACCACGTGAATAGCATCCGCCTGGATACTCTGGTCCACTTTTGCGTCATGGCCTTCCGCTCAACAGGTATGGCGAACACACCGGATCACGCGTGAAAGACGCACGGGAAATCGCGAGACCGTCAATCGTACCCCCGATTGCTGTGATCCATCGTGTCCTTCCAGATCTCCAAATTCTCGAGGTAGACGCTCGTGCCGCGGGCCACGCAACTGAGCGGGTCCTCGACGCGATGCACCTGCAGGCCCGTGGCGTTGGCGAGCACGCTGTCCATTCCGCGCAGCAGCGATCCGCCGCCGCAGATGTGGATCCCGTTGTCGATCAGGTCGGCCGCCAGTTCGGGCTCGGCCCTCTCCAGCGTGCCGGTGACGGCGTCGATGATAGCCGCCACGGGGTCTTTCAGGGCCTCGCGGATCTCCTCGCTGGTGATCGTGATCTTCCTGGGTAGGCCGGAGATGGTGTCGCGGCCGGCGATCTCCATCGTCAGCTCCTCCTCCAGCGGGGCCGCGGAGCCGATCTGGATCTTGACCTTCTCCGCCCGCGCCTCTCCGACGAGCAGGTTGTACGTCTTCTTCAGGTGGTTGATGACGGCCTCATCCATATCGTCACCGCCGACGCGAATGGACTCAGCGGTGGCGATATCGGCCAGGGACATGATCGCCACTTCGGTAGTTCCGCCGCCGATATCGACGATCATGGAGGCGGTCGGCTCGGTGATGGGCAATCCCGCCCCGATGCCGGCGGCCATGGGCTCATCGACGAGGTAGACCCTGCGGGCGCCCGCCCGCTCGGCGCTGTCGATGACGGCCCGGCGCTCGACGGCGGTGATGCCGCTGGGCACGGCGATGACGACGCGAGGCCGGACCAGCCTGCCCCGGCCGTGCACCTTGTGGATGAAGTAGCTCAGCATGGCCTCGGTCACTTCGAAGTCGCTGATCACCCCGTCTTTGAGCGGACGGATGGCGCTGATCGAACCCGGGGTTTTGCCAAGCATCTCGCGAGCCACCAGCCCGACGGCCTCGCCGTTATTCAGGACGATGTTCGTCCCCTTACGCACGGCGACCACGGAGGGCTCATTGAGAACAATGCCTTTGTCTCGCACGCACACCAGCGTCGTACAGGTACCGAGATCGATACCCATATCCATGCTGAAAAAGCCAAGAATGGAGTCCAACAGCACGATCGAATCCTTTCTTACATTGCCATTGGATATTTTGAATATCCTTAGGCGGCTACGTCAAGCGGAAATTCGCTATGGCATGCCAAAAAACGTTCCATACTGGGTATTGCACGCGTACACGACATACGCGACCGTGGCCAGAACGACCCCGAATGCCAAGGCCAGAATCACCGTGTACAGATTGCTCGCAGGGGCGGTTTTTCCGCCGCGTGGTTGAGGCATCGGACTCATATCTTAGCGACCTCCCGCGAGGCTATAGTGGACAGCTCCCGCTGCATTCCCTTTTATCCTTACTACAAATTCGTGGCAACCAGGTCCCCCGGCTGCGGCTCGACCTGCACCAGATCGAGGGTCCCGACCGCCTTTTCGGCATCGACGTCGAAGATCAGGATGTCGCAGACGAACCGGTCGCCGCGTGTGACGTGGAACTTCATGTCCTGACGTACGCCGGCGGCCGAGCCGATGGAGATCGCGGCCACTTTGTTCTTCAAATCGATCTGCGTGATGCGGCCGTTCAGGTTGATCGCCTGCGTCTGCGCCTGGGGCGTCTGGGCCGGTTGCTGCGACGTAACCCGCTGGACGGGCTGGGCGATCGTCCTTGGAGCCGTGACCGTCTGGGGCCGCAGGGGAGCCCGGCCGTACTGCTGCAAGACCTGGCTGAGCTGGACCTCAAGACCCTGCTTCTCCTCGATCAGTTGACGGTTTCTCGTCTCCAGATCGGCGAGCACGGCCGTCCGCTCCATCAGGGCCTGCGTGATCTCCTGCAGTTCCTTGTTGCGGTTGGTCTGATCGGCCCGAAGCGCCTCCACTTCCTTCTGCGAGTTCTGGAACAGTTGCGTTTGCTGTGTGGCCGCAGCATTGGCGGTCTCCACGACGGCCGCCATGTCGGTCACCTTCTGCAACAACTGGCTGTTCTCCCTCTTGAGCTGGTCGATCTGGGCCTCAAGTGCGGTCCTGAGCGTGGTCAGCTCGGCAAGCTGCTTGCCCAGATCGGCCTTCAGTGCGTCCAGTTCCTGCTTCTGCTGGGCCTCACTCTCTATCGCCGACTGCTGTCTCTGCTTCGCCGACTGCATTTGCTGCTGCAGACCGTCCGCGCGTTTTCGCTGGTTTTCCGCGTTGGCGACGTAGGTGACAACGATGCCGCAGAGGAACAGGGAGAAAACGGTCAGAAGAACGATCAGAACCTTCGTAAGCGTGCTCAAGACAGGCTCCTTTCTCCAAACGGAACGCTCTGGCAATTCTGTAACACCTTATTCTATCGGACGTTGGGCGCAGCCAGGAAAAGACTGTTCAGTGGGCCTCCCAGGGTCAAAAACGCTCACTAATCCTGCCCAAATCCCGATACTACCTTTGCATAGCATAATTTTACGCTTCCCGTTTGCAAAGGTCAAGTTATTTTTCCCAAACAGCCCAAATATGCCCAACGGAACAGGGGATGGAAGATAGAAGACGGCAGATCCGGGACAGATGGCGGACAGGTGTTGAGGTCCAAGACAGTCCCTATCCATGTCATCCCCGCGCAGGCGGGAATCCAGGAACCTATCGTAAGGGACGTAACCTCCGTGGGGGCGATAGATTCAGCGTGGCCCGCCGCCATTCCAATCGGCATTCTCCACCTTCTGCCGTCCCTCTATTTGGCCATTTGCCGCAGGACGGCTTTGGCGGCGGCCAATCGCACGGGCTTCGAGGGGTCCTGGAGCAACTGGGGCAGATGCTTGGCAAGGGACTCGGAGCCGATCTCGCCAATGGCCAGGGCGCTGAGCACCTTGACCCGGAGCTGGCTCTCGGTATCCATCCCGGCCAGCAGGTTCTTCTCGAAGATCTCGGCGACTTGCGCCTCGCCGATGGGCTCTCCCAGTTTGCCGAGCTGCTCGGCGGCCGCCAGGCGGACCTCGATGACGTTGTCGTCGAGCATGGTGATAATGGCGTTTTTGGCCTGTTCCGTGCCGAGGGCGCCCATCGCCCGGATGCCCAGGAGCCGGTCATCGGCATATGCGCTGATCAGTCGCGACCAGAGTACGGGGTAGATTTGCTCATCGTGCTGCATGGCGATGGATTCGAGGGCCTGCAGAACCACCTTGTCGGCCGAGTCCGGGCGCCGCAGGGTCCAATAAAGAAAGCGAATGGCGTCCTTCTGGCCGCTCTTGCCCAGCAGCAGCACGGCATTGGCACGCACCGTCTGGTCCTCGCTGGTCACCTGGTCGCGGAAAACCTTGTAGAACTGCGTGTCGCCGAGCTTCATCATTGCATAGGCGGCGGCCATCCTGATGTTCGGATTCGGGTCGTTCACGAACTGGGCGACATCGTTCTTGGCCATCGCGTATTCAAGGTCGCCCACGGCCATGATGGCGACGAACTTGACGGGGACCGTCTCGTCACGCAACAGCTTCTGGACTCGCGGCATGAAGCGAACCTGGCGCGTGGTGGCCACGACCTCGACGGCGTTGGCCCGGATTTGGGGATTGGGGTCTGCCAGCCCGTCAAGGACGATCTGGCCGGCCTGCGACAGCGAATCTCCGCCAGCCGACGGCGGCGATAGTGACCACAGCGACTGCTTTGGCTGCTCGCACCCGAGCATAGGAAGCATCGCCAGGCTGAGAGCCGTCATTCCGAAAAACCAGCCGATCCGAGCCATTGCAGTACCTCTCTGGCTTTCATCTATCGATGCTCAGGTAGCAGACAGTAGCCCCGGGTGGCAGCGGCAAGCGGAGCCTGCGGAGCTTGCCGATGGTCTTGGGGCCTACACAGGCGCCATCGGCAAGCTGGCGATTGCCGCTGCCACCCATCGTAAGTCCTAAATGCATAACATCAGTAATCACCTTGACGGGGTTGGGTGGGGCTTGCCCCACCATCTTGCCAACATCAGCGGGCGGCCTTCGAGGGTCTCCGGCGGATAAACCGGGGGCTCAGTGGCCCGACGACAACCGCGATCAGGATCGCCGAACAGCCGTTGGCGAACCATTCGCCGTGCCGGCTGTAGAAGGTCACCCGTGTATCTATCGGCATTTTGTCCGAGAACCATCCAGTCAGACCGGTTCTGTCCATGGCCTTGCTGGGGAACCCATCGCTTGCCGCGAGGTAGCCGTCCCGAATCCTGCCGGTCGAATCGATCAGACAACTGATCCCCGTGTTCACGCTGCGGAGGATCGGCAGCCTGTTCTCCACCGCCCGGAAGGCACAAATCGCCGCATGCTGCGGCAACTCCGTGCTGGGAACCACTCGCTCCGGATTCTTCATGAATCGCACGAACCAGCCGTCGTTGCTGATGTTGACGAGCCAGTCGATGCGCTTGCGGCCCTGATCGTCGAGAGCGAAATTCCTTGCGACGTAGGGAATGGTGTCTTCATAGCAGATAATCACGCCGAAGCAGTAGGGCGGACCGTTTTCCAATTGCGGATTGCGGATTGCGGATTGCGGATTGGTCGGCTGTCCTCCATCCTCAGTCTTTTCTCCGCCGGTGTCCGGCTTCACCTCGAAGATCGTGTAGTTCCTGCCGTGCTCGAGCGAGTAATCGGGGTTATAGCCTTCGGGCAGGAATCGTCCCAGTTGCTCGAAGACCCACGGGATGCTCCGCCTGAAAGGGATGTACTCGCCGAAGAGGACGAGGTGAATCTTGTCGTACCGCTGCGGGTCCCGCGTTCCATCCGGGCGATAGAGATACGCGGAGTTGTAGCTGCCCAGGTATCGCTCGCCGCTCGGGTCTCGCAGGATTTCGCCGCCCATGGCCCCGACGAGCAGGTAGGCGTTATTTTGGGCGTGCTCGCACAGGGCCTGATGAAAGGCCTTGGCCTCGTCGAGGTTGCCGACGAGGACCGGCCAGAGCCTCGGGTCCAGCAGGCCCTGGACCATGGTCTCGGGCCAGACGATCAGCTCGACCCCGGTTTTTGCGGCGGCCTTGCTATCGACCATCAGGTCGTCGAAAAGCTGCCCGCCCTTGCTGAAGCTCCGCTTGACCGACTGCGGCACGTTGGACTGCAGAGCGGCCACCCGGGGCCCCTCCTTGAGGTACTCCCCCGTCTGGCGCAGCCGCCATTGCCCGTAGCCGACCGCAGCGGCGACCACGAGGACAGTCGCCACAGGCCCCAGGACGAGCCCGTAGAGCCGGCTGTGCTTACCGATATCGTGCTCCCGCAGTCTGGTGGACCTCCAGAAGATGACGAGATCCGCCAGCAGGCCGTTGACCATCGCGACGACGAAGGACACGCCCGCCGCACCGACGATGTCGGCAACCTGGATCAGGGGGAGATTCGCGTATTGGCTGTGGCCGAGGAACCGCCAGAAGAACCCGCCCATGGGAAAGCCGTGAAGCCGCTCCACCCCGGCCACAAGGATCGGCAACGCGAGAAACATCGGGATGCCTTTCGTCCGGCAGAAACGCACGGCAATCGCCAGCAGCGGCCAGAACCACGCCAAGTAGAAACCCATCGCCGTCCAGCCGATCAGCGTGATCGGCGTGATCCAATAGACGTTGCCCAGCCAATACAGGAACCCGCCACCGAACGCCGCCGTCGCCAGCCGACGGCCCGAAATCCGAGGCGTACACGCCATCGCAAACGGCACGTACGCCACCCACGCCAGAAACGACCAGTCCATCGGCGCCTGGATGACCGTCAGCATCCCGGCGCTGATTGCCAGCGACAATACCGCAAGGAAAAGCGTCCTATTCTTCAATCATCAATGCCCCCATTTGTGGCCCGCTTGTCTTATCGAGGGGACTGAGCTTGCCGCTTCTATCGAGCAGGTCCAGCCGCTCATCGACCTCCTCCGGGGTATAGTGCCGCGCCTTCTGCAGCCTCGCGTTGAGTTTCTTCGTGAGCAGCGACAGCAGCATGCGATTCGCGCAGAGCTGACGCAGCGGGACTTTGTTCTCGCTGTAGAGCCATCGCAACTCGACATCCGCATGCACCGGCCAGTCGGACAGCCCTTCTTTGCAGGGCGAGCGTCCCCGCTTGGCGCTTTGTGGCGAGGGCATCCTGCCCTTGTCTTTTGTGGCGAGGGCATCTTGCCCTTGTTCTTCCTTCGCCGGCAAGATGCCGGCGGGACGCAAGGGCGGGACGCCCTCGCCACGGGTCCTCGCAACCGCCACCGATTCTGTTTTCCAGATTTCCGCCAGGCCCTCGGAGTCGGCAATTCGCTCGCGTGCCGCCTCGACGTACTCCTCGGAAATGTCGATGGTCGTGAACTTGCGGTTCAGCTTGTGAGCCACGACGGCGGTCGTGCCGGAGCCGCAGAACGGATCGAGCACCCAATCGCCGTCATTGGAGCTGACGCGGATGATCCTCGCCAGCAGGCTCTCGGGCATCTGGCACGGAAAGCCCGTCCGCTCGCGGAACGTGCCACAGACGCGGGGATACTCATTCCACACGTCGTCCGGCATCTTGCCCGCCGGGTTGGCCCGCTTATCGCTGTATTTCTTCTGCCTGTCGGAAATGACGCGCACCATCCCATCATCGAACGTGAAACTCTTCGCGTCCTTTACGAAATAAAAGATATGCGTGTGCGAGCGGGCGAACTTGCTTTTCAGTTGCTGGCCGAAGGTGTAATGCCAGATGATCCAGTTGCGCATCACGAGTCCGCAGTCATCGGCGATCAGTTTGACATTGGCCGCGTACTCGTCGCCGATAGCGATGTAGAACGACCCATGCGGCTTGAGCACACGGACGCACGCCTCGATCCAGTCCCGCGTCCAGGCGAGGTACTTGTCGCTGGCCTTCTCGTCGTGGTACTTGTCGTACTTGTACCCGATATTGAACGGCGGGTCGGCGAAGACCAGATCCGCAAACGGCTCCGTCGCCGCCCGCAGAATCTCGACGCAATCACCGCAGAGCACCTGATTCATCCATTCGCGCATCGCCGTATTCTATAGCCAGCCCCCCGCTTGGCAAGCGACAATCCGCTTGAGTGAACCAGTGGAATTCGTGTCATGGGCCATTGAGGTGTGTCGACTCCGGCTTGGGGCTGAGGAGATTCAGCTTCTTGATCTCGTCGGAAAGGATGATGGTGAGCTTGGCGGCGCCGGGGCGGTTGAGGTGCTGGATGTCGTAGAACATGGCGTCGGGGAACTCGTCGAGCCAGCCGGCGTGGAAATCGAGGAAGTGTACGTTGGAGTACTGTGTGACTTCGCGTTGCAGCATTTGCGAGTACTGTTCTTCCGCAGTATCCATGAAGGTATCGCGGCTCAGTTGCCGCCATCCGGGACTGGAAGGTCCGTTGAACAGGAGGACCGGGCAGCCGGACCCTGCAATCTCCCGCAGCGCCGCCTGGAACACTCCCCACTTGCGGCCGTCAAGGCGAGCGTCCTGGTACCAGGGGTGCTTGATCCTCTCCGGATGCGCCGCCATGCCGGAAATGTCGAATGTCCCTTCGATCCCCATGAAGCCGTCCTCTGCAAAACTCTTCGTTCGCACGGACGACAGGCCGCACCTGGCGTCAAGGCATCGCTTGTACATTCGGATCTTGCGGTACGCCATTTCCGGGAGCTTCTCGCGAAAGATCGCGATCTGATCGGTCCACCGCATGGCCATGAGGCAATCCAGCGAGATGGCGTCGTGATCGGTCGCACCGTCATTGACCTGAAACACGGTGACACTGAGGATCAGCAGGGGTTTCCGCTCGGCCAGGGCATATCGCTGGAGGACCTTGGCCACCGAGATGAGTTCTCCGCCGGCCACCGCCACGTTGACGGCGTCAACGCCGAGCTCTCGCTTAAGGACTTCTGGAATCACCTGCCTCTGTGCTCTCGAATCCCCGGCGACAATCACGGCCGGAACCCTGCCGGGCTCGATCAGCAGGCTATGCACTTTCTGCACCAGGTCTTCATCGAGCGGCTCGCGATCCAGGTCCAGCCAACGGGGTAGAAGAATATCGGCTGCGCCGGCCGCGACGACCAGCAGGCCAACCGCGGCGCCCAACGTTCTTATCCATTTCCTGTGGCTTCGCATATCGAGATGTCGATCCGCTAAAACTGAAAGTAAAGGAACTCGTTGACCTTGCCCAAGAAGAGCACGGAGATGCACAAGACGGCGCCGATGAAGATCGCCGTCCGCCTCGTCGGCCGGCGCTCGATACTGTGATGCACCCATTCCCACGTGTTCGGCACAACCAGAGCGAGGATGGCGGCTATAAGGATCAGGTTGCGCTCGTGCGGGGCGAAATAGTGCCACGTGGCGGGCTTGCCGACTACGGGGATGTGGATGGCGGCCAGCATCTGGACGAGGAAATCGGGCAGGTGGCGGCTTTTCAGGATGATGCCGTTGAGGCCCGCCATGCCTTTGAGGATATCGACGGCCCGGCCCACAGAATCGGCCCGGAAGAAGACCCACGCGACGTTCACACAGACGAACGTGACGGCCCAGCCGGCCCACGCCGGGACACGCCACGCGAATCGACGGCCGAGCCGGCGGAACACGTGGTTGATCGCCAGGTAGGCGCCGTGAAGCCCGCCCCAGAGCACGAAGGTCCACCCGGCGCCGTGCCACAGGCCCGCCAGAAGCATCGTCGCCAGCAGATTCACGTACTGACGCGCTGCGCCTTTGCGATTGCCGCCCAGCGGGATGTACAGGTAATCCCGAAGGAAGCGGGACAGCGTGATATGCCACCTTCGCCAAAAGTCGATGATGGAAGTCGCCTTGTAGGGCGAGTTGAAGTTGATCGGAAGATCGACGTTGAACAGCCTGGCCACGCCGATCGCCACGTCGGAATACGCGCTGAAGTCGAAGTAGATCTGGAACGTGTAGGCTAAGCTGGCGCCCCAGGCCTCGATGAAGGACAGCTTGTCCGTCGTGCCGAAGGCGTCATCGACCCACGGGGACAGGGTGTCGGCGAG
>Ga0214473_10003654_pt1 | contig 18596 bp, 19 predicted proteins | sample RVTome_7_FD_203509 | JGI IMG/M metagenome (GOLD analysis project Ga0214473, IMG submission 203509) | Soil microbial communities from uranium-contaminated site in the Upper Colorado River Basin, Wyoming, United States - RVT98D197 | ecosystem: Environmental > Terrestrial > Soil > Contaminated >... | reverse complement strand
CTTTCTCGCTCTTGGCTGCTGCTAGAAAGAGCTCTTTCAGGCTGATGCCTAATTCCTTGAGTTCAGCGGCTATGTCTCCCAGTTCAGAAGCACTTTCTTTTTCTTCGGACTTTTTCTCTTCCATTCTTGGACCCCCTTCTTCAGGAAAGATGCAAATGCTCCCTTTGTCGCACGCCGATGTCGTATGTCGCGTTCAAAGACCTTCATTCGACATTCGACGTTGAGCGTCCGACAGCGTTTTATCAATTTAAGCACGTATTTTGCGTTCCAATGCCATGCCGACGAGTTTCTCGACCAATTCGCTGAAACTGATTCCCGCTGCTTCGGCCGACATCGGCAGGAGGCTTGTCTCGGTCATCCCGGGTGACGTATTAAGTTCCAGAACATACGGGACGTTGTCCTCACCGATTTTCAGATCAATGCGCGATACATCCCTGCCTCTTAGGACCCTGTGAACCTTGATTGCTATTTCCTGCACCCTTTTTGTCATGTCATCAGATATACGAGCTGGAACAAAGTAGTCGGTCAATCCCATCGTATACATAGATTCGAAATCAAAAAAATCTTTCTTCGGGATTATCTCGACGATCGGCAGAGGTGTCGGATTATCATCACCGAGGATACTTATGGATATTTCCATTCCTTTTATGTATTTCTCGACCACGACTTTATCATCATAGCTTAGAGCGGCGATCAGCGCATTTGGCAATTCTTCTTTTGTCCTCGCAATTTTTATTCCGAGCGCCGAGCCCTGGCAGGCCGGTTTCACCACGATCGGCAAACCGATCTTCCTGATGATATTGCCAAGTAACGCGGAGCCACCCATCTCCTTGAAAGTGCCGCTACTTAGAGCAAAGAACGGGGCGGTCGGTATTTCTTCAAGCATAAATATCTCTTTGGAGAGCGCTTTATCAAAGCCTACGCGACTGGAATAGACGCTGGGTCCGGTGTAAGGGATATCCAGAATTTCCAATAGTTCCTGCATGGTTCCGTCTTCACCGTATTTTCCATGCAGGGCGATATAGGCAAGGTCAACGTTACTGCTTTTGAGATTTTCAACAAGGTTTTCGTCAACATCCAGGCGCACTACTTCATGGCCTTTTTCTTCAAGCGCTTCGGCCACCCGGTGCCCGCTCATGAACGAAACTTCTCTTTCAAGAGAGCGCCCGCCCATCAAAACAGCAATCTTTTCTTTCATGCTTCACCTCCGGTGATTTGGAACGCAGATGTCCCAATGTCCAATGTCCGATGTCCTAAGTCCAATGTCGAAACCATGAAGAAGGCCAAAAAGACCTCGGACCCCCGGACCCTTGACCTCGGACCTAGGACCTTGGACTTCGGACTTGTTTTACAAAAATACTTCCCCCTCCATGATGGTCACAGCTTGCCCGCCGATTCTTACCAAAGTTACATCTGTCTCTTTGAAGTGCACCTCAACGTTGATTTCACACGGCCGGCCCAAAGAGTGGCCTTGCTCGGCAATAAAAGTAATAGGGGAATTTCCTCTGATCATTCGGCTGTTGATAAGAAATGCTCCCAACGCGCCATTGGCAGCGCCGCTGGCTGCAGATTCGTGAATTCCGATCGCGGGCGCAAAGTTTCTGCCATGAACCATCGCGATAGGCGAGACAGCGTCAGGCGCGAAGACATGAGTGGAGACAGCCCCCATTCTTTGATTGATCTCTGAGAGCGCATAGAGGTCAGGCTTCAAGTTTTCAATGATTCTTCTATTCTTGACCGGAACCATGAGGTGGGCGGAGCCTACCTCAACAACCTGAGGCGGCGTTTTGTCCATCTCATCGGATTCTATCTCCAGAACCCTGGCTATCTCCTCCGGGTCCGCTTTTTCCAGGAAAGCCGGCTTTGGCAGCTCTATCATTATCTTTTGGATCTGCCCCCGCGCTGAGTGGATTTCGACGTTCAGATGACCGGCCTTTGTCTCCTGGGTCATTTTTGTCAGAGGCTCGCTCAAAAAGAATTTTGCCTCTTCGGAAAGCGCATGAAAGGCCGCAATGGTCAAATGACCCGCGAACTTCAGCTCCCCCATAGGGGCGAAAAAGCGTATCTTGAAAGGCGACTTGTTTTGAGATGCTTTTTGAACAAAGGCCGTCTCGAAACCGCTCTCTCCCGCAATCTTCTTCATTTCATCTTCACTTAGTCTGGCTGCCTCCGTCAAAACTTGCGCGGGGTTCCCGCCAAAGGGCACAGAGGTGAAGGCATCGATTTGTTTGATTCTTGCTCTTTTCAAGTTGCCACCTCTTCTTCTGTTATTATTCTAAATGCATCTTTTTTGTAAAGGATTGGTACAAAGCCATCTGGTCTTTAATTACTCTGGACAGCCTCTTAATTCCTTCGTGGATTTCTTCTTCGTTGGGGTAGGAGAAGTTAAGCCGCATACAGTTCTTCCCGCTTCGGTCAGGGAAGAAAGCTCTACCAGTTATATATGCTACCTTTTCTGAGATTGCTTCAGCAAGCATTTCTGCGGTATCTATGTACTCAGGAAGTTGAGCCCACAAAAAAAGTCCTCCGTGTGGCAGAGACCAGGTTACCTCCTCCGGAAAGAACTCCTCCATAGCCGCGACCATGGCATCACGCCTCTTTCGGTAGACTCGAGTCAAGTGGTTGACATGCTTATGCCAGAAATCCCCTTTGAAGTACTCTGCTACTATTTTTTGGGCGAAAGCGCTGGAACAGAGATCAGCAGCCTGTTTGCCCAAGTTGAGTTTTTCTAAGATCGGCCGGGGAGCATTAATCCATCCCAGCCTCACGCCGGGGGAGAATATCTTTGAAAAGGTGCTAATATAGACTACCGAAGGATCGTGAACGCGCAAGGGCTTGATGTGTTCGCCCTCAAAGCGCAGCCGGCTGTATGGGTTGTCTTCCAGCACCAGAAGATTGTGCTCTTTGGACAGAGTTAGTATTCTCTCTCTTCTATCTTGGGAAAGGGTAACTCCGGCAGGATTGTGAAAGTCGGGAACAACGTAGAGAAACTTGGCCCGTTGTCCTTCGGCCTTTAATTCTTTGAGCTTCCTCTCCAGCAGGTCAACTTGAATACCATTCTCATCAAGGGGAATCGAAATCATATCGGCTCGGTAGCTGTTGAATGCCTGGATTGCCCCCACATAAGTAGGCGCCTCTACCAGTATTTTGTCCCCTGAGCTGATGAAGATCTTGGCCAAGAGGTCCAGAGCTTGCTGTCCCCCGTCTGTTACTATTATATCTTCAGGTCGAACATTGATGTTGTCTTGAGCCATAAGGCGGACAATGACATCCCTTAACTCCGATGTTCCTTCTGAGCCAACATATTGAAGTGCGGCGCTACCATCAGCCTCCATTACGTTTTTGGCGGCGGCTACTACCTTTTCCATGGGAAAAGACCTGGTTTCCGGCATGCCGCCGGCAAAGGAAATGATATCGGGCCTGCTGGCTACCACAAAAAGGTCGCGAATCTCAGATGCTTTCATTGAAGAGGTACGATCAGCATATAATTCGATCCACTTGTCAAAGTGCAGTTCAGGGCTCATTCGTCCTCCTTTAAAAATGAAAACCTCCCACCCACCAGGGACGAGAGGTTGCCTCGCGGTACCACCCTTTCTTTGTCAGAACCTCACGATTCCAACCTTGGGAAGTACTAGTCTGTACTTCGCGTGATAACGGTTTTCGACCGGCCCAACTTGAAGCACCCGGGCTGAGGGATGAGGGATGAGTCAAAAGACAAAAGGCAAAAAATCCTCCGGCTTGACAGGTCTCTCTTCCCCGCTTCCTTGCTGTTCTGTTCGGCAGTTTAGGGATGGCTTTCAACAGACTCCGGGCATTGGGTTTCCACCTATTCCCCAACTCTCTATAATCCTGATCTATTTACTCTTCCCATCATCACTTTTTTGCGCATTGAACTTGGGGTTATGATATAACAGAAGGAATGGGATGTCAAACTTCAAAGGCCGGAAAATCCGCGAAAAATGACTATTGAATAAGAACTACCTAATTATAAAATCGAATTATATAATTGACACGAAAACTTGTTAGTAGACTGCTATAACGGAGAGAAGAGTTGGCCTACGATGTTATTGTCGCCGGCGCGAGCTTCGCCGGTTTGACCCTGGCAAGCCGGATAAAAGGGAAGACTCTTTTGATTGACCGGAAGAGCGTTGGAAGCCTGCCGACTTCTGCATGCGCAACTTTCTACGACGTCCTGGAAAAAATGGGCTGCGAGAGCTCCCTCTATAAAGTATTTCATAAAGTTAATTGGCAAACGGGCTACAGCTCATACGCTTTTGATGCAGTCGAGCCCTTTTGCACCTTTGACTATAAGGAGTTTTGTCATAGCCTGCTCAAGAAATTTGCCGGCGAGTTTCTAAAGGCAAATATTGAAGGATACCGCGACGGCAGTGTCATTACCGATAAGGGAACTTTTTCCGGGCGGGTAGTTGTCGATTGTACCGGATGGCGCGCAACGCTTGGTTCTTCGGTGAAGCGCGATTTAGTGGATGAAAAAAACCTGTTCTTCGGTTTGGAGGCAGTCGTCCCGTACGAGGACGACAAGCTCACATTTATTATGGATTCTAAGATAATGGAGCATGGTTACGCCTGGATTTTTCCCATAGACAGAGGTTCTCGGGTCGGCTTAGGCAGCTATGCGAATAGCGGACTCAATTTTGTAGAGAAGTTGAAGAATTTTGTTGCCTCTTTTGAGCTTGAGATCCAAGAGATGCACGGCGGTTTCCTTCCTTTTAGGCTTAGGCAGGCCGTGTTGGACAAGATCTTTTTGGTGGGCGATTCCGGCGGGCAGGTTTTTCCGCTGACTGCAGAGGGAATACGACAAGGTATCTATTTCGCGCAAGCGTGCGCTGAGATCATTCAAAAGGTAGTTGACGGCGGCATCTCCTTGGAGGATGGACTAAACGCGTACCGGAAGTTTGTGGAAAAGCATCGCTGGGTGTTTGCCCGCTTTCTTTTTACGCAAAATTGGATTCTGCATGCAGAAAACAGGCGGCTTGACTTCGCCTCTAAGTTTGCTTGCCGGCGTTTGCCCATGAATCTTGTTCAAAAACAGTACTTTAACGCAATGAGGATAAAGCCCCAATGGACGAAGGGAGGCAGGGATTAGGGAGCAGGGAGCAAAACCGTGTTCGTGATCGTGATTCGTGAGAGAAGCTCAGTGTCGAAAGATATATTCTCATTCTTGCGCCTCGTGTCTCTTGAGTGATGAGCTTTATCAGCGAATGCCTTCATCTGAGCGAACACGAAGTCTTTTGAATTTTGCATTTTGAATTCGAACTTACTGTGTATTTTGGGTCTGAGATAAGTTATTATTTGGTTGAGCGAAGATTATTGATACGGAGGTGTTTACGAATGTCAGGCGAGAAACGAGGTTGGTTCAAGGGTTTGGTCGGCTTCGCCTTCGGCGGTTTGGTCGGCTTCGTAGGAGGCCTTTTGTTTGCCCCGAAGCCGGGCAGAGAATCAAGGGAGCAGCTGCGGGCGAAAGCCGAGGAGTTGGTTGAGACAGGCAGAGAAACTTACTCGTCGCAGCGTGATAAGTTGCAGGAGGTCCTGGACGTCGGCAGAGAGGCTGCGGCTAAGAGAAGCGATGAACTGCGGCAGAAAATCGACGAGATTAAAGTGAAGATCAAAGAGCAAACCGAGAAGATCGGGGAAGAAATAAAGGAGAAAGAGGCGGAAGAAGCGGGCGAAGAGAAGGCTGAGAAAGAAGAGAGTAAGCCCAAAGGGTCTTAGCAAGCAAGAAAGAAGGCCGGAAGCGAGGAAGAGAGATTTGAATATCGGAGGCAAAACCAACGAAATCTTCGACGTGGCAATTACAAATGCTGTTCTAGGAGTACCTGGTGTTGCTGAGATTACGGGGTATAGTAAGAACAATCTCCCTCTTGAATCCTTATCTGAAGACAAATCCGAGAACATGCCGGAATGCGATTTGGATTTGCGCCTGACGGTCGAATACGGAAGTTCAATACCGGCTATTCTTGAAAATATCCAAAAGAAGTTAAAGGAAGATGTCAGAGGCGCAACCGGCTTGGAGGTCAGAAATCTGAACCTTTGCATCGAAGACATTCATCATATCCCGCGCAAGCGCAATCAATGAAACGAAATTCTGAATTTTTCGCTAGTCGCTAGTCGAACCTCGCTAATCGGTCTTTCTAGGTTTTGTGGAGCCTTGCAAGTTCGGCGGCGAAATCCGTTTCGTCCTTGAACTCCCTGTAGACAGAGGCAAATCTTACGTAGGCGACTTTGTCAATCATCCTCAGCCGCTTTAGAACCATTTCCCCGATTTTGTTGGAGGCAACCTCGTACTTGAATTGATTTCTGAGATCGGTCTCAATATCCGTTACAAGATCTTCCAGCTGTTGCCGAGGTATTTCTCTCTTGACAGTTGCTCTGATCAGGCCATTCAAGAGCTTGGTTCTATCGAAGATCTCCCGCTCACCGTTCTTCTTAACGACCGTGAGCGGCATTTCCTCCAGCCGTTCGTAAGTGGTAAAGCGCTGAGCACACTTCAGGCACTCCCGCCTTCTCCTGATGGCGTCACCTGACTCCGTGACCCTGGAGTCCACTACCTTTGTCTCCGGGAAAGAACAGAAAGGACACTTCATCTTTTATCCTTTTGATGTTTTAAGCAATTAAATAAGGCTATCACAAGTGGTGAGTTGTGGCAATAGCTCTTCAAGCGCTAGCAGTCTCCATTTCGTTGGAGCAAAAAACGTTTAGATGTTAAGATTAACCAAGCATTTGAGCTTGGATTAGCTTAGCTCTTGCTGCGTTTTCCGGAGTGGCTGAAACCAAGTAATATGCGTACGCCGCAGCGACTGCTCCTGACCAATCGACAAGTAGAGAGTTGTTTTGAGCATGGTACAAGATTTTGTAAAAAGACTTTTCTTAGATAACGATTCGCGCATACGGACTGATTCCATTATCACCAGTGCTTTGTTGCTGGTGGTCACCGGCTTCATTTATAACTTCTTCTTCTTTGTCCCCATTTCAGTGAATGGGAAATGGATAAGGGCTCCCAGAGGTTCGTCTGTTCAAGACATCATCATTAAAGAAGCCGTTATTTTGCAGAGCGGCGACCTTAGAGACACAAACGGCCGCTTGCTAAAAAAGGAGGGTGGCAGGGCTCCCGGTCTGTTCATCAATGGCCGCGAAGTCGCAAGGAGCGGTATAGTGAGCAACGGAGATCGTTTAACGATAAGGCCCGGGTTGGACATCATAGAGACTGTTGAAAGAAAAGTCGAGGTCCTGGCGCCGACTACCTACGTGCAGGGACAGGGAGCATTTCTTTCGATAGACTCAACAGGGCAGGCCGGAATGAAAATAGTAAATATTGGTGCCACAACCGGGAGAGTGATAAGCGAGGAGATTGTCAGACCGGCAAAGCCTGTCATATTGAAACGCACCAAGTTCACAAATGACCAGGTAGTTGCGTTGACTTTTGATGACGGACCCAGCCCGACTTTCACTCCCCAGATTCTATCGATTCTTCAAGGTCAGCAAATTCCGGCGACTTTCTTTGTCATCGGTTCCCAAGCGAGAAAAAATCCTGACATTTTGAAACAAATAATGGGCGCGGGTTGCACGGTCGGCAATCACTCCTACTCGCACGCGGCGTTAGCGGATGCACCGCCGGCCAAAATCTGCTGGGAGCTTGAAAAGACAGAAGAGGTTATCAGAGATGCTACAGGTGTTGGGAGCAATTGGTTCAGGCCGCCGGGCGGGAGCACCAGTCTCACTGTTTTGGAGGCTGCATCCTTGGAGGGGTGCAAGACGGTACTTTGGAGCGTTGACCCCCTGGACTGGATGTCTCCGTCTCCGCAAACCATCTATGACAGAGTTTTGAGCCAGGTGCAGCCCGGATCAGTAATTCTATTTCACGATGGAGGGGGAGACAGGACTGCAACGGTCCAGGCTCTTCCGAGGATCATAGAGGAACTAAAACTCAGAGGCTACTCTATTGTTAATCTGGACGACCTTGTCGGCAAAGAATAACTCTTTTCTCGGTTACAATGCTATTAACCGCAACGTCATGAGATTCTATGGCCTGAATCCGTTCAACGACCTGAAAATCATAGGCAAGAGCAATTGTCGGGACATCCGGACGCAGTCTCTTCAGCAATTTATCGTAGTAGCCTTTTCCGTAGCCAAGCCGGAATCCTCTTGGGTCAAAAACTAGGCCGGGGACAATAACGAGATCAAGAGTCTCAGGAGGAACCCGGTCTGCCCGTGCCGTTGGTTCCGGTATTCCATAAGCGCCGGGCTTCAAATCATCCAAGTCGCAAAGTGCCAGCAGGTCGAGCTCCTCCCGAACCGAACTAACTGCTGGAACAACGATCTTTTTCCCAATGGCCAGAGCTTCCTCAATCATCCGGTGTGTCTGCACTTCGCTTCGAAATGAGACGTAGAACATTATCATTGAGGAGCTTTGAAATTCGGGGACCTCGAAAAGCAGATCTTGAATCCGTCTGCTCGCGCTAACAAGTTGCTCATGCGAGAGCTTGTTCCTCATCTCCGAGATATGCTTGCGTAGTTCATGTTTGCCATCCTTCATCCCTCAGAATTCTCCTTTATAAAGACTGCTTTTGAACTGTCAACAAAGCCGATGGCCAGTTTACTAATAATACAGGCATGCACTATTACATATACGTAATACGTCCGTCGGCCTTTGTCCGGGGACAAGAGAAATCAGGCTCTGATCCCCAAATAGGCTTTTCGACGCTGATGGATTTCCAACCTTTATTAACTTGAGCATAAAAACCCTGAACTTCGCGACGTTCGTCGATTTATCAGCAAGCTTATCCGTTCGCTGAAAAAATGATAGAATAATAAATCAACGGAGTCTAATCTGGAGAGAAGTTTGCAGGAACCAAAACGAAAATGGCTGCCTTCCTATAACACCATTTTTCTCCTCTCGGCTTTTACTGCAATAATGGTGACAGCCACTTTCTTTTATTTCTTTTTTAGTTTTCTTCAAGCCGAAAAGACGCTTTCAAGGCAATCGCGTCCCCCCGCCCCCAACAAAAATGCCATCCGCGTGTTGGTGACCCCCGGTATAAAGATAGGGAAGAATCCACTTGAGGCCGGGTTGTTATCCTATCTTTCCAATAAGCTGGGAAGGAAAGTCGTGTCCATTCAGCGGCGGACTGCACGGGAGGCGGAAACCATCGTAATCCAAAAGAAATTCGATATCGCCCTGACATCGGAAAAGACCTCTTTTGTGGCCGAGCAAAACAACTATGCTGAGCCCCTCGTTGTTCCGGTTATTGGGGGCCAAACAGACTTCAACTCGCCGATTCTGGTGCGCGAAGACCTTGACCGGGCGACGATGCAAAAACTCATAGAGATATTCTTAAGCATGAGAAGCGATAGAGCGGGCAAGAAATTGCTGCCTGCACTTGGCGTTGAAGATTTCGTCAAATCTGAATAGCGTAGGGTTCAAGATGTGTAAGCCGGATTGCATGTAATTGCGTCAAAGCCATATGCTTCGTGTTTTTGAACGGCAACAGTTAAGATAATGATTCGGCAGGGTAGCTGATGGCAAAAGAAAGAAATACACTGCTAAAGAAACCTGTGAGATTCGTATCCTCTTTGGGCTTGAGCGTCGGCATCAAGTTCATGATCCTTGTTGTCCTAATACAGATATTGATTGGCGCGCCTTTTTTCATTACGACCATGCTCATGATGAGAAATACACTAACCCTCCAAAAACAAAGAGAGCTTGGATCAATTTGCTCTTCAATTGCCGTCATTTCGGCACCCGACTTTGTTGAGAACAATTTTGATCACGTAAAGGAAAACATAGACAGCTTTGTCTTAGCCGAAAATCAGAAGGAGATCACCTATATCGGAGTCTACGATGGCGCGGGCTCACTCATATTAAGCACAACTTCTCCCCTGTACGGGAAAGCGTCTTCACAGATCAAACCCAGCGCGGGCTTCATCATTTCCTCGCGGCCCGTTACTTACAAGGGACAGTATTTGGGCAGGATAGATGTTTATTCGAGAGGGAATGAGATCACTGAAAACCTAATCGTAGCCGGAAAGATCATGATGTTTCTGGCGACCCTTTCCATTCTGGTTACAACTCCCTGGACAATGTTCTGGGCATATTATTGGATGATTAACCCGATTTCTCAGCTTGTCAAAGCGGCCAAAAGAGTTTCAAAGGGGAATCTGGACGTTGAGCTGGACATCCATTCGAGCGACGAGGTTGGGGAGCTGGCTGAAACCTTCACCTCGATGGCTCAAAGTCTAAAGGAGCGGAGCCAAGAACTTTCGGAAGCGCATGAGAAGTTGAAATCAAATTATGAAGAGCTTGGTATTGCGCATAAAAGACTGAAACAGCTCGATGAGATGAAGTCCGAGTTCATGGCCATAGCCTCTCACGAGTTGCTAACGCCCCTGAGCACCATCAGAGCTTATGTTGAAACACTTCTCTCGGACCGTTTCGGTGTACTGAAAAGAGAGCAGAAGAGGACCATTAGGATCATTGAGAGAGTCGTTAATCGTCTTTCCAGGATGGTTGATGACTTTGCCGATTATACGCTTTTGGAAAAAGGAGAGTTAAAATTCGAAAAGCGAAGAGTCGACGTAGGCAAGATTCTCGCCCAAACAGTCGAGGAGTTTAAGCCGATTGCCGAAGAGCATAATCTCACCTTCAATGCGGAGATTGAATCGGGCCTGCCGTCGATAATGGGAGATACATACCGGCTTCACCAGGTATTTGACAATATATTGGCCAATGCCGTCAAATTTACTCCTGAAGACGGCAGTATTTCGGTCCGGGCTGTGAAAACTGATGGGATGCTAAAAATATCTTTTTCGGACACTGGAATCGGAATCGCCGGAAAAAAGTTGTCGCAAATTTTCCTGCCTTTTCAGCAGATTGAAAAGCCGACTACAAGAAAGTTCAAAGGGGCTGGTTTGGGACTGGCAATCTGCAAAAGAATTGTTAAAGCCCATGGAGGAAAGATCATGGTTGAGAGCGAATTAGGAAAGGGGTCTACCTTTAGTTGCCTTTTCCCATTAGAATAGGAATGTGAAATATCGGCCTAATTAAGTTCAAAGGTGATTGCGGAAGATGAAAGAGAAAATTCTGCTGGTTGATGATGAAAAAGACTTGGTTGACGTAATAAAGATCAATCTTGAGTTTGAAGGGTACGAAGTGGCTTGGGCCTACGACGGCGATGAAGCATTGAAAAAGATATCGGCTTTCAAGCCGGACTTAATCATCTTGGATATAATGATGCCAAAGGTAGACGGCTGGGAAGTGCTTCATCAGATTCGCTCCATACCCGGTTCCGACACTACCCCGGTTCTTGTTCTCTCTGCCAAGGTCGAGGAGAGTTCAAAATTGCTTGGTTTTGGACTTGGTGCCGAAGATTACGTGACCAAGCCATTTAGCACAAAAGAGTTGGTTGCACGAGTTCGGGCTTTGCTGAGGCGCAGCCAACTTTCCGAGAAAGAGCGGATCGAGCAAGAGCTTGTCGCGAAAATACCTGTGGTCAGGGGTAAATCAGATATTCTTCTCGTTGACCAAGAAGACATACTTTATGCTACTCCGATCCAAAATTATTCTTATCTTCATACAAGAGACAATCGATTCCTTGCCCACTTTAACTTATCGGAGTTGGAGAAGAAATTGGCGGGATTCTTTGTTCGCGCCCACCGCAGTTACATCGTCAATCTCCATCAGATCCGGGCTATTGTCTCACCTTCGAAGGGAAGCTATAGAATTGAACTAAAAGACGAGAATCATACGCAGTTGCCCGTTAGTCGACGGAAAATAAAGCAGATAAAAGCACAACTTGGCATTTAGTTTTTAGCCTTCCAATCGAGAATCACACAATTGATTGAAAAAAATAGACAGTTTGCCCTCAAATTGCCGCTGCTCCTCACACAATGGTCAATGGCGTTAAGGGGCTATATTATAATTAAGAAACAGCTAAGATGAGTCTTTTCCTGCCTGTCTTAGAAACGCTTGCCTTATTTGGTGAAATAATGGATTATGTTGCAGCAAAAGAAAAACCTTTAACTGCACTCAGGGGGAAGATTCTCAGTGGCGAAAGGTTAAATAAAGAGGATGGGATAGCGCTCTTTGAGTCACGCCGGCTTTCGGAGATTGGCGCGTTGGCGGATCGTGTGCGTCAAGAGAAAGTTGGTGATGTTGTGACGTTTGTCGGCAATTACCACATCTGTTTTTCCAACATTTGTGTAAACGATTGTAAGTATTGTACCTTTAGAAGAACGAGAGAAGACGCAGACGCGTTTGTTCTCACCTTGGACGAAATAGAGCAAGAAGCTCTGGAGTCAAAGAAGGGATCAATCCCGGAAATTCTATTCCTGGGAGGCATTGACTCCGAGCTTCCTTTTGACTTCCTCGTAGAGGCTCTTGAAAGAATAAAGAGGCAGGTTCCGGATATCCACGTGCTCGCTTTTTCGCCTGTAGAAATAGACTATTTCGCTAAGACTACACAGCTTTCTTTAAGGGATATTCTGCAGCAACTTAAGAACTCAGGACTAACGGCAATTACAGGTGGAGGGGCTGAAATATTCAGTCTCAGGGTAAGGGAAAAGCTTGGCTGTTCGCAAAAGATAAGCGGCGAGCGCTGGCTTGAGATTATGGAAACCGCTCATTCTTTGGGAGTCCAATCCAATGCCAGCATGCTCTACGGTTTCGAGGAAACTCTAGAGGAGCGCATTGAGCATCTGATAAAGCTTAGAGATCTCCAGGACAAAACTCACGGGTTTACTCATTTTCTACCCTTTGCATTTTCTTGGAAAGACTACCCGGAAACAACCGGTTTTGATGATTTGCTGATGTTGGCGGTCTCAAGACTTATGTTGGATAACTTTGATCATATCAGGACGTATTGGGCGCACCTTGGTCTAAAGGTCGCACAGATATCTTTGAGTTTTGGAGCCGATGATCTGAACGGTATTCGGCAAAAAGGGCGAATAGTTCACTCATCCGGCGGAACAACTTCCAAGAGTTCCTCGGCTGAGGAGATGATACGGTTAGTAAAAGATGCAGGCAGGATTCCTGCAGAGCGAGATGTTGTTTTTAATATTATTAAAACTTTCTAATACTATTAAGACTCACTCGTAATTCCTGGTTTTTTAAATAAATTTGGAGGTGCGGAATGCAAAAACCAAGAGTTCAGCTCCGTTGCCCGGCGGGCAACTTAAAAGCTGTTGAAAAAGCCATTGAAAGTGGAGCGGATGCGGTCTATATCGGATTTGAATCACCGAGTAATTTGCGAAACTATAGTGGTCTGAATCTCTCAATCGAAGACGCAAAGAAAGGCGCAGCCCTGGCCCACGCGGCCGGCAGGGAGTTTTATGTCGTCATCAACTCATATCCTCAGAAGGACGAGCTGGAGTCGTCTCTCAGAGCGGCGGATGAAGCCTGTGAAATCGGCGCTGATTCTGTTATTGTTTCCGATATTTCCGTGATGGACTACATAAGGAAAAGAAATCTAGACTTATCCATCCACTTAAGCGTCCAAGTCGGTGCGACCAACGCGCAGACAATCAATTTCTACCATAATGAGTTTGGTGCTGACTGCGCCGTCTTGCCGAGAGTTCTGACTCTTGCCGAGGTGGCGGAAGTTTGTGCCGGCACCGATGTTGATATTGAGGTATTTGCAATGGGTTCTCTCTGTGCCGGTTATTCCGGAAGGTGCCATCAGTCTCAGTACATAACCGGGGAGACTATAAACACGCGGGGTGTTTGCACGTCGCCGAAATTCATCGATTTTGAAGAAGATGACGCCGGCGGTCTTACTGTTCGTCTAAATAACGTAACCATAAATCATTTTTCACCCGCTGAGATGACGCCGGCGCTGACAGCCTGCCGGTCTCATTCGGGCACCGAAGTTGCAAGCAATCAAGGTCCGGATGGTTGGAAAAACACCTACTTAGTAAACAAAAGACATGTCTGCAAAGGCAGTTTCATCAACGAAGCAACCGGGGAGGAAGGCAATATCCTTCATACACCGGTAATACTAAATACTCTGCCGATCCTACCTCAACTAATCGAGGCCGGCGTGGCGGCGCTTAAGATTGAGGGAAGACAACGGCCGTCTTCGTATTCGGAAATCACAGCAAGAATTCTCCGCGAGGCGATTGATCTTTATTACGCTCAGCCCCAAAACTATCAGACTCGTGATGAATGGTTGGCGGAGTTGCCCCATCTTTTTGAAGAAATGACGCCTTGCGAAGGTGCTTATATTGGGAGGTAAATAGCTTTGAAATTATCACTAGGCCCGGCACCGACGACCTGGGGCAAGAGTGAGCTAAAGAAGTTCTACGAAAAAGTCGCCCAGTGCGAAGTGGACACTGTTTTTGCCGGTGAAACCATCTGCTCCAAAAGAGACGTTCTCTCGATTGGCGACTATGAGGGGATTGTCAAGATCCTGAAAGACGGCGGCAAAAAAGTGTACTTGTCCTCGCTGGCTTTAGTTGCCACCGAAGACGAATTTGCCAGAATTGAAGAATTGATTCCCGTTTTTGACGGAATCGAGGCCAATACGATTGGAATTCTGAATTTATTCGAAAAAAATGAGCCGGCGGTCCAGGGAAAGGACTTGATCATTGGTCCCTATCTAAACATCTACAACTGGAAGGCGGCCGAGTATTTAAAGAAATTCGATCCCGAGAGGCTGATTGCACCGTTTGAAATCCCTCACGAGAGCATCAGCGATATCATAGACAAGGCTAATATCTCCATGGAAATCCTTGGCTGGGGATATCTTCCGACCGCAATATCATGGAGATGCTACAGTGCGCGTTCCGTGGGGCGCTCGCGAGAAGATTGCAACAAGGTCTGCTTTAGCCATCCCGAGGGAATGCTGCTAAGAACCGTGGACGGCGACGACCTCTTTTTTATAAATGGCTTGCAGGTTCTCAGCGCCAAGACTTTTTGCCTGATTGAGCATCTTGAACTGCTGGATTCCATGAAGGTCGGACATCTAAGGATTGAGGCATCCAAAGAACATACGCCGGAAATTATTGAGATTTTTCACAAGGCCCTGTCTCGCGAAATAGATCCGGCTGAAGCGGCCAAGAAGCTGTCACCATTTGCGGCTCACGGATTATGCAACGGTTGGTTTTGGAAAGAACCCGGCTGGAAATATGTAGCATAAAATGTCCAAGGCCGATGTCCAAGGTCCGATATCTTGGAACCATGAGAGACTTGTTTGAATAAAAATGAGTAGTCTAAAAAAGATTGAAAGCAAGGTTCATAATGGTGAGAGACTAAGCGCTGAAGACGGAATAGCGCTTTTTGAATCAAATGACTTATGCAAGATTGGAAAGCTCGCGGATTTTGTCAGGCAAAAAAAGGTCGGAGACGAAGCTTTTTTCATTGTCAATAAGCACCTCTATTACACAAACATTTGTGTCTGGCAATGCGGCTTTTGTGCCTTCAGCGAAACCGCTAACAGTCCCCTTGCCTACACCAAGTCCACAGAGGAAATCGAAGAAGAAGCGGGAAAAAGCATTGCAGGTTTGTCTGAATTCAGGATCACCGGAGGAATCAATCCCGCCATCCCCTTTGAATATTATGAAGAAATGCTCTCCCGGCTTAAAAACCGCTTTCCACACGTTCACATTGAAGCTTTTGCTCCCACCGAAATTGACTTTATCGCTTCAAAAAATCGTTTGACGGTCGAGGAAACACTCCTGCGTTTTAAGCAGGTCGGACTAGGTGCTCTTTGTTCGGGAGGCGCCGAGATCTTTAGTGCGAGGGTCCGGGAAGAACTCTGTTCGCGGAAGACTCCCGGAGACGGTTGGATAGAAATTATGAAGGCAGCCCACAAGCTGGGCATTTCGTCGAATGCCTCAATGCTCTATGGGCATGTCGAGACGTACGAAGAACGAGTTGAGCATCTTTTGAGAATTCGAGCACTTCAAGATGAGACAAGAGGATTTAAGGCTTTCATACCCCTGCCGTTTCTCTCAAAGAATACAGGCCTTGCCAACACCTCGCTTACAACCGGCCATGACGACTTAAAAACAATCGCCATTTCAAGATTGCTCTTGGATAATTTTGACCACATCAAGGTCTTGTGGATGTTCTATGGACTCAAAACGGCACAGATTGCACTGGCTTTTGGTGCCAATGACTTGGGCGGGACGGTACGCGAAGAGAAAAAAGGAGTTGCTCGCTCAGCAGGTTCGGAAGCTTATCCGTCAGTCCAAAGGGAAACTTTGGTCGGGCTGATAAGAGATGCGGGAAGAATCCCCGTTGAGCGAGGAACTCTGTTTGAGCCGAAAAAAGTTGTCGAATGTCGAAAGTCGTAGGATGAACGCCAGTTCTTTCGTTCGACGTTGGTCGTTCGACGTTTAACACAGTTAACGAGCGGTGATTAGTTTGGATAAAGTCAAAATTCATGCGCCGGCGGGAGATAGTCGATCCCTAAGAGCGGCTTTGGAGAATGGGGCTGATGTCGTCTATTTCGGATTCAATACCGCCAGCAATTTGCGAAACTTCAAAGGCCTGAACTTTTCCGTTGCCGAGGCTGAAGACGCTGTCGCCTACGCTCACAAATTGAACAGAAGGGCTCACATAACAATAAACAACTATCCGCAGGCAAATGAGCTTCACGACTGTTATTCCGCAGTTGATGAAGCATATCGCCTCGACGCTGACGCAGTCATCCTGTCTGATCTCGCCGTCCTGAGCTACGCGAGAAGCAACTACCCTGAACTGCCGATCAACATAAGTTGCCAGGCCGGGGTCTCTAATATGCAATCTCTAAACTTCTACAAAAACGAGTTTGGCGTCAATCATTTTATTCTTCCTCGTGTCTTAACGCTCGACGAAATTGCCAAGCTGGCTGCTTCAACTGAATCGATGATTGAAATATTCGTGATGGGCTCCCTGTGCATAAACTACGAGGGAAAGTGCTACCTATCTTCTTACATAACCGGCGAATCAACAAACACCATCGGCACGTGTTCATCGCCAAAATTCTTAAGCTTCGAGGATAACGGGGCATTGACCTTTGAGATGAACGGCATAAAAATAAATCAGTATCAGCCGGAAGAGCTCAGCATCTATCCGAAAATCTACGGTGGAAGATACAAAAAGGAAGATGCGGAAAACCTCTGGATCGACAATTTCCTGATAAACAGGAGGCAAATCTGCAAAGGCAGGTATTGGAACGATTCACTTCAGACATTTGACTATTCTTTTAACTCAGTAGTCTATTTGAACACTCTCTCTATTTTGCCGCAGATTATCACAGCCGGAGTCGGGGCTTTGAAGATCGAAGGAAGGCAGCGTTCTTTTGAGTACACGGGGGAGGCAGTGAGGATTCTAAGGAAAGCCGTTGATTCATACTATGCAGACCCCTCGGGTTTCAGTTTCAGTGGCCAAGACGAATCCCGCTTGGAGCGCCTCTTTAAGGGACTGGACCCCTGCAAAACCTGCTACCTGGGTAAATGAGATTGCTGCTGCAAGAGCTCTCTAACCTTTTGCAGCACTTCAGCCTCATCGATGGGTTTAAGAAGGTACGCCTCGGCCAATCCGGTTTCTTGCAGTGACTCGTCAACAAGCGCTTCTCTGCTTGACAGCATTATGATGGGCATTTTCCGCAAGCTTTTAACTTCACAATTTCGCAAGCGGCGGGCGATTTGATAGCCATCTACCTTGGGAAGAATAACATCCAAAATAACAAGATCGGGTCCTTCGCGGAAGATTTTATCAAGAGCCTCCTCGCCGTCAGAGGCGGAAATAACATCGTAGCCGTCCTGCTCCAATAAGTCCTTAACAAACGCGACGATTATCTTGCTGTCATCTACAACCAAAATCTTTTCGCTCATGGTTCCCCCCTATTATCCGTGAAGAGTATGGCAAAAATTTTGTAGTTGCGATAGTTTGCCTAACTTATTCCACTCGAAAGAACCTTCTCCTTTTGGAATCTTGGAATTTGCTCAACACTCTTCTGCAAGCGGAATTCTGTCGGTTGTCCGGATTATCTTGTTTTCTTCATCAACATGGACTACTTTGGGCAAGATCCGCGAGGCCTCCTCGCTGTTGACTGTGGCAAAAGACATGATAATTATTTTGTCGTCTTTATGGATCAGCCTGGCTGCGGCCCCGTTCATACAGATAGTTCCTGAATTGGCGTCAGCTTCAATGGCATAGGTCTCGAGGCGTGCACCATTTGATAGATCAACAACTTGGACTTTTTCAAAAGGAAGAATATCAGCAGCTATGAGAAGGGTCTTGTCGATTGTGATGCTTCCTTCATATTCAAGATTCGCCTCTGTCACAGTTGCTCTATGAATCTTGCTCTTAAGCATAGTCCTAAACATTTGCAGACCTCCAGCTAGCGGCTCTCGTCGCTTGGTTCTCGGTTCTTGGTTTTCAGGCCCTTCGGCTGTCGACCACCGGTTTTTCGACATCGGACCTTTGATCTTCAAGTCTTTCGACATCGGACTCGGAGGCTGTTGACGAACTCTGTCAGGAACGTCATTGCGAGCAGCTAACTGGCTGACGCCAGTTACTTGTTTAAGAAACCTGCGACTCCTTGTATGATGTTAGCAAGTCTCTTTGAGAGTGTGGCCGAGTGCAAATTGGTGTT
>Ga0214473_10003653_pt1 | contig 18599 bp, 16 predicted proteins | sample RVTome_7_FD_203509 | JGI IMG/M metagenome (GOLD analysis project Ga0214473, IMG submission 203509) | Soil microbial communities from uranium-contaminated site in the Upper Colorado River Basin, Wyoming, United States - RVT98D197 | ecosystem: Environmental > Terrestrial > Soil > Contaminated >... | reverse complement strand
TCCGCCAAGTCCAAAGCTCGTCAAATTGTGAAAGTATCTTGTTCTTGGCTCACCATCGTGACCTGTGAACCTGAGTCGCCCCAGATCAATGAGACGAGTCCGGCCTTCTTCAATGATCTTCAGAGCTCCTTCGGGATTTGTAGGAATGGAGAGGGTTCTCCTGAAATCGCAGCCGGTTCCGTTGGGTATGAATCCGAGCTGGACTCCAGGATTCATTGGCCCCTCTTCATTCATGAGGCCGTTGATGATTTCGTTGAGGGTCCCGTCACCTCCTACGCAAACCACGGACTGCGCGCCTCCAGAGACGGCAAGGCGGGCAAATTGAGTGGCCTCTCCAGGAGCGGTCGTGAGGAAAAACTTGATGGGGCCGAGGCGTTCTTCCGCCAGTTTCTTGATCCGGGACCAGTTCTTGCCGACAGCGCCCCTTGCCGCATGCGGATTCACAATGAAAACTCTGTTTTTGACAGGATCACAGGATGGACAGGATGGGTTCAATCCAAAATTTCCCTTATGCTCGACGAAAATTATTTTCCTGACAGGCCTTCGATCAAGGCCATCACATTGTGGCCGAGGACACTGTGGTTGTACCCTCCCTCCAGAATCCCGAAGCAGCCGCCTCCGGATCTCTTGGTCGCCTCAAGCACCATGCGGCCGATCTCGCGATAGTCGTCCGTCCTGAGGGTTCCACCCCAGTCTTGCTCGTGATTGTCAAACCCTGCGGAGATCGCAATGAGATCCACTTTGCACCGATCCATCTCCCGCTTCACTTCATCCATGTAGGCTTCCCGGTCATTGGCGTCCACGTTGTAGACCTTGACCCAGTCCCCGTCGCCCAGAATGTTGACTGTGCCGTCCCCGAAGTGAAGGTCGATATCCAGAACATACGCCGTTTTTATCTTCTTGGTCCTCTTGAGGTGTTCAAGTGCAACGGCCATGTTGTTGAAGTAGCAGAACCCCCAGCATGAGGCTGAGGAAGCATGATGGCCTGGAGGCCGGATAAGCCCGAAAGCCGGCTCTGTCAAACCCAGAGTCGCCGCTTGAATCGCCCCACCTGCCGCGAGGGCGGCAATGGAGTAAAGCCCCATGTTCTTCACATTTTCTACATGCGCCTTGGTGTGCACGGCGAGCAGGTCCTTTTCAGATGCGGGTTCGGCGTTCACGAGTTCCACATGAGGTTGGATGACGTCGATCACCGCCTCCATCCGTCCGGATTCAGCGGCCGGATCCATGGTGTAGACCTGATAAAAATCTTCGTGAAAAAATACTTTCATGAGGAGTTACCCTTGTTTGGAGGTGGACGCCTCGGCCAGCTGGAGGCCCAAGTCCAGGGCTTTTTTGTTCATCTCGAGGAAGCCAGAGGGAATCTTGGACTCCAGGACCTTCACGATAGAGTCCGTCTTGACGATCTGGGTCAACCCGATCACGGCGCCCAGCATACAAATGTTGAGGACCACGGGCTTACCGATGCGATCCATTACGGCTTTGTACATTTCAAGGTCTATCTGACGGGCATCCACTCTGCGTTCCTGTTTCACAAAGTGACTGTCGGTCAGCAGAAGTCCTCCGGGGCGAATGGTGTTGGAGAACTTGTTGTACGCCTCCTGGGTCAGGCAGACCAGCACGTTCGGTTGATTCACCTTGGGAAAGCGGATGCTCCGGTCCGAGATAATGACATCCGCTCGGGTCGCTCCCCCTCTGGCTTCAGGCCCATAACTCTGGGACTGGACGGCATTGAGTCCTTCGTGAATGACCGCCGCCTCGGCAAGGATGATCGACGCGGTGACAACGCCCTGTCCGCCGGAACCGGAAAAAACGATTCGATATCTCTCCATCAGATTTGCTGTCCTCGCTTCGCTCTTTCGACGATCTTTTGGTATTCCGAACAGTATTCCGCTCTTTCTTCCTCAACAAAAATCCCTCTTTCGATCAATGCCGGATTGTCTTTCTTCTTCTCCGACCCTATGGGGACGGTTTGATCCTTGTAATAATTAAGCATGTCCACGGCATCGCCCACCTTATTTTTTCTGCCATAGTACGTCGGGCACTGGGAAAGGATCTCAACCACCGAAAACCCCTTGTGGTTGATCGCCTTTTCAAGGATCTCCTTCATAGAAGTCACGTGATAGGCGGTCGTCCTTGCGACAAAGGAAGCGCCTGCGCCCCTGGCCAGTTCCACAATGTCGAAGGCCTCATAGATATTCCCGTAAGGAGCCGTGGTCGCCATCTTGCCGTATCCGGAGAGAGGGGAGAATTGCCCACCGGTCATCCCGTAAATGTTGTTGTTCATGATGATCGCCGTCATATCAATGTTGCGCCTGGCAGCGTGGATAAAGTGATTGCCGCCGATGGCCAGAGCGTCTCCATCCCCCATGGGAACGATGAGCGTCAGCTCCGGCCGTGACAGTTTCACTCCCGTCGCAAAAGCCAGCGCCCGGCCATGGATCGTGTGGAGGGTGTGAAAGTCAAGATAGCCGGAGATCCGCGAGGAGCATCCGATCCCTGTGACCATGACGATGTCGCTTTTCTTAAGCTCCAGGGAAGCGATCGCACGGACCAGATTGTTCATGATGATGCCATGCCCGCACCCGGGGCACCAGATGTGAGGCATGAACCTTTCGCGCAGATATTCTTTGGCAGACATGGATCAGACTCCTTTGCCCTGAATGACGCGCAGGATGTTCCGGATATCCGTGGGACTGATAAAGGTGCCGTCAATTCGGTTGGCGAGGAACACTTTCTCCGGGTCGTCCAGAACTTTCCTGACCTCTTGCAGGATCTGCCCCATATTCATTTCCACAACCACCACGGATTTTGCTTGCGTGCACCGTTCTCTCACGGCGTCGGCGGGAAAAGGCCACAGGGTCTGGAGCTCCAGCAACCCCATTCGCTCTCCTCTTGCCCTCCGGTTTTCCACCACGTGAAGAGCGGATCGTGCAGAAGCCCCATAGGAGACTAAGACTGTCTCTGCATCATCGAGAAAGTACTCCTTGATTCTCGTGACTTCCTGAACGTGGCCTTCGATCTTGTCCACGAGATGCCGGATCAAACCGTAGGCCACCTGGGGATTGTCCGTGGGGAAACCCCACATATCATGCATGAGCCCCGTGACATTGTAGCGGTGCACTCCCCCGAAATCCGACATGGGTAAGCGGCCGTCTTCCCTGGGCAGGTAGGGATGATAATCGGTCCCCTCTTTGACGGAGGTCCTGAGCCGTTGAACCAGCGGAATCTCCCCCGGGTCCGGCAGCACCAGCTTCTCCCGCATATGTCCAACCACCTCGTCCAGCAGAAGAATGACCGGCGTCCGGTAAGTTTCCGAAAGATTGAACGCTTCCACCGTGATCGCAAAGAGATCCTGGAGATTGGAGGCAGTGAGCGTAATGATGGAGTGGTCCCCGTGCGTCCCCCACCTGGCCTGCATCACATCACCCTGGCTGACCTTGGTGGGCATGCCCGTCGAGGGGCCCCCTCGCATGACATTCACGACCACGCAGGGAACCTCCGCCATGATCCCATAACCGATCGCTTCCTGCTTCAGGGAAAAGCCTGGGCCGCTTGTGGCGGTCATGGATTTGAGTCCGGTCAGGGACGCGCCAATGATCGCGCACATAGAGGCGATTTCATCCTCCATTTGGATGAATTTCCCTCCCTTCTGGGGCAGGCGTGCGGAGAGCAGTTCCGCTATCTCCGTGGAAGGAGTGATCGGATAACCCGCGAAAAAATCGAGACCTGCATAGAGCGCCGCTTCCACACAGGCCTCATTCCCCTGGATGAAAAGTATTTTATCCCCCATGGTCTCCCATTCCCTTCAGATGTTAAACTCCACCACCCTAACCTTTCTTCACCTCAATCGCCATATCCGGGCACCGAAGCTCACAAAGGGTGCAGGCATTGCACTTCTCCAGACGCTTAACCACCGCCTTCTCGTGATCGTCAAGCTCGAGGACTTCTTTTGGACAGAAGGCGACACAGATTCCGCAGCCCTTGCAGAAATCGCGGTTCACCTCAACAGACGGTCTCTTTTCTTTTTTTGATTTCTTTTCCACAGCTTCGGCCACCTCTTCTCCATCAACCAGGGAGCACATCGCTTTTTGAACTCTTCTTGCTCTATGCTCTTTGTCCTATGCTCTACGCTCTATACTCTATGCTCTACGCCTTATGCTGGCTGATCTATTCTGAATCTTCGTTACTTGTTACTTGTCCCTTGTCACTCGTTTTCTTTTCTAACTTTAGGCACTTTAGCCGAAGGTCCTGAGCGTCGTCGAAGGTCGCACTTTAGACATTTCAGGCATTTCTTCTTCGTCGCTATCCTATCACGCTCTTCCTACGCTGTTAAGCGAGGATCCACAGCCCGTTCTTTTTTTTCACGTTTCTGTTCCGGTATTCTCGCCTGAGAGGATTTTTGCCAACCGCGAGATGTCTTCACTTTCTCCCAGCGCGATCAGAGTGTCTCCTGACTCGATCTGGGTCTGAGACGAAGGATTGAATTTCATCTCCCCATCCTTTTTCTGGACGGCGATGATAATCACATCCATCTGCTGTCTGATCCCCGAATCGGTCAGTTTCACGCCCCTCAGATGGGATTTCTCGCTGACGACCACCTCGCCCATTTCCAGTCCAATTTTCCGGTTGTGAACGGTGAATTCAAGAAAGTCTGAAACAGCCGGCTTCACGATAGCGTGAGCCATCTTCTGTCCGCCGATGTGATAGGGCATCACGACGCGATTTGCCCCCGCCCTCATCAACTTCTTTTCTGTGTGCTCCTCCTCTGCTCGAGACAAGATAAAAAGATTCGGGTTCAATCCTCTGGCACTCATGGTGATGAAGACGTTGTCCGCGTCCGAGCGAACCACAGAGACCAGCCCTTTCGCTCTTTCGATCCCGGCTTCCAGGAGAATGTCCTCGGTGGTCGCATCCCCATGGATCAGCGGGATCTCTTCGTGTTCCATGGTCGGTTCGACACCAGGACTGTTGTCAATCACCACCATCGGAATATGATTGGCCTTGAGCTCCCGACAGATGATCTTGCCGATCCGGCCAAACCCGCAGATGATATAGTGGTTCCTCATGGATCGAATCTTCGACAGCAATTTTCGCCTCCCTAAGATAGACCCTACCTGAAACTCCACCATGGCCTGGGCCACGGCCCCCAGAATGTAGATGATCAGGCCCATGCCTGAGAAGACAACAAAAATCGTGAACACCATCCCTGCCGGGGACATGGGGCCCATTTCCCGGTACCCCACCGTGGTGATTGTGATCACCGTCATGTACAGGGAATCGAGGAAACTCCATTTCTCGATGAGCATGTATCCTGCCGTGCCGAACGCGAGGACCACGAACAGGATGCCAAAGCCCTTCCCGATTTTCCAGATGGGAAACGATGGAGATGTGATGTCGCTCTGTGTCATCCACGGTCTCTGAGCAGAGCCAGTGAAGTAAAGGACAGAGGCCTATTGCCCCGGTGTGGAACTCACCGCTTCCACGGTGAACTCGCTTAGATTCTCAGGAAGCTCTTCGAAAACAATCATGAAAGGGACGGAAGCCTGAGGTTTCACGTTCACATTGACATTTCCTTTGCCGGTCCGATTGGCCAAACCCTGGTTGATTTGCTCCAGGGACATATCTTTGAGCTCGTTTTCCGAGAAGGTGTTCCCGGCAAATGCAAGCTTCTGTTTTACCGCAACCCCTTTCTCGTCAAGCAGAGAACCCTTGACGCGAATAAAACTCCGGCTTCCAGGGTAGTTGTTAAAGACCATCCCCTGAATGCAGAAAAGGTTTCCGGCCTTGCTGGACTGATAGAACTTCCCGCTGACGGTTTTGAAGGAAAGCCTCCGGACGCCGGAGTCCTTCACATCCGGTTTCCCGGCCACTCCCAGGTAGGCGGTCAAAGAATCGGGGACCTGTTCGGGAGCAAAATAAAGCAGGGCTGTCGCTCCTCCTGTGAGCAGCAAAACGACGATCAGAACAATCATCAGGAACCTGGACAAACCGCCTTTCTTTCCCTTCCTTGGAACCGCCTTTTCAGGTTTTCCCGGCGCTTCGGATATTTTCCCTATTTCCCGCTGCAGAGTAGACGATGAAACCGCTTCGACCTGTGGCTCGCGTTTCGTATCTTCTTCGAAATCAAACTTCAACTCCTCTTCTTCCTCTTCGGGGATCTGGTCAGGGGATATGGCCTCTATTCTCTTGGTTTCCGCCTCTTCCTGCAGCGCCTTGGCAAGCTCTGCTTCAAAAGTATCTTCCAAAAGAGGTTCAGGTTTTTGTTCCTCCAAGGTTGGCTGGGTATCCAGGGTGACCGTCTCCCCCAGGCTCTGGTCCACAACCTTTCGCTTTCCCTCGGCCATCGGGGTCACACCCTTTGGGTAGGCCCTGAACACGCTCTTGCAGACGGAGCATCTGACTTTGGAGCCCTCTTCTCTAATAAGGCCTTCATCGAGTTTGAATTTCGATCCGCACTGCTTGCACTCAATGATCATCGCCATCCTCCTGTTTCAGATCAGATGCCTCATCCCTTCAATACGCAAATGTCCGGCAAGTACCTGTACTGCTCTGCATAGTCTAGGCCGTACCCCACAAGGAAGCCTTCCTGCACCTTGAAACCGCGGTAGTCAATCGCGACCTCTTGTTCTCGGCGCTCTGTTTTGTCGATCAGGGCGCAGATTTTCACACTCGCGGGTTCCCGGCTCTTGAGGTTCTTGACGAGATAGTTCAAGGTCAGTCCCGTGTCAACGATATCTTCCACAACAATCAGATCCTGGCCCTTCACCGGAATTTCAACATCCTTCACCAGCTTGATCATCCCGCTGGAGGCTTTGCCTGAGCCGTAGCTCGAGGCCCGGATGAAGTCAATTTTCGAAGGAATGGTCAGCGACATGACCAGTTCCGCAAAAAAGAAAACTACCCCGTTCAGAATGCCGATCAAAATGGGCTCCTTGCCTGCATAGTCTGAGGAAATCTGCCGGGCAAGATCTTTAACCTTGCTCTGAATCTCGTGTCGCGATATGAGGACTTTTTTTTCCATTAGCTCATCTTGAATTCGGTCCACGCGAAGCCACAGAATCCCGTGAGGCTCTAGCCACTTGAGAGCTTATACCATATTCAATACCCCCCCTAATGTCAATAGATTCGCCATTTCAGAAATCACCCTTCCCGCTCTTCCTAGACGCCGCCTGTCGAAGATACCGATTGCGGTGCAGTGCCTGGAGATGGAGGGGCGAGAAAAGGCAGTCTTTCCTTCTTTCTGTATGCAAGCGCCGTACACGAAGCGATGAGGTCATTGTGCTCATTGGTCACTTTGATTTCGTATGTGCCGGTCTTGGCTGAACGATGAATCTCGACAGATTCAGCGCGCAGCCTGCTCTTTTGGTCCGAAGCCCGATGGTAGGTGATGGTCATGCTGAGGGCGACCGCAACGGTCCCATGAGTGTTGCATGACACCTCGAACGCTTCGTCGATAAGAGAGAAGATGGCTCCACCGTGGGTCATGCCGAAGATGTTCGTTAACTCCTCCTGCGGCTCCATCTCCACAATGGCATGGCCCGGCTCAAGCTTGATCAGTCGCAAGCCCAGTTTTTGGGCATATTTCTCCTTTTTTACCTGTCTCTGAATAGACTGAATGACCTCATCAACCATTCCTGAATTTCCTCCGCTGTGGATCAAGAAGCTCATTACGCATTGATACTGTTAGCAGAGTGCGTAGCAGGAATCAACTCCTGATAAGAGGTTGACCCAACGAGACCAGGGAGGAAGGACTGATCCTTTAAATTGACACCTCACAGGGTTTCCCCTATAATTCGAAACAATTGTGCATACTCCTTAACACAACCATTCTGATCTGCCCCTGACTTACGTTCTTGAGTTTTCATTTCAGTTTCCTTTCCCTTTACGGGAAGGGCTCGTCCTTTTGATTTCCGCCCATGTTGGCCTCCGTCAAGCGAGGGTTTAGCAGGGCAAGAGGATGGGGATGTGGACGAGAAAAGCCCATGGCGAACAGGGTGACGGGTTTATGAATTTTCTTGAAAGAGTATTCAAAAAAAGTGATGCCGTCGTCTTCAGAAAAATCGGCATAGAATGCATCCTTGTTCCTATCCGCCAAGGAGTGGGCGACCTGGAAAGCATCTACACCCTGAATGAAACGGCTGCTCGCATCTGGGAACTGCTGGATGGAACAGCAACGGGGACAGAGATCAGAGACAAGATCATCGAGGAATTTGACGTCACCCCGGGAGAAGCGGAAGAAGACCTCGTGCATCATCTCAAAGAATTAGGGGGCATCAAAGCAATTGTCGAGGAGTGATGTGAAAGGTTCAATATTTTGACAGAGGGAGAACCGCAAAAGGGAAACACACTGGAAATCGCCGGGATCAGGATCGCATGGTCCTTTGACCAGAAACAAAGTCGGTCTATCAATCACCCCCTTGTTCTGGACGCCCGCTCTGGCACAACACTTCGCGTCCATAATCGCCCGCCTCCCCCATTCCCACAAAAAGAAATGACCTTTGATTCGGGACAGACCTGGGCTCTTTTCCGAAGCGGGGGCAAACTCATTCTGCAAAATACCAGCCTTCATTCCGAATTCAGACCCAGTCGATTTCTCTTTCTCGCCCCTGATCTGAAATCCGGTGACCTCTACGTAACTGGCGACGCCCCTCAGGAGGTCGACCCCCTGGGTTACCCTTTAAACCAGGTTTTATGGATCATCTTACTTGCTCAGGGAAGGGGGTTGCTTTTCCATGCCTGTGGGATTGATGATGACGGAAAGGGATTTCTGTTCCTGGGAAATTCCGGAGATGGAAAATCAACGAGTGCCAAGCTCTGGTTCGATCACGGCGTGGCAGTTCTTAACGACGACCGAATCATTCTGAGGGAGAAAGACGGGGAGTTCTGGATGCACGGGACACCATGGCATGGTGACTTCGGGGAGCACTCATCTCATGGGCTGCCGATTCACAAGCTGTTTTTTTTGCGTCACGGAAGAAAGAACTCCTCTCAGGCCAAGAGCGGCGCAGAAGCGGTCTCCATGCTCCTCACGCGTTCTTTCGCTCCTTTTTGGGACAAAGAAGGGATGGCCTTCACGATTGAATTTTGCCAACATCTTGCCAGCCAAATCCCCTGCTACGAACTCACCTTTGTGCCGGATGGACGCATACTTGACTTCGTGCGGAATGCTTAGCCACAGACTCACACAGACTTTCTATTCTGTCTTCTTCCTTGTTTTCATTTTAGGCACTTTAGGCATTTTAGTGCATTTTAGGCACTTCTCATTCTCATCTCTGCACGATCTGGTTCTCAATGCCCTTGGATTTGAGCTCTTCGTACTGCCTTTTTGCTCTCTCCTCATTCTGAAAAGCACCAACCAGAAGACGTTGTTTTCCGTCGGCATCTCTGATGACATAGTGAGAAAAGCCGAGGCCTTTCAAGGACTGGATTTTGCCCTCAAGTTTGTCCTGGGATGTGAAGGTTCCGATGAGATTGGCAAAGGGGGTTTCTTTGACTTCCGCTCCTTCCAAACTCTTCTCCCTCTTGAATCTCTCAGCCTGCTCCTCACTCTCAAAGTACCCGGCGTACAGCCTGTACCAAATACCTCTGCTGAGCGCCACCTCGGTGTAGTAGACAGGGAGACCGTTTTTTCTGTATTTCGATACCCCTTGTTCCGCCTGATCTAAATGAGGCACAGAGCCGAGAAAAAGCGAAAAAGGATAAGTGATGCCGGAGGCTGATCTTGCGAGCGTGGAATCGGCTTTCGGCTTTTCTTTTGCTGCAGGAGTCTTCTTTGCTTCGATCTTTTGCTCCACCTTTGGCTCTTCGACGAGCGGCTTGTGCTCCGGTATCTCTGGGGTTTCTGTTATTTCTTTCTCCTCTGGGACCGTCTGTGGCGTTGTTTCGGGCTGGCGAGGTAAAGCCTGCGGCACCTCAGGGGTTGAGCTTTTGGTCTCAGAGGCATCGGCGGCAGCAGGCGCCGGAGCAGCAGGGACGGACGGTTGTTCCCTGATCGGGATTTTGACTTCCTGTTTCTTGTCAGAGCTTTCTGTGTTACCCGATTTGAAAGGGTCCAGCAGGTTGTTCTGCCACAGGAGACCTCCGGCCAGAAGGATTCCGGCCACGACTATGAGAGGAAGCCCCAAAGCTTTCTTCCAGTTACGCCAACCCTTGCTTGCCCATTCCGCCACTTTAGCGGAAGCGGTCTTTTCTTTGCTGCGCAGCTTGATATCCCTTGTATCATACATGGAAAGGTTTTTCTTTTTTCTTCGTTTTTTCCCGTCCTCTCCATAGGAGTAATAATATTTGTAATGCTTGTAGTCTTCGAAATCAGGGCTCACCTCCGGCCTCATCCCGTTCAGGATGACACCGATGACATTGGATTTGACCTGTGTAAGCTGGGTGATGGCTCTCTTCAACAGCCCCTTTGGTACCGTGCCTATTCGATAAACCAGGAGCACGCCGTCCACTTTTGTTCCTAGAATGGCCGGATCCACAGCAGAGAGGATGGGTGCCGTGTCGAAAAGGATCATATCGTATTCTTCTTTTGCCTCTTCAATGAATTGGTCGATTCTTTGCGATTCAATCAAATCGGCCGGGTTCGGAGGCACGGCCCCTCCTGTAATGAAAAAAAAGTTGTCAAAACCCGGAGTGATCATTATTTCATCCAGGGTGATCTCTCCCATGAGCACGTCCGTGACCCCTCTGACCGTTTCCCGCCATTCGTAGTTCCCGAGAAGAATTTCCGAAAGGCCCGGGGAGGATGGCACTCCGAAGACCCTGGCGAGCATGGGTTTCCTGAGGTCAGAACCGACCAGAAGGGTCCTGATTCCCGACTGGGCCATGGTGATGGCCAGATTGAGCGCAATCAGGGTCTTCCCCTCCTGGGGAGAAGTGCTCGTGATGGCCAGGGACCTTATCTTCTTCTCCGTGTCTTTGAAATGGATGTTCGTCCTCAGAGCTCGGAAACTCTCCGCCATCATCGACTTAGGCACAAGATGGGAAATGAGATTGACCGCCTGTTTCAGCGAATGGTCTTGGACTCGTCCCGAATATCGCTCTTTGATGTTCTCCTGCATGACCTTCAGGTCCACATGGGGAATCACCCCGAGCACAGGGATTCCGAGCGTCTGCTCCACGTCTTCAATGGCTCCAAGGGATGTATCGAAGGTCTCGACGATAAACGCGATGATCAGACCAAGAACAATTCCAATAATGACACCCATGGCTCCTGTCGCAGCGGTGCGCGGCGGGTTGATGGGAGTTGTGGGCAGGAGCGCCGGTTTCACGATGTTCACTTCTTCCGGTTTTTCTGATCGCCGGATCAGGGCTTCCTGGTTTTTTCGTTCCAGGAGAGTCGTCATTTCCGTGTAGAGTTCAACCTCCCTCTTCAGCCGGCCATACTCCAGTTTCTTATCGAGAAGAGCCTTGGTTTTCTGATCGAATTTTTCAAGTTCCTTCGAGGAATCCGTGTGTTTTTTCTCCTGGCCCCTCAGCTGTAGCTCCAGCATGTACTCCATTTTGCGCGCTGTCTCGGAAATCTCATTGCCGATCGTCACCACCTCGGGGTGCTTGGGGGTATACTCTTTCAGGAGGGTTTCCCTTTTGAGCAGGAGTCCCACGAGCGTGTCATTCGCACTCTGGTAGCGGCTGTTCGCCTTGATGGAATCGAAATTGTGCCCGGCGCCAACCGGGTTCTTGATGAACTCCTTCAATCTCTTGAGAAGCCCATCCAGCTCTCCCTTCTCCTCTCCCAGTTTTGCAAGCTCACCCTGTATCTCTTTGGTCTGCTTCAAAAGGGTTTCGCTCTGGAGATCAATGGAGATTAGTTCATTGTCCTTGCTGAACCGGTTGAAACGGTCTTCTGCGTCTCTAAGCCTTGCTCGCACCTCCTTCATTTGATCATCGATGTAGCGCAGAGCCTCCTTTGTTCGCTTTGTCTGCTGCTCCCCATGGAGCTCTCTGTAAACGAGAGCCACCGTGTTGGCGAGTTTCTGGGCAAAGGCCGCACCGTGATCGGTCACCTTGATGTTGAGGACGCTGCTGAATTTAAGGCGGGTCACTTCCACTTTGGACTGGAGGCTTTCAATCGTAGCAATCACATGGCTCTTCATTTGGTTCTCACCCCTCGGCGAGGCGGTTCGCGGGATGAGGCCCATGTGCTCCGCCACTTTCTCGAAAACAGTGTAGCTCTTGATCACCGCGATCTGGGTTTCAATGTCGTCGGAATCATCCCACGCGATGGTCTTGGAGTAGATCCCTTCAACAAGACGCTCTCTCTTGATCTCGATCATGCACTCGGTTGAATAAAGCGGGGCAGGGGCGCTGAGGATGGCAAACGAGGTGCTGAAAATCCCTAGAATGACGGCAATGACAAGGACAACGAATTTCCTTTTCCTTATGATCCGCCAGTATTCTCTTAAATTGACGTCGTATTGCGCCAAGAGTACTCCCGATATCTGCTGACGTCATTCGAAAACGCCGTCACTGCAACGGCAAAACTATAGCTAGACCTCTCCCCTTCCTTCTGGAGAGGGTAACCAAGCATTCATGAGTTACTTAGCCTCAATGAGCTTCGCAACTCCCAGCATTCTGATAGCTTAATATATCCAAAATAATTTAAGCAGAATTTAAACATATAATTCTACATTTGTCAATATATTGAATAAAAATTATTACAAAAGATATCTATTTATAATAAAAAAGCGCACAAAGGGCGCTTAAGACCTTGGAGCATTGGAATACTGGAGTACTGGTTTAAACCCAATACTCCATCACTCCGTTACTCCAACACTCCATCTTCAATGTCTTTCAACTTTAGACACTTTAAGCATTTTAGTTCACTTTAGGCACTTCTTCCTCCTCGCTTCAACATGCCAAGGAGCTGCAGAGTCCTTTTGACATAAAGCTGCCAGGGCTTGAGGTTGGGACGTGATGGGAACACCTGTCTCAGAACCTCTATTCTGGGATACAGATTTTCAAGAAGAAAAAGACCACGTTTCACCGGTCCAAGTTCCGAGGAGAAGAGAAGCACAGGGCCCCACAGAGGAAGCGACCCTTTCTTCACTCTTTCCCGCAGGATCTTTTTCTCCAGGGGACCGAGCTTTTTTTTCTGAAGGAGTTTGAGAGCATCCGGAGGCATCTCGAAATGAAAGACTTGCTCAAGCAGAAAGAAGATGTACATGAGGGTCTTCCTCTGACCAAGGTCTTCAGCTCGGCGCACAAGACTTTCCCAGTTGCCGGCATTCCAGCGCTCCAGGATCCGTTTGATGTCCACCAGCCAGATGAGCCTGTCCACACGATGCTTAACCGCGTGAAGGCTCAAATACAAAACCTGATCATAAGGGCTCAAGCACAACGCCTTCTCCCCTTCGATCTTGATCGCCCTGACCTCCCCGATAAGGTGCTCTTCGCTTTTGGCGAGGAGCAGCTTGCGTGTTCTGATGCGATCCGCCCACAGGATATGGGTATGGATGTCGAAGACGGTTGACCCTTGTTTGAAGGTGCTGGCATAAACATCATCTCTCTCATAACCCAGGACTCCAAGGATGTGAACGAGTTCCTCATAGTCCTTCCTCGAAACCCAGAGATCGATGTCCGTCATAGGCCTCAGACCGATATCCTCGTAGGAATTATTCAATAGGCCCATGCCCTGAAGAACCACCACCGCAACTCCTCTCTGGTTCACTTGAGACAGAACTTGCTTGAGCGCGTGCATGAGCCGCAGATTCATTCGAATGGTTTGATAGTAAAAGGCTTGCAGGGTTTCCCTGTGTCCCTGGTCCAGGGAGTCGAGAGCTCCGGAGGCCAGAAGGCTCTTGTAGAGGATTCCTGCGACTCCCTCTCTCATGGCCTGCTCGATAAGACGGCTGTCCAAGGGAATCAGATCCTTTCCCGGTGTTGAAGGATCCAGCGCTGCAGCAAGGGCAAGGGTTTTGTCTTCTCTGTTCTTCATGGTCTGGGATGGTTAATGGATCTATTAATCATCCATCATCCTAATTTGTCAACCTGCATCACCGGCAACTTCCAAAGTAAAAGAACTTGATATCTCACTCTATACATTATATTTTTTGTTGAGGTCCCAAGCCGAACTGCCACTGTGTCCGACAGAGCGAGAATATGGCAAAGACAACCTCCTTGCTTCTCCTGATATTGAGCGTCCCTTGTCTGTGGTGCATCCAACCGGTAGAACCTGCTGAAATTAGAACAGACGTCAGCCTGAGCACCGGCTACCGCGTGGACGATCTCAGTTGGAATATTGCAGGGAACATCGGCGGGAGCAATCCCAATGTCCTTTCAGAACTCACCTGGTCCGATCTGGAAACGCTTCAGGCCACGGTGAGCGGAAGGGCCCTGGTCAATGAATGGCTTTATTTGCGCGGATCTCTCGGATATGGATGGACCTTTTCCGGGGACAACCTGGACTCCGACTTTTCAGGGAACGACCGCACTCAGGAGTACTCGCGATCCAGCAACTCTGCAGATGACGGAAGAGTCCTAGACGCTGCGATAGGCATTGGATATCAGTTCTCCTTTCTCTCCGGCAGATTCAGGCTTTCTCCTCTTCTGGGTTACAGTTACAGCGCTCAGAACCTTACGCTGAAAGACGGTGTCCAGGTCATCGCAACAACCTTGTCAACGCCGCCCGCAGGCCCAGTCCGGGGTCTCGACAGCACTTACGATGCCTCCTGGCTGGGGCCTTGGTTGGGAATCGACCTCTCCTTTCAGATCACGGAGAGAGTCGCGCTCTTCGGAAGTCTTGAGTATCACTGGGCGGCTTTTGACGCAGAGGGTAACCTGAATTTAAGAAACGATCTAGATCATCCCAGGAGTTTTGAACATGACGCGGATGGCAAGGGATTTCTCATCACCCTGGGCACAGAATATCTTTTGAACGGACCCTGGTCTCTCAACATGGCTTTTAGCTATCAGAAATGGTCCGCCGACCCTGGTCTTGACCGTTTATATTACGCCAATGGTTCGATTGCAGAGACCCGTCTCAACGAGGTCAACTGGGATTCTTATGCATTGATGCTGGGCCTTGTGTACCGCTTCGGGCACAAAGCAAGCCCGTAAGCAAAGCACTCTCTTGCAGACGCAGAGAAATTGGACACAGATTTTCACAGATCGACACTGATAGTCTGTCTTTTCAATCCAATGAATCCGTGTTTATCTGTGTCCCAATCTTCTCTTCCTCTCAGCGCTCTCTGCGCCTCTGCGAGAGATAGGGGTTTGCATGAAAAAAGCGTTTCAGACAGCTGCCGTTCTCTGCCTCGGCCTCTTTGTGGCCCAGGTCATTGCCACACTCCAGGTTTACTTCTCCAACGCGGACCTTCATCGCACTCTCCTCATGCTGAAAGAGGCGGGTTATCTCATCGTGCCGAACCAGCAGATCCTCCCCCGCCTTCTAAGCCTTAAATCTGCCTTCTGTGGAGGGCTTTTTTTCACTCTTAGCATCGGAGTTCTTCTGACCTTTCTCTCATGGTCAGCGGCATGGGCCTGGAATCGCCTTTTCCGCGGGAATCGATTGTTTCTCTATTTCTGTGTCCTGGCGTGGCTGACATCCCTTGTCCTGATTAACGGTCAGGGTTTTTGTCTCCTCATTACACTGTATTTCCTTTTCATCCCGGCAGCCGTCTTTGCAGCCGCAGCAAAGCTCCCCGCTCAAGGCAAAAGCACTCCTGCCGGCAGGGAATTACTTCTCCTTGTCCCGCTCCTTCTTCTGGCTCTTTTGTGGGCCACTCAGGCGAACAATCAGTTTTTTCTTAATCTGAGAGACAAGCTTCTCTTGTCTAATTCAGTGGGCACAAAGATCAATGATTTCTACTACGACTATGCCTATTACCCTGCTGAGGCATTCAAATCGCTGGATCAGAAACTGCTCAAATCCTGCTCTATCGGAACGATTCAGAGAAAACCTGTTGAACAGGCCATTGAAAGAACCTTGCTTGCCTACGACTACCTCCCGGTGAACGAAGCTCGCCATCCTGCGGACCTGGTCGTGCGGGAAGATAACGGTCTTCTTTTCTTTCAGCACAGCGGGAAAACGATCCTACAGACCAACCTTCAGGAATTCATGGCGAGCCATGGCAAATTGCTCGCGGAATTTTCTCGCAAGACAGACACGTGCTCTCCTTTCCGCAGTTTCACCTTGCTTTCTCTCCTGGTGACTTTACCTCTTGTCCTCTATTCCGTGTGCTTCAGCCTCTTCTTTTTCATTAGCTCTTTCCTGCTAAGTCCTTGGAGTCATAAACTCGGTGACGAATCTATTGCCTCAGAACTTAGTGCTGAGGGAGCAATTGCTCGGACTCAGGGCCCAAGGAATAAGTCACCGTATTTGCGAATCGAAGCACTAAGCGCGAGAACCTCGGCCTGGATGGCTTCCATCCTTTGCCTCCTTCTCGGGATCTCGCTGTTCTTCTATGTCCAGAGAGAAGTAAAAGAGGAATTGATTGATCCGGCGCGAGCTTTGGCCTCTGACCAATGGGAGACAAGAGTGGCGGCACTCAAGCTCATAGAGCAAAAGAAACTTGAGGTAGGGGATTTTGAAGCCTATCCGAAATTGATGAAGAGCCATCACGTCGCTGAACGGTACTGGTTCGTGCGTACGTTGGGATCAAGCAGGCGAACCAGCACCTACAGAGATCTCCTCAGCTTTCTCGATGATCCTTATCCCGGCGTTGTTTCCATGGCCTTTTACGCCCTGGGTCAGAGAAAAGACTCTCGGGCTGTCCCAGAGATCTTGAAACGCATTGAAACATCAGGCGACTGGTACAACCAGTGGCACGCCTACAGAGCTTTGAGGAATCTGGGGTGGAAGCAAAGCAGATCCAGGTAAAGACGCTAACCCTAACCCTTGCTGCTGTCTTCTGCGTAGAGGCAGGGCTAGCGTTTTCAAGAGCGGCCTTCAACCCTCTGCTGAAGCTAGGCATGGCCCGGTTTATCGAGCTTGTCTTGATCGTCTGGATTATCAAGGCTCTTGGAGGGAGCGTTGGTAGCATAGGCATCGATCGACCGCGATGCCTTCCCGGCCTGAAAAGGGGTCTTCTCTGGTCAGCGGGCTTCGGAGCACTTTCAGGAATTGTTTTCGCTGTGCTATTCATGGCAGAGATCAATCCGCTGGCTCTGATTGGAACAAGCCTTCCAAAAAGCTCAGTAGATCTTTTCCCCTTCTTTTTTGTGGGCGGAATCGTCGCGCCTGTGACAGAGGAAGTTTTCTTCCGGGGAATTCTTTACGGCTTTTTGAGACGGTGGGGAATCGCTGTTGCCCTTGTTCTGAGCACTATTGCTTTTGCACTCACTCATGGTCTCGGGCATGGGCTCCCGGTGACGCAAGTGGTCGGCGGTATTCTATTTGCCGCTGCCTATGAAATAGAGAAAAACCTCGTTGTGCCCATCACCATCCACTGCCTCGGGAATCTGGCCATCTTCGCGCTTTCAGCGCTATTTTAGGAATTGAGGAATTGAGCTCCGCTAGGATCCTGCAGCAAAGCATCTGGCGGTTCCGAGTGCGCAGTTCGTTCTGCCGGGCCCGATCTTGCCAGTGACCTTGCAGAACCCTAGCACCGCACACTTGGCGTCCAGCTGCACCTTCTTCAGCCTAGGTTTCTCATAACGCTTCTTTCCGCTTTGACCCATCACGGCCTCCAAACGAGAAAAACCGGAATATTGGAATACTGGAACGATGGAATATTGCTTAAATCAAAAACATCTTAACACGAAATCAGCCAACCTGGAAAGCACAAAAACGTAATCTCTCACCCGCCTGTCCCGAGGTTGAGGTGGGGACCAAAATGTGAATGAAACACGCTCGCCCGTTTCTCCACTTCTTGGCCCCACCACTCCCAATGCTTAGAGCATTGGGACCCCCGTCGCGCCGGGCCTCTTGAGCGAACTTATCCGTGCAAATCCTGTAAATCCTGTCTAAATAATAGCTGAGGGTTTTCTCGCTTTTCTCTGTGCCTCTGTGAGAGATCTCTCAATTCGCAATCGTGGAGACGAAGCATCCACCTCCTCCGCCTCCACCTGAGCCTCCTACCGATCTCGCTCCTATAGTCACCGTCATCTCCAGCGTGGCAGGACTCTCATATCCATCACTGTCGATCGATCTGATCACATAATAGTAAGTTCCGCTCTGGACAGTGTTATCCGTATATTGGTTATTAGTTATTAGGGAGCTGTTTATCTTCGTGTACGGGCCATTCGGAGTCGTAGACCGGTTCACATTATATCCCGCCACAGCACCTCCATTCGCATCCGCAGAAGCACCCCAGGTCAGGGTCACACTGTTCCCTGATACCTGACCCGTCGGATTCACCGGAGCCGTGGGCAGAGGCACCTTCAGTTTCATCGCCGGGTCTCCAAAGAGCAGGAACGTCTTCCCCAACTCTCCTAGCCCCACACTGTTCGCCACCAGCTCCTGCTTCGCATAGGAAATGGCTGACCCAAGAGTCCTTTTGTCCCTCTTGAAAATCCCCTCGAACAACGCCTGATCCAGCACCCTCTGGGCTTCAGGCTCCGTCATCCCCGTGGACATGAACGCAGCCACTGCCCCGTTGTTGCTATCCCTGAGGAGAACCTCTGCCAGCGACGGGAAAGCCCACCCTTCCGGATACCCA
>Ga0214473_10003652_pt1 | contig 18602 bp, 15 predicted proteins | sample RVTome_7_FD_203509 | JGI IMG/M metagenome (GOLD analysis project Ga0214473, IMG submission 203509) | Soil microbial communities from uranium-contaminated site in the Upper Colorado River Basin, Wyoming, United States - RVT98D197 | ecosystem: Environmental > Terrestrial > Soil > Contaminated >... | reverse complement strand
CGCCCGCCGGGATGTCGATCTTGAGGCCGTCCCAGGGCTCTCCCGGAGCCGAGACTGTCGTAGAGGAGCCGTCGGCGCCCAGCTGGATGGCCTGGACGGACGACGAGTCGCCCAGCGTCAGCGCTCCCGTGACCGGTGTCGCCAGGTGGTCGATGGGCGGCGGGGACTCGACCGGGCCGCTCGGTAAATTCGGCTCCTCGATCGCCATGGGGCTCGCGTTGGGGTCCGGCACCGCGAGGCTGTCGACCACGAGTCCGGTGTCGGCCGCAGGCGGTGTCGCGCTGCTGCCCGGCCCCGGCAACACGGTGATGCAACCGCCGACGATGACAACAATGAGCGCCACCGCCGCGGTCAGCGCCGTACGCCGATCCATCCTGCCGACCCTCGGCGCGATCCCTGAGTCGCCGCAAGAGCCATTCGGCCCTCAGCGACAATGGACGCGTGATTGGTGGGACGCTTGAGGCCGGCTTCTGGGGGTCGGTGGCTGGTTCGGCGCTGATAGTCGGTGCCCTGATCGGCTACTTCCTGCCCGTGCCCCAACGGCTGATTGCGGCAGTGATGGCCTTCGGCGCCGGCGTGCTCGTGTCGGTGCTGTCGTTCGACCTGATGGACGAGGCCTACCGGCAGGGAGGTTTCGCGTTCACCGGGGGCGGCTTCCTGGCTGGCGCGCTGATCTACACGATCGTGAACGTGTACCTGTCACGGCGCGGAGCCAAGCACCGCAAGCGGTCGGGCGATCAGCTGGCCCGTTCCGGCGGCAGCGGCCTGATTATCGCCGCCGGCGCGTTGCTCGACGGCATCCCCGAGTCGATCGTCATCGGCCTCAGCCTGTTGTCGGGCGGCGCCGTCAGCGCCGTGGCCGTGGCGGGCATCTTCATATCGAATATCCCCGAAGGCCTGTCGAGCGCGTCGGGCATGCGCCGCGCCGGCTGGAGCGCGATACGGGTCGTCAGCGTATGGACCACGATCGCGATCATCTCCGGCCTGGCGGCGCTGCTCGGCTACGCGGTCTTCGGCGGCCTGCCGATCGAGCTCGTCGCCGCGATCACCGCCGTGGCCGCGGGCGGCGTGCTGGCGATGCTGGCCGACACGATGATCCCCGAGGCGTTCGAGGTCGCACACGAGTTCACCGGCCTGATCACCGTGGCCGGCTTCCTGGTCGCCTTCGTCCTGTCCAAGCTGAGCGCCTAGCCCTAGCGGGTCAGCACAATCTCGTGCGCGTTACAGCTTGCCCACACTGGCAAACCGCAAAACGGCATGTGCAACGCAGGCTGTGTGGCCCTACGCGGGGCTGCGCCGCACAGTAAGCATTGGCCGCGGAAGGGAACCAGGACACCAGCTGGGGAGCATTGCCTGAGGCCCAACCGCAGTGTTGCCGCGAACGAGCGGCGACCACTTCCCGATCCGGATGAGCGCCCGTACGTGGCGCTGCTGCGCCGTGGCGTGTCGCGCCGCGCGTTCCTGAAGTTCAGCGCGGCGATGACCGCCGTGCTCGCCATGCCGCTCAGCTTCGCGCCCCGCATTGCGGCCGCGGTCGAGAGCGCGCCACGCATCCCGCTCATCTGGCTGCGCGGCCTCTCCTGCGGCGGCGACAGCCAGGCGTTCCTCCAGCCGACCAGCCCAGCCATCGGCGAGCTCCTGGTGAGCATGCTGTCGCTCGAGTACGACGAGGCACTCATGGCAGCGACCGGCGCTGACGCGACCGGCGCTCTGGCCAACCTGAAGCAGCGCTTCCCGAACGGCTACATCGCGGTCGTCGAAGGCGCCATCCCGACGGCGGAGAGCGGCATCCATGCGACGCTCGGCGGCCGGCCGGTGCGCGACGTCGTGAGCGAAGTCTGCGCCGGCGCGCTGGGGACGATCGCCGTCGGCTCATGCGCCTTCGACGGTGGCGTGTCGGCCGCGGCCGGTGGCCTGACCGGCGCAGTGGGAGTCGGCCGTGTCATCAGCACACCGCACCTGGTCAACCTGCCCGGCTGCCCGGTCAACGGCGACAACCTGGCGGCGACCCTCGTCCACTACCTGACCGTCAAGGAGTTCCCACCGACTGACGGCCTGGGCCGACCCTTCTTCGCCTATGGCGGCCTCGTGCACAACCAGTGCGAGCGGCGCGCCTACTTCGAGTTCGGCGAGTTCGTCCAGTCGTGGGGTGACGAGGCGAGTCAGAAGGGCTGGTGCCTGTACAAGATGGGCTGCAAAGGCCCGCAGACGTTCGCCAACTGCCCGACTCAGAAGTACGCCGAGTCGTCGTCTTGGAACGTGCTCGCCGGACACGGCTGCATCGGCTGCACGATGCCCGGCTTCTGGGACGGCATGGGCGGCGCCTACCAGCGACTGCCGGCACCGCTGCCCTTCCTGCCCGATGTCTCGTCCGACACGATCGGCCTGGCGCTGACCGGCGGCGTCGCCGGCCTCGCGGTGGCCCACGGCGCCGCGAGCTACGTCCGCCAGTGGCGCGTGCGGAGCAGCAAACGGCCGATACACCCGCCTGGGCCGGCCCCGCAGCCGGCCCCGGAGCCAGTTCCCGAAGCAACGGCCGAACTGGTCGCCGAACCGACCACCGAACCCACCGCCGAGCCAGCAGCCGAGCCAGCAGCCGAGCCAGCGGAAGAGCCGACACCCGCGCCAGCGCCTGGGCTCGCTTCCGAGCCTCGCGAACGGATCAACGCCGTCGACGCCGCATTCGCCCTGGGCGATGTCGCCACGCCACCGGACGCACTGGAAGGGCGCCCGTTGGCCGGTGACACGCCGGAGGACGCGTCATGACCCGGCTGGTGATCGACCCGGTGACGCGCGTCGGCGGCCAGCTGCGCGTCGAGGCGGAGTTGAGCGGCGGCACCGTCGGCGAGGCGTGGCTGAGTGCCACCTCCTTCCGTGGCATCGAGTCCATCCTGCGCGGCCGCCCGGCGCGCGACGCGTGGCTGCTCGCCCAGCGCGTATGCGGGTCGTGCACGGGCGTGCACGCGCTTGCGTCGGTGCGCGCGGTCGAGAACGCGCTAGGGCTGTCGATCCCCAAGAACGCGCGCCTGGTGCGCAACCTAATCACCGCCACGACGCTCGTGCAGGAGCACGTCGTCAACTTCTACCTGCGCGAGCTGCCCGACTGGGCCGATCCGGCCGCGGCGCTCACCGCAGACCCCGCCGCGACGTCCGCGCTGGCACGGTCGATCAGCGACTGGCCCAACTCCGGCAGCGACTGGTACGCCGCCGCCCGCGAGCGCCTCGCGGCATTGGTCAAGCCCGGCGCCAGCGGTCCGTTCAACAAGGCGTGGACGGGTCACCCCGCCTATCGGCTGCCGCCAGAGGCGAGCCTGATGCTGTACGGCCACTACCTCGAGGCGCTCGACTGGCAACGCCAACTGGTGCGCATCCGGACCATCCTGGGCGGCAAGAGCCCGCACCCGCAGACCTACCTCGTGGGCGGCATGGCCATGGCGCCCGAGTGGGGCGGGCCGACGCGACCGTCGCCCGACGAGCACCCCTCGGCGCGCCACTCACCGCCGCCGCTCAGCCAGATCGGCCTGGCCGACATCGACGCGCTCCTCACGACGGCGGCGCTTTTCGTGAACAGCGTCTTCGAGGGCGACGTGCTCACCGTGGCCGCGCACTACCCGGAGTGGCAGCAGATCGGTCGCGGCATCGGTCACTACCTGTCCTTCGGCGAGTTCGCGCTGGCCGACTCGCAGCCGGCGCAGCTGCTGCTGGCGCGCGGCCGGGTGATGGATCGCGACTTCGCTCACCCGCGCGCGATCGACCAGGAGAGCGTCGCCGAGTCGGTCGACCACGCCTGGTATGAGTACGCGGATGTCCACGATGCGCTGCTCCACCCGGCCATGGGCCAGACCCGGCCGCGCTACGCCGGGCCGGCGCTGCCCTACTCGGCCCTCGCAGGCTTCGACAAGTACTCATGGATCAAAGCGCCGCGCTACGCCGACGACCCGATGGAGGTGGGTGCGCTGGCCCGTCTGCTGGTCGCCAACGGCGCCGGCAATTCGTACGCCAGATCAGGCGTCGACCGCGTCGCTTTCAAGCTCGAGCGTGGCATGGACGCTCTTTTCAGCACCGTCGGGCGAACGGTCGCGCGGGCGATCGAGGCGCAGCTGATCGTGGCCCGCATGGGCGAGTGGCTGCGCGAGCTGGTCGCCAACCTCGCCCAGGGTGACCTGGCGCTGGTCAATCTCGATGCTTGGGATCCAGCGCGCTGGCCCAGCAGCGCGGCCGGTTTCGGCCTCGCTGAAGGACCGCGCGGCGCCATCGGCCACTGGCTGACCATCCGCGACGGGCGCATCGCCGACTACCAGATCGTTGATGGCAGCACCTGGAACGGGTCGCCACGCGACAACCGCGGCCGGCCGGGCGCGTGCGAGCAGGCGCTGGTCGGCACGCCGATCGCGGATCCCAACCGGCCGCTCGAGGTGCTGCGCACGATCCACTCGTTTGCCGTCTGCCCGGCGTGCGCGGTGCACTGATGGAGGCAACGCACATGGCCGCCACCAACCCGGACGAGCGCGTTCGGCTGTACGTCTGGCAGGTGCCGGTGCGCATCACCCACTGGGTGATCGTCGGCTGCATCGTCATCTTGAGCATCACCGGCGCGTACATCGCTGATCCGTTCCTCATCCCGGCCGGCGGCAACGTCATGACCACGGTTCGCGTGATCCACATCCTGACCGCGTTCGTCTTCCTGGCGGCCGGCGTGGTGCGCACGATCTGGCTGCTGGCGGGCAACCGCTTCGCGCGCTGGTCGGCCTTTATCCCAACCTCGAAGAAGCAGGCGACCGAGCTCTTCCGCCAGGCCGGCTACTACGCCTTCCTGAGACGCGAGCTCCCCAAAGTGCTGGGCCACAACCAGCTGGCCGCCACGGCGTACCTGGCCCTGTTCGGGTTGCTGCTCATCGAGACGATCACCGGCTTCGCGCTTGACGGCATCGGCGGCGCCCAGCCTGCCGGAATGATCTTCGGCTGGCTGTCCGATTTCCTCGGGCCGCAGTTCCTCCGCCTGGTCCATCACCTGTGCATGTGGGCCATCCTGGCGATCGCGATCTTCCACATCTACAGCTGCGTCCTGGTCGATCACATCGAGAAGAACGGCCTGATGTCGAGCATCTTCAGCGGTTACAAGTTCCCGACGCGCGAAGAGGTGCTCGAGTCGCGCGATGGCGGCGCTGAGCTGCTGGAGGAGCTGGAGTGAGCCTCGAGCGCTGGATCAAGATCTTGATCGGGCTGAACGCGGTGCTCGTGGCGCTGCTCGCCGGCGGCCTGCTGTTCAATCTCTGGACCACCACCGCCGGCCACCCGCCCCAGGCCGCGGTGCCTACGCCTACCGCCTCGCCGGGCACGATCCAGATGGGCCTGGCACACATCCCGACCAACAACGATTGCGTGCTGTGCCATGAGGGCGGCGGCGGCTCGGCCGGCTTGAAGGTCGTGCCGGCCATCCTGCATCCCGTCGAGGGCTGGCGGCGGTGCACCGTGTGCCACACGGACACGACGCTGGGACGCCTGGCGCCAGGCCACAACGGCATCGCCGAGGAGGAATGCCTCAACTGCCACAAGAGCGGCCAGGCCGGCCCGGCGATCACCCAGCCGCACGCCGCGCTGGCTAACCAGGACTGCCTCTCCTGCCACGGCTCTGTGGCTCACCTGCCCTCGAGCATGGCCAGCAGCGACGAGACCGACTGCGTGCTGTGCCACATGCCGACCACGCTGCCGCCGCCGCAGTTCCCGCACTCGACCGATCCCGCCCTGGGCTGCCGCGCGTGCCACCAGAGCGAGCAGGTCGGCGGGCTGCCGATCAGCCACGCGCTGCGCTCCGACCGGACCTGTCTGCTGTGCCACGACATCGTGACCGAGGGCGGCGCGACGTTCCCGCCGTCGTCGCCCGGATCCCAGTCTCCGAGCCCAGGCACACAGTCGCTGCTTGTCCCGACCCGCTATCCGCTGCGGCCGCTTACCTAGCCGTTACACGTCGCGGCGTCAGCCACACTGACATTTCTGGCCTTGGCCGACCACAAGAGCGACCACGACGATCGATGCCGTCGCTCGGCCACGCTTAGCCGCCCGGATTGTGACCGCGGCACGCCGATGCCGACGACGCCTAAGGGCTCGCTTGCCGCGCCAATGTCAGCCACGCTGACATTCGGATACTCAGGCTGGAGTGTTGGCCCGTCCGCCTCCGGCTAGGCGACGCCGGCCGGACGGCGGGCGCGGGCGACGATCGGGGCGAGCAGGTCCTCGAGCGCCGGCCCGGCAACCTGCTTGAGCTCGTAGCGCACGCGCGTGACCGGCTTGTTGAGCGTCAGCACGCGGGTGATGTCGATCGGCGTGGCCGAGAGGACCAGGTCCGCATCGCAGGCGTTGAGCGTCTGCTCGAGCTCGTGCGTCTGCTCGGCCCCGTAGCCCATCGCCGGCACCAGCGGCTCAAGCTTGGGGTACTTCTCGAGGACCGCGCGGATCGAGCCCACCGCGAACGGCTCAGGATCGACCAACGTTGCCGCGCCGAAACGCCGCGCGGCGACGACACCGGCGCCGAAGGTCATCTCGCCATGGGTCAGCGTCGGCCCATCCTCGACCACGACCACGCGCTTGCCCGCGATGGGATCGCCCACGAGCGTCAGCTCTGACTCGGCGCGAATGATCGAAGCGCGCGGATTGAGCTCGCGCAGGTTCGCCTCGAGCGCGGCGACCGCCTCCGCTGACGCACTGTCGACCTTGTTGATGACCAGCACGTCGGCCATGCGCGCGTTGAGCTCGCCTGGGTGGTACTCGTGCTGCGCGTCCGGTCGGAGGGGATCGGCAACCACGATGAACAGGTCGGGCGCGTAGAACGGGAAGTCGTTGTTGCCGCCGTCCCACAGGATGACGTCAGCCTCTTCGTCCGCGTCGGTCAGGATGTCGCCATAGTCGACCCCGGCGTACACGATGCGCCCGGCATCAAGGTGCGGCTCGTACTCCTCGCGCTCCTCGATCGTCGTCTCGTAACGTGCCAGGTCGTCGTGCGTCGCGTAGCGCTGGACGCGCTGCGCAACGAGGTCGCCGTAGGGCATGGGGTGGCGCACCACGACCGGCTCCAGGCCGTGCTCGGCGAGCAGTGCCGCCACGCGGCGCGTGGTCTGGCTCTTGCCCGCACCCGTTCGCGTGGCGCAGATCGCCACCACCGGACGGCTGGCGTGGATCATCGTCTGGCGCGGGCCGAGCAGCTCGAACGACGCGCCCGCGGCCATTGCGCGGGAAGCGGCGTGCATCACCGTCGCGTGGCTGGTGTCGCTGTAGGCGAAGACGACGAGATCGACCGACTGATCGCGCACGATCTGCTCCAGCTCCGACTCGGGCCGGATCGGGATGCCGGCCGGGTAGAGCGGGCCGGCAAGCTCGGCTGGATAGGTTCGCTCGGCGATGCCCGGGATCTGGGTCGCGGTGAAGGCGACTACCTCGAACGCCGGAGCGTCGCGGTAGACGACGTTGAAGTCGTGGAAGTCGCGTCCGGCAGCGCCCATGATCAGGACGCGGGTGCGGGCAGCATCGGTGGGTGGCATCTAGTCCTCCAGGTCGGTTTCTGTGGCGGCTTCTATCTCGACTCGCGCCTGCTGGCGCGACGGTTGGCGGGTAACGCGCAGGCGGCGCCGGATGGGCTTGCGCGGCGGCTCGTCGCCGATCTCGTGGCGTAGCTTGGCGACCAGCTGGGGCACGGTCAGCGGTCTGGCCGCGCGGCAGGCGACTCGTCGCTGGTGGTGGTGCTGCGCGTCCTGCTGGGCGACTTCGTTGGCAAGGTGCTCGCGCACCGTGCCCGGGCCGATCAACAGCAGATCGTCACCGGCCGGCAGCTGTGCCGCAACCTGGGCGACGAACCGCGCCAGGTGCTCCAGGCGGTGGCCCTCTATCGCGTCCTGCGGCGTGAACCCGGTCTCGGTGCGGTGCGCGGGAACGTCCGATTCGAGGTGAGCCACATGGGCTTCACCGTCATGCCAGCGAACGATGTAGGCCTGGCGCGAGTCGATCCAGGCGAGGGTGACAGAGCCAGTGGTCATCGAGCCTCCCTCCGGCTGCGTGGGAGTCACAGAGTCGTCCCACTGGCGGTTCCGTACATCGGCCGTTCGACTGTCTGCTGCGGTGCCAAACGGCCCTAGCCGCGCCCCGGGCCGCGGCCGACAGTCGAGCCATGATCGACACCCTTCGTGCCTCGCTCGAGTCCCCGACCGAGCTGGTGGCGCCGCGCACAGAGATGACCGTCCATCAGCGTGGCCGCGCCCTGATCGGCCATCGCCTGTTCAACAAGGACACCGCGTTCAGCGACGCCGAACGCGACGCCCTGGGGTTGCGCGGCCTGTTGCCGCCGCGCATCACTTCGATCGGCGAGCAGGTCGATCTCGAGCTTGAGCACGTCCGGCGCAAGGGTGACGAACTGGAGCAGTACATCGGCCTCGCCGCGCTCCAGGACCGCAACGAGACGCTCTTCTATCGGTTGCTGTGCGACAACCTCGAAGAGTTCGTGCCGATCGTCTACACCCCTACCGTGGGCCGCGCCTGCCAGCAGTTCAGCCACATCATGCGCCGGCCGCGCGGCGTCTGGCTCACGCCTGACGATCTGGGCCGCATGGAGCGCGTGCTGCGCGATGCCGCCGACGGCGACGTGCGCCTGATCGTGGTCACCGACAACGAGCGCATCCTTGGCCTGGGCGACCAGGGCGCGGGCGGCATGCCCATCCCGATCGGCAAGCTCGCCCTGTACACGGCCGCGGCCGGTCTGTATCCGGCGTGGACGCTGCCGGTGTCGCTCGACGTGGGGACCGACCGCGCAGAGCTGCGCGACGATCCGCTCTATCTGGGCTACCACGCGCCACGCCTTCGCGGCGCCGACTACGACGAGGTGCTGGAGGCCTTCGTAGAGGCGGTCAAGACGGTCTTCCCGTCAGCCCTGTTGCAGTGGGAGGACTTCAAGCAGCACAACGCTCTGCGCATCCTCGATCGCTACCGCCACCGCCTGCCGTGCTTCAACGACGACATCCAGGGCACGGGCGCCGTCGTGCTGGGCGGCCTGCTCGCCGCCCGGCGGGCCCAAGGCGGCCTGCGCGGTGAGCGCTTCATGTTCATCGGCGCCGGCGCGGCCGGCATCGGCATCGCTCGAGCGGTCACCCGCCAGCTCGTGAGCGAGGGCGCGACGGCCGACGAGGCGCGCCAGCAGATGGCCATGTTCAACAGCCGCGGCCTGGTCCACACCGGCCGGGACGACGTGGCCGACGATCAGCTGCCTCACGCACTCGACCCGGGCCGGTTCCTGAGCGCCGGACTGAGCGCGGCCGAGCTGGACGACCCGGTTGCGGTGGCGCGGGTGCACAAGCCGACCATCCTGATCGGCACGACCGGCAGCCGCGGCGCCTTCTCCGAGGCGCTCATCCGCGAGCTCGCCACGAACCATGAGCATCCGATCATCCTGCCGCTGTCCAACCCCGACGTGAACGCCGAGGCACGCGCGGAGGACGTGATCGAGTGGAGCGGCGGACGGGCCATCGTCGCCACAGGCAGCCCCAGCCGCGACGTGGAGTACGGCGGCCGGCGGCGCACCATCGGCCAGGCGAACAACGTGTTCATCTTCCCCGGCGTGGGCCTGGGCGCAGTTGTTGCCCAGGCGCGCGAGATGACCGACGACGCGTTCCTGATCGCGGCGCGGACCATGGCCGGTCTCGTCGCGGACGAGCCGCTCGCCAACGGCACGATCTACCCGCCGGTGAGCACTTTGCGCGCGGTCGCGCGCGCGATCGCCGAGGCTCTGGTCGTCCACTTCCGCGATTCCGGCTACGGCCGTCAGTTGCGTGACGACCAGATCCCGGACGCGGTCGATCGGGCGATGTGGCGGCCCGAGTACCTGCCTTACACGGCCGAATAGACGCCCTCAAACCCGCTACCCGAGCGACTGCCGCGCGGCTAACATCCGCGCTCAAGGGGAGCGCTTCGTCAACCACAGCTGTGAGGGTTAAGCGTGTCCGACCTGCACACGTGGATCGTTTTCATCCATGTCGCTGGCGTGCTCGGGTTCCTGGTTGCCCATGGCGTGTCGGCGGGAGTGGTGTTGCGCCTGCGCACGGAGCGTGACCCGGCCGCGGTGCGGACGCTGCTCGACCTGTCGCGACGCAGCGTCCTGGTGATGAGCGTCGCCATCCTGGTCTGGCTCATCGCCGGCATCGCCGCCGGCTTCACCGGCAACGGCGGGGCCGGCTGGTGGACTACCGGCCGCTACTGGATCTGGGTCTCGCTCGCCCTGGCGATCGCGATCTTTGGGGTGATGACGCCGATGGGCCGGCTGTATCTGAACAAGGTTCGCGCCGCCGTGGGCGTCGATCTCAAGACCGGCGCGGTCGACCCCTCGTACCAGGTTGACCCGCAGGCGCTGGAGGCGGCAATCGCGTCGGGCCGGCCGATGCTGCTGGCGACGATCGGCGTGGGCGGGGTGATCGTCCTCGCGTGGCTGATGATGTTCAGGCCCTTCTAGACCGGTCGCGCCGCCCGCACGAACCGCAACGCGTCCGCAACGAAATGGCGATCAGGGGTTGGCAAACCCGCTCGTCTGTGTAACACTGCCGCCGCTCCACCTTGAGAGGCTGGTGGGGTAAAGCAACAGGCCGCCGTCAGGAGAGGCAGCGCGGGCCGAGGAGGAACGTCCCCAGACGTTCTGGGCCCGAATAGTCCCAGACGGTCGAGTGCGCCCCAGCGTGCTCGTCCCCCCGTCACTCGTTGACATTGCCGTCTGCCGCGTCCTGACCAGCGACCGCCAGCGATCGAGCCCGGACCTGGAGCCGTGTTCGATCCAAGGAGAAGCAATTGTCAGATGCCGTTCAGGGCGCACCTGTCGCCCACAAGCCGGCCCCATCGCGGGCCACTAGGCTCAACCGCACCGTGATGCTCGGCAGCGCGCTGCTGCTGGCGCTGACCATGGCCGCCGTCGAGGCGCCGGCGGTCGCCGCGGGCGGCAACTCCAACGCCGAACCGGCCAAGGGCAGTCAAGCCGCTCTCATCCTGCGCCTGGTCAAGCAGGCCGTGGGGCACGGGTTCCGCATGGGGACGGAGGGTCCCAAGTACTTCGACTGCTCGGGCCTAATCTGGAGCGTCTACAAGCGTGCCGGGCTCGTCAGTCGTATCGGCGGGGCTCGCCGTGGCGCCACGGGCTATCTCAAGTGGGCCCAGAAGCATGGTCGCGTCACCCGGAACAACCCGCAGGTTGGCGACGTGATCCTGTGGGGAGACCACGGCAGGGCGCGCCACTCGGGGATCTACATCGGCAACGGCCGGGCGATCAGCGCTCTCAACCGCAAGTTGGGCGTGCGCAACTGGCCCGTCCGCTGGATCCATATGCGCATCATCGGCATCGTCCACACCGGGATCACCCGCTGATCTCACGCGGCTGAAACTGCCCGTCCAGTGAGCGACGCGACCGGCGCAAGCCAGCCGCGTCGCTTCTTTTTTCGCGCGCTGCTTCTCTAGGTTGCGTCCTATTCGAGCGTGATCATCGAGTCGAGGATCCGGTAAGGCTCCACCCCGTCGAACCAGGCGTACGGCCCATACACCGCGCCGACCAGGACCGCGCCGTTATGGCTCATGCCGGCCCCGACCTCGACGTAGCCGCTGCCGTAGTTGTAGCGCCGCCACGCCGTGTCGGTGAGGCCCATGAAGTAGTCGCCCGTGGTGCCGTTCTGGGCGTCGTACACCGGTGTGCCCGGCAGCCACGACCCGAAGGCAGTCATCGTCAGCTCGATGATGTTTGCGCTGATCTGCGGTAGCTGGCGCAGGCTGCCGGGCAGCGCATAGCGCACGGCCAGGACGCCCGATTGCCCATCGGCGCTGGTGAAGCCGTCAACCAGGCCAGGCAGCCGATCCTCGCGCCGCACCCAATCCTCCGGCCGGCATAGCGCCATCGTCAGGTCGCGCGCCGTGAAGGCCGCCAGGTCGGCGAAATCGGTGCTTCCCTCGGCCTGCGCGGCGAGGCGTCCGTTGACGTACAGCTCGGCCCGGTACGCGCCGCCCGGCAGGCAGCCCGGCGGGTAGGTGCTGCTCAGGTACGGGCTGAGCACGAAATAGCGACCATCAGTGCCGAGCGTCGGCGGGATGGACTGCGACACCTCTGGGATGACCGCCCAGCCGAGGCCGGCCGCGTCCTGGTGGTACCACTGGGCGGAGATCACGTCGCGCGCCTCGTCGTAGCCGTCGAGGTGCGCCTGCCACTGCAGCTCGGCGGGGTACAGGTCAGCCTCGATGTCGGCGAAGGTGGTCGGGGAAGAACCCTCGGCGCTGAGGGACTCGGCGCTGATGGGACCGACTATCTGCTCCTTGAACGACCGGACCTGGTCGGACAGGTCGGGCCGGTAGCGCAGCACGAGCTCCAGGTCCGTCAGCGCGCCGGCCAGGTAGGCCTCCTCGATGTATGGCTCGCCGCGCGCCTCGTTGGTCAGCTGGCCATCGCGGGTGATGAAGAGCGTGCGCGCGACGGCTTCTCCGTACGCGCCGCGCGCCTCGTCAAGACGTCCCGCGCCGGCCAGCGCAACCGCCAGGTTGAAGCGGTACACCGGCTCCCCCGGGTCGAGCGCGATCGCGCGGCGGCTGAAGTCGACGCTCCGGCTCAGCAGGGCGGTGTCGCCTGACTGGATGCCTTGGGCAAAGCTGTAGAAGCCAAGGTCGCCCAGCGTTTGTGGGCTGTCCAGCCCCAGCGCCAGGGCGGTTTCGAGATCGGCGCCGGCCCGCGCCAGCGCGTCGGGCGGAGCGATGCTGGCGAAGCCGCTGCGCTGCGGGCTGGCCCCGCGGAAGATGACCCCGGCGCGCTCGGCGTAGGCGCGGGCGAAGGTCGGCCGCAGCTCGATGGCGCGGTCGTACTCAGCCTCGGCGGCGCGGTAGCCGCTCGCGTCATACGCGGTCAGGTTCGCCGTCCTGGCACGGGCATACGCCGCGGCGGCCTCGTCGCTCGCCCGCGGCACCGGTCCGAGCGCGGTCTGGAGCATCCACGTCGAGCCCAGCCCGAGCACGACCAGGCCGACCGATAGGAACCCCAGCCGCAGCCCTCGGCTGCGCTCTGCCAGGGTCAGGCCGAACAGGTACAGGCTGACAGCGATCATCGCCAGCACGGCGGTGTAGGTCGCCGCGCGGCGATCAACCGCCGCGGCCTCTTCGTTGGCCGCGTCCTGGAGCGCATTGAGGCGCAGGCTCTCCTGCGTCGCGTCAGCGAAGTAACGCGTCGGGAAGGTTGGGTCGCGCTCCGGCCCGAACTCGCTCGTGGGATCGATGTCCGAGAGCGCGAGCGTGGCCGCGGCAATCTGTTCCCAGCGCTCCTGCTCACGCTGCAGCTCGGCGGCGAGCGCCGGGTCGTTGCCCGCGTAGAGCGTCGCCAGCAGAGCGTTGCCGGCGCGGGTGCGCTGCTCGACCCACCGAGCAAACGTGCCCAGCTCCACCTGGGCGTCCTGCTGCGCCTTCTGCGCACTCGACAGCGCCTCCAGCGACAGCTGCTCGGCCGCGTCGCGCAGGTCGCCTGCCCGGTTTGACGCGTCCGCCTGGAGGAAACCGGCGACCGCGGCGATGAGCGTGGTGAAGGCGATAAGGATCGCGACTGCCGCTGGCAGCCGGTCGTCGCGCTGCCGCTCGCGCTCGTATTCCGTGCTCACCCCAGGACCTCGACGAGCAGGAAGCCGAGCGTGCCCACAGTCACCAGCACGGCCCCGGCTACGAAGAACGCCTGGCGGACGCGCGCCAGCGAGCGAGTCACCTGCGCAACCGTGAGGAAGAACAACGAGGCGACCATCAGCGCCGCCACGGCGATCAGGCTGAGTGTCAGCGAATCGGCGCGCTGGGCCAGCTCCAGCGTGCGCTGCGACTTGATCTCGCGCAGCTCGGCGTTGCCCTCCTGCAGGTTGCGCAGCACGTACGGTGGGTCGTACGGCACGGAGCCGTCGTCAGCCAGGTGGATGCCGCCCGCACCCACAAAGAATGGGCTGACGGAGCGGGCCAGGGCCAGCTCGCCCTGGGCCTCCAGATCGAGCTGGTCGGCGCTGGTCGGATCGGTCGGTCGGAGCGAATCGGCCTGCGCCTGCAGCTGGCGGGCCGCCAAGGCGTGCTCCTGGTAGACGTCGACGAAGCGCAGATCCTGCTCGACCATTCCCTCGAGCTCGCGCTCAATCTGTTGCCGGCGAGCCTGCTGCTGAACGGCGAGGCTCTCGTAGCGCGACGCTTCGATAGACGCGAGCGACGCGCGCCACGCGATGACCGCAGACATGATCGAGGCGAAGCCGATCAACAGCGCCAGCAGCGCTGCCGATCGCTCTGGATGGTGCACGAGGACGCTCAGCCGCGACTCGCGCGGCGGGGTTGGCGGCGCAGACGCGGTGGCCGCTGCAGACATGTCAGTCGGCGACGAAACGGACATGAGCAGTCCGAGGATAGCCGCAACGAACCCTCGTTTGAGCCACTTGGCGTGTCACGAGCGGACCAAGTGGACCGGCGGTCCGACGGTGTGAGCCGTGTAGCATCCGCGCGCCATGGTGATGACGAGCGAGAAGACCGATCCAGAGGCCCTGTACCGCACGGCAGAGGGCGATTTCGCCCGCTGGGAGGTGGTCAAGGACCTGGTCGACGAATGCATCGACCTGATGCTCAACTACCGCCAGAGCGGGCATCCGGGCGGGTCGCGCTCGAAGGTCCACATGATGCTCGCGCTGCTGCTGAGCGGCGCCATGCGCTGGGACCTGCAGCGGCCGTGGCGGCCGTTCGGCGACCGCTTCGTGCTCAGTGCCGGGCACACGGTGCCGCTCGTCTACGCCACGCTGGCAGTCCTGAACGAGGCACTCCGCGCACGTCACGAACGCGACGGTGATGCGCGATTCGCGTTCCCAGATGACGGCCGCTGGGCGCTCACCTGGGAGCAGCTCCTCAAGCTGCGCCGACGCGGCGGGCTGCCAGGCCACGCCGAGATGGAGGGCAAGACCCTCTTCCTGAAGTTCAACACCGGACCGTCAGGGCACGGCATGCCGCCCGCCGCGGGCGAAGCGCTGGCACTCAAGCTGGCCGGCGCGGAAGAGGTCAAGGTCTTCGTGGTCGAGGGCGAGGGCGGGCTGACGCCGGGCGCCAGCCACGAGACGCGCCACACCGCCTGGGGCCTGGGCTTGTCGAACCTGGTCTTCCTGCTCGACTGGAACGACTTCGGCATCGACGAGCGACCGCTCTCGTCGGTCGTCTACGGCACGCCGGAGGACTGGTTCACGCCCTACGGCTGGCGGGTCAACGGCACGGAGCACGGCTCCGAGTGGGCGCCGGTGACGCAGGCCGTGCTCGAGGCCGCGCGCGGCGCCAACCCCGGCAACGTGCCCAGCATCTGTTGGTTCAAGACGCGCAAGGGCCGCGGCTACGGCAAGTACGACTACAAGAGCCACGGCTCGCCCTGGCCCATGAACGCGCCCGAGTACTGGACGGTGCGCAAGGAGTTCATGGCCAAGTACGGCGTCAAGTACGAGGGCGTGGACGAGGCAGCCCCGACGGAGTCGGACGCCAGAAACGTCCAGGCGAGGGCCAACTTCGAGGTCGCCTTGGGCGTAATGCGCCGCGATCCCGACCTGGTGACGTGGCTCTCGGACCGCCTGCTGGAGATCGCCGCCACCGTGCCGGACAGCGTCGACGGTTTCAACCTCGACTCCGGGCGCGGCGAGCGCATCTTCAAGGACAAGCGCATCTTCGACGCGGCACAGTACCCGGCCGAACTGTGGAAGCAGCCGGGCGAGAAGCAGCCCAACCGGGCCGCGCTCGGAAACTGGGGAGCGTGGGTGAATGCCTACGCCAAGGCGGAGTACGGCCGGCCGCTGTTCATCGGTGCCTCGGCGGACCTCGCCGAATCGACCAACTTGGCCGGTTTCGGCAAGGACTTCGGCGATCTACCCGGCTGGGGCTGGTACGAGCGCGACAAGAACCCGCGCGGCACGGTCCTGCCGACACAGATCACCGAATTCACAAACGCCGGCCTGACCGTGGGCATGGCCACGGTCAACATGGCAGCCGATCCGTTCAACGACTTCAACGGCTTCTGGGGCACGTGCTCGACGTACGGCTCTTTCTCGTATCTCAAGTACGGCCCGATGCGCCTGTTCAGCCAGCTCGCGCAGGACTGCGAGCTGAAGCTGGGCAAGGTGCTCTGGATCGCAGGTCATGCGGGACCGGAGACGGCGGAGGACTCGCGCACCCACTTCGGCATCTTCGAGACCGCGGTGACGCAGCTCTTCCCGGAAGGCCACGTGATCGACCTCCACCCGTGGGAGTACAACGAAGTGCCGGTGCTGCTCGCGGCCGCGCTGGCGACTGACGTCCCGATCGTGGCGCTGCACCTGACGCGGCCGGCGGTTGAGATCCCCGATCGCGCGGCGCTGGGCATGCCGTCGCATTTCGAGGCGGCGCGCGGCGCGTACGTGATGCGCCCCTTCCGCGACGACCAGCCGCACGGCGGGACGGTCTTCGTCCAGGGCACGACGTCGACCGCGAACGTGGTCAAGATCCTGCCGCGACTCGACGAGCTGGGACTGAACGTCAAGATCATCGTCTGCGCGTCGCCCCAGCTGTTCGCCATGCAGGACGAGGCGTACCGCGATGCGACCGCGTCGCTGGGCGACCGCTGGGACGGCATGGCGATCACCAACCGCGCCTGGCAGACGATGCGCCACTGGATCGGCGGGCCGATCGCGCGCGACTACTCGCTCTCGTCCGACTGGGACGATCGCTGGCGGACCGGCGGCACGGTCGAGGAAGTGATCGACGAGGCGCACCTTGGCCCGGACCACATCGTGGCCGCAATCGAGCGCTTCGTGCGCGACCGCCAGCAGCGCTTGGCCCGCGTGCGCGAGCTGGCTGAGGCCGCCGCGGCCAACTAGGCCGGGCCGGGCACCTCGTACACCGAGGCGCGGGTGCGAGCCATGTCCTCGAGGTCCGTCGTCGAGCGGACCTCATACGTCGCGAGGCGACGAACCGCGTCGAGCGGCAGGTAACGCCGGTCGGGGTCGCCGATTCGTACATTCATCCCGCGTTCAGCAGCGCGCTGGAGCCACGCTGTCGCTCGCGCCGCGAATGACGCCTCGTACCAGCAGTCGCCGGCGAGGATCACGTCCACGTCGGACGGCGGCGCCTCGTCGAGGACGTCTGAGCAGACGACGGTGAGCCGATGCCCGTTGGCGCGGGCATTGATGGCGATGGCCGCGCAAGCGAACGGGTCGATGTCCACGGCAGTCACCGCTGCCGCACCGGCGTTCATCGCCGCAATGGCGCACAGCCCGGAGCCGGACGCGAGATCGATCACCGTGCGTCCGGCCACGAGCTCCGGCTGTTCGCGCAGGTAGCGCTCGATGGCCAAACCGCCGCCCCAGGCGAACGCCCAGTAGGGCAGCGGCGCGTCCGGGTCGCCAGTCTCGTCCTGGGTTGCGCGCCACAGGGCCAGCACGTCGTCTGCCAGGTGGAGCCGGATGCCCGCCAGCCCGGACACGTCTTGGAGCCGGGTGTGCCTGAGCACGAAGGCGCGCGCCGAGTTCGACACACTCAACCGGCGACGACGAGGGCGATGCCGACTGCGACGACCACCGAGCCGACCAGTCGGCTGGGGCCCACTTTCTCCTTCAGGAAGACCGCGCCGCCGATCGTCGCGAATACGACGCCCACCTCGCGCACCGTGGCCACGCTCGGGGCAGAAGCCAGGCGGAAGGCGAACAGCACCAGCGTATAGGCCGCCATCGTGCCCACGCCGCCGGCAACGCTGCGCCAGCTCGCCGCTCGGCGCAGCCGCTCCACCCCGCCGCGCGACGCGATGTACAGCAGCCCCACGATCGCCGGCCCGATCAGGATGAGCGCGATGTAGGCGATCGGGTCGGCGTAGCGCACGCCCTGGTTGTCTACGAGCGAGTAGCCGGCGATGGTCGAGCCGATCACCAGGGCGAGGGCCACGTCCGACCACTTCGCCCCGCCGCGCAGGCCACGCACCAGGACGACTCCGACCGCCACAAGGCCGATCCCGGAAGCCTGGACGATCGAAGTCGGCACGCTCAGGAACAGGACAGACACGAGCAGCACGATGACCGGCGCGGCGCCACGCGCGATGGGATACGTCAGGCTCATCTCGGCCCGGTCGTACGCAGTCGTGAGCAGCCAGAAGTAAGCGAGCTCGAGCACCGACGAGGCGATCACGAACGGCCACACCTCCGCCTTGACGTCCCAGCGCAGCAGGGCGAAAGGCAGCACGACGAGCACGCCGACGCCGATCGCGAGCGCGGTCGTGGCCTGGGTGTCCTTCGACCCGGCGATGACCAGGTTCCAGAAGGCGTGCAACACGGCTGCCGCCATGACGATCGCGAAGGCGTCGAGCGGCATCGACGCAGGCTAGCCGCTGCCCGCGGCCGCCGCGGGCGCTACGGCGCGGTGGCTACGCGGGCGCGCCAGCGGGGGTCTTGGCGACGACCTCGGCGATGCGCTCGAGCGCCAGCTTCAGGTTCTCGCGCGAGTTGGCATAGCTGATGCGGATGTGGTCGGCGCCGACCTTGCCGAAGGCCGTGCCGGAGAGGGTGCACACGCCGCCGTCGTAGAGCAGCTTGTCGGCCATCTGCGAG
>Ga0214473_10003651_pt1 | contig 18608 bp, 11 predicted proteins | sample RVTome_7_FD_203509 | JGI IMG/M metagenome (GOLD analysis project Ga0214473, IMG submission 203509) | Soil microbial communities from uranium-contaminated site in the Upper Colorado River Basin, Wyoming, United States - RVT98D197 | ecosystem: Environmental > Terrestrial > Soil > Contaminated >... | reverse complement strand
CTGCCGCGCGTGCTGTCGTTCGTGCCTGGCGTGGACGACGTCGAACCATTCGCGCGCGACGTCGGTTGCCTGGTCGTGCGCGGCGAAGACGGGTGCGGGCCGATGCAGTCGCTGGAGGCGATGCTCAAGGCGCTCACGCCGAGCACCTCGCCGCTGCGCTTCGCGGGCGGAACGACGGGGCACGGCGACGGTTACAACGCGGGCCTGCTGCGCGCAGGGAGCCGGCTCGCCGTCCTCGTCGTGAGCATCTTCGACGACTGCTCGATCGCGTCGGCCGAGGGACTCGTGGCACCGCTGGCGGTCTGCCACGACCACCCCGAGCGCCTCCAGCCCCTCGAGCGGTACGTGGAAGGGCTGCGCGCGCTCCGCCCCGACCCGCGCAACCCGCCGCTGTTTCTCGCCCTCGCCGGAGTACCCTACGACATCCAGGACGAAAGCCCCGGCGTGATCCTGATGGACGAGCGGATGGCATGGACGGACGACTGGTTGTGCAGGTTTTCCTGCGGACTGGCGAGGCCTGGGCCGCGGCTCGTCGAGATGACGCGGCGGATGGTGCCCGCGGCGCGCGTCGCGTCGATTTGCGTGTGCGAGCACGGGCCCGCCATGCGGCGCTTCGGCGCGGAGATCCTCGGCGCCGACGTCGAGCTGCCGCCGGTGTTTTGAGCGCGGAATGGACCGGGACGAGACCCGAGCGCCCAGAGGCGGGCGCTTCAGCGCCAGCGGCCCGCGATCGTGAGCGTGCCGGGGCCGATCAGGAGCCGGGCGGAGTCGTCGGCTTCGTCGTCGCCGCTACCCGTCAGGTCCACGATGGCCCAGGCCAGGCCCGCCGCCGCGATCACGCCGCCGGCAATGAAGGCGATGTTGGCAACGAGGGCCAGCGAATCGGCCTGGTCGGCCAGATCGGCGGCGTCGCGCTGGATCGGCGCCGCGACGGCGTCGTCGTGTCGGCTGCCCGCCATCAGCCCCACCACCGCTCCCGTGGCCACCGCGGCCACGCCCACGCCGAGAACGATCCACGGCAGGGGGCTCACGGACCTCCCGTCGTTCCCTGGACGATCCACCGGCGCCGGTCCTGTCACATCGCCGTCGATCCCGTCCCCGCCGTCGCGATCCTGGGCGAGCTCCAGCCGCTGCCGGAGCGTCACCAACGTTCGCTCCACGGCGCCGCGATCAGGCGTGTCCGGCGCCGCTTCGAGGAAACGCTCATAGGCGTCGATGGCCCCGGCCGTATCTCCCGAGCCGTCGAGGGCGCGCGCCAGGTTGTAGAGCAACGTCGGCTCGGCGTGCAGGTCGTAGGCCTCGCGCAGGAGCGCGGCGGCGACATCGAACCGGCCGGCTCGATAGTGCTCGACGCTCTGCTCGAACAGCTCGAGAGCCCGGTCCCGGTCGGACTCGCTCGCGGCCTGGGCAGACACGGCCGCTGGCCAGAGCAGCGCGAGCGACAGCCCCAAGGTTGAGAGGATCCGTCCTGTGGAGTATCGTTTGCGCATCATCCTCCGGGGGCCATCGACGTGAGTTTACCCGAGAAGCTCGGGCGTTATCAGATCGTCGGGCACCTGGCCACCGGGGGGATGGCCGAGGTCCTTCTGGCCAAGATGCTCGGCCCGGGCGGTTTCGAGCGGGCCGTGGTCGTCAAACGGGTGCTGCCGCACCTCGCGCGTCAGCGAGAGTTCCGCCACATGTTCCTCGACGAGGCGCGAATCGTGGCGGCGCTGCGCCATCAGAACATCGTGCACGTTCAGGAGCTGGGGGAGGAAGGCGAGGAGCTCTTCCTCGTCATGGAGTACCTCGCGGGCGAGAGCCTGAGCGGGCTCATGAGGCGATGCCGCGCAGCTGGGGAGATTCTCGACCCCGTCCTCGGCGCCTACATCGTCGCCGAGGCCTGCGCGGGCTTGCACGCCGCGCACGGGTTTGCGGACGCCGACGGCGTGGCCCAGGGCATCGTCCATCGCGATGTCTCGCCCCAGAACATCTTCGTGACCTATGCGGGCGACGTGAAGGTCCTGGATTTCGGCATCGCGAAGGCAGTCGACCGATACTCGCAGACCACGACGGGGCAGATGAAGGGCAAGTACTCCTACATGTCCCCCGAGCAGTGCCTCACAGAGCCCCTCGACCGTCGCTCGGACATCTTCTCCCTCGGCACCGTCCTGTTCGAGGTCACCACCGGTCGAGCCCTCTTCAGGCGCGATCACGAGCTGCAGACGCTCAAGGCCATCTGTGAGGAGCCCATCCCGCGGCCGTCGGAGCGGCGCCGTGGCTACCCCGCCGCGCTCGAGCCGATCTGCGTGCGTGCCCTCGCGCGTTCACCCGAGGGACGATTTCAGACTGCGGCGGACATGCGCCGCGCGCTGCTCGGCGCCATACGCATGCTGGACCCGGAAGCGCTCCCGGAGGAGCGGCTCGCCGAGCTCATGGGTCGCCTCTTCGCCGACCGGATCGCCGAGAAGCAGGACATGTTGCGGCAAGTCCGGGCCGGATCGGTCGTGATGCGCCTGCCCGAAGTGGAAGCGGATCGGTCGATCGAGAGCCTGTCCGCGGTCGCGAGCGCGGCAGGTGTGGCCAGCCGTAGCAAGGGTTCTGGGCGACGCGTGCTGCCCTTGGTGGCGGTGGCTGCGATCGTCGTGGCAGCGGCGGCGGGCGCGACGATCGTGCTCCAATCGGGCACAGGGGGTGCGGCGGGACCCACTCCCCTCGTCGAGCGTGCTCCGGCCGCGGTCGATACGGGCCCGGCAGGGGGTGCCGCGGCTGACGCACACATCGAGGCCGCGTTGTCGGACGCCGGAGCTCAGCGATTCGTCGTGGTCCAGGTCGACACGACGCCCGATGGAGCCGATGTGTTCGTCGACGGGACGCTCCGGGGCGTCACGCCGCTCTCGTTGCGGCTCGACCGTGGAGCGTCTCCGGTCGAGCTCGAGCTCCGGCGCGCGGGCTACAGATCGACCGTGGAGCGCGTGATCCCCGACGTGGATCAGCGCCTGCGTTTCGCGCTGCGACGTGGGCCGAGCACCGACGGGCGCGGACCTCGGGGGCCGATCGAGGGCATGCAGACGCCTGCGCCCGACATGGACACGCCGCGCGAATTCTTCCGCTTCGACTGATTCGCACGGGCTCAGTAGCAGCCGCGCGCGCAGGTGCGTTGCTCGATGTCGCAGGCGGCTTGGCAGCTGCGCTCGCGCCCCTCGCACCGGGCGACGCACGCCTCCAAACGTGGACCGCAGACGCCGGCGCAGGGGCCGTTGGCGATGGGCGGCGTGATCCTGCGGTGATGATCCGTCGAGCTCGGGTCTGGACCGGCCGGCCCGGTCGCGTCGGTCGCGTCGGTCGTGGTGTCCACTTCGGACACGGTCAGGAACGATGACGTGTAGGCCGTGTCCACGGCAGACGTCGGGACGCCTGGCAGGCCGATCATGATCTCCCCGCGCCCGAGCGCGGCGAACCGATCCCGCGCGTAGGCCACGCGATCGGGAGATTGTTCGTCCGCGTAGTACCTGAGCCACAAGCCCCAGCACTGCCGTTTTGCGGCGGGAGTGATCTGCGCATTGAAGTCCGCGCCGTGACAGCGCTCGAAGTATGCGTTGCTCTGGTGCACCATGCGGAGACTTGCGCCGCATCCCACGTTCCAGATGAGCAGGGCGCAAGCTGCGAGGACCACGCGCATGAAACACAAAGTTACCACCCCCGAGCGCCGCAACCAACCGGACGCGACAGGGCAGGGAGAGTTACTGGCCTCCGGGCTCGGAGTCCTGTGGCTCGTCTGGAGCGACCTCGGGCTCACTCACCTCGCCCTGCCCGGTCGGCCCCGTCCCTTCGCCCCCGGAGAGGGGCCGCCGACGGGTCCCGTCCCCGCGCGTTTCGGCGAGCCCCTGTTGCGTTACTTCGCCGGCGAAAACGTGGACCCCGCCCGCATCCCGGTGGATCTTTCGGGCACGAGATTCCAGGTTCGAGTCTGGCAAGCGCTGCGATGCATCCCCAGGGGTGCTGTGCGCACCTATGCGGGCGTGGCGGCGGATGTGGGCTCGCCCCGCGCCATGCGCGCCGTCGGAGCGGCCAACGCCAGGAACCCGATCGCCATCGTCGTTCCGTGTCACCGCGTCGTCGAGACGGGCCACCGACTCGGCGGGTACACCGGTGGGCTCGACCGCAAGCGCTTGTTGCTCAGGCTCGAGGGTGTCCACGTAGAGAGCGACCGGGTGCTCCCCGGTCAGCTGGATCTCCTTTGAGGGGCATGTGCTCCCGTCAGCCGGAGAGCTTCGCGAGGGCAGCCTCGAGCTGGCCCCTCGTGCCTTCTAGGTCCGCGAGGCGTGCGCGCTCCTTGGCGACCACGTCGGCCGGGGCGCGCGCCGCGAACTGCTCGTTGCCGAGCTTCTTGCGCACCGCTGCGAGGTCCTTGTCGATCTTGCCGAGCTCGCGTGTGAGCCGCTCACGCTCGCGCGCCGGATCGACGAGCCCTGGAGCGATGGCCACCACGCCCTGCTCGACGAAGTAGCCGTCCGTCGGCCCGTGAGCGCCTGCGGTGGCGCTCACCGAGATGGTCGAGCCGGAGAGGGCGGCCATGGTCGCCGCGTTGTCTTCGAGCACGCTCCGCTTGCCCGTGTCGGCCGTGCACAGGGAGATCGCGGGCCTCTCCCGCGGCGGTATGTCGTGCTCGGCCTTCAGGTTGCGAATGCCGACCACGATGGGCTGGATGAGGGCCTGGGCCTGATCCGCCTCCGCGTCGGGGCGCGCGTCCTCACCTGGAATGGGGTAGGGCGCGATCATGATGCTGGCCGGAGCCCGGGCGGACTTGGGGACCTGCTGCCAGATCTCCTCCGTGATGAAGGGCATCATCGGATGGAGAGCCCGCAGCGTGACCTCGAGGACGTGGACGAGCGTGGCCCGCGTCTCCTGCGCCACCTCGGCGTCGGTGGAGCGCAGGAGCTCCTTGCTCTGCTCGAGGTACCAGTCGCAGAGCTCGTCCCACACGAAGTGATAGAGCGCCCGCGAGGCGTCGTCGAAGCGGTAGTCGTCGAGCCCTCGGCGCGCCGTCACCAGCGCATCCGAGAGGCGCGAGAGGATCCATCGGTTGCTGACGTCCCGGGGTGCGGGCGTGCCCGACGAGGCGCGCGCGTCGGTGCCCTCGAGGTTCATGAGCGCGAAGCGGGACGCGTTCCAGAGCTTGTTGGCGAAGTTCCGGTAGCCCTCGATGCGCTTGAGAGAAAGCGCGATCTTCCGCGTCTGGGGCGAGTAGCTCAGCAGCGTCATGCGGAGGGCGTCGGCGCCGTGGGGCGCGAAGCCTTCCGGATAGGTCTTTTCGAGGTACTGGATGCCGCCCTTCTTGGCGCCGCCCTGCTTCGCCTTCTCGACGAGCTGCGCGAGGGTCGCGCCGCCGATGACGTCGAGGGGGTCGATGACGTTGCCCTTGACCTTGCTCATCTTGTCGCCGCGCTCGTCCGTCACCATCCCGGACAAGAGCACGCGGCGAAACGGCACGTCGCCCATGAAGTGCAGCCCCATCATGATCATGCGGGCCACCCAGAAGAACAGGATGTCGTAGCCGGTCTCCATGTCCGACGTGGGATAGAAACGCTCGAGGTCCCGCGTCTGCTCTGGCCAACCGAGCGTGGAGAAGGGCCACAGCGCCGAGCTGAACCAGGTGTCGAGCACGTCCCCGTCGGGGCGCAGTGCCGTCGCGTCGCACTCCGCGCACTTCGTGGGCGTCTCGCGAGCTACGGTCACGTGGCCTGCGGGCTCGCAGTACCAGGCCGGCACCGGATGCCCCCACCAGAGCTGCCGCGAGATGCACCAGTCCTGAATGTTGCGCATCCAATGGAAGTACGTCTTGGTCCAGTCCTCCGGGATGATCCGAACCGATCCGTCTTCGACCTTCTCGATGGCCGGCCGGGCGAGGGGCTCCATCTTGACGAACCACTGCGTCGAGATCATCGGCTCGACGATCGTGTGGCACCGCTGGCAGCGCGGGAGCGTCATGAGGTGCTTGCGGCGGCCACGTGCGAGGCCCTCGGCCTCGAGACGCTCCTCCACGGCCTTGCGCGCCGCGAATCTCTCCATGCCGGCAAAGGGGCCAGCCTCCGCGTTCAAGGTGCCGTCCGGGTTGAGGATGTTGATCTCGTCGAGCCCGTGCCGCTTGCCCGTGGCAAAGTCGCTCGGGTCGTGTGCGGGGGTCACCTTGACCACTCCCGTCCCGATCTTGGGGTCCACGAGCTCAGCGTCGGTGATGATCGGGATGCGGCGCGGCAAGAACGGATGGCGTACGTGCTTGCCGTGAAGGTGGCGATAGCGTTCGTCCTCGGGATGGATCGCGACGGCCGTGTCCCCGAGCATGGTCTCGGGCCGGGTCGTCGATACCACGACCTCTCCCTGCCCGTCCTCGAGCGGATAGGCGAAGTCGAACATGTGGTACTCGACGTTTTCCTCGCTCTCGACCTCGAGGTCGCTCAGCGCCGTGTGGCAGTCGACGCACCAGTTGATGAGCCGCGTCGCGCGGTAGATCAGCCCCTCTTCGTAGAGCCGCACGAAGACCTCGCGCACGGCGTGCGAGAGACCTTCGTCCATGGTGAACCGCTCGCGAGACCAGTCACAGGACGCGCCGAGCTTGCGAAGCTGCTGGAGGATCCGTCCGCCCGACTCCTCCTTCCACTCCCAGACGCGCTCGACGAAGGCTTCGCGTCCGAGGTCGTGGCGGCTCTTGCCCTCGGCCCGCAGGCGGCGCTCGACGACCACCTGCGTCGCGATACCCGCGTGGTCCGTCCCGGGGAGCCAAAGCGTGTTTCGCCCCAGCATGCGGTGATAGCGGATCAGCACGTCTTCGAAGGTCGTTCGGCAGGCGTGGCCCATGTGCAGGGAGCCGGTGACGTTCGGAGGCGGGATCGCGATGCAGTAGGGCGGCCGCGCGTCGTCGGGATCGTCGCTTGCTCGGAAGAACCCCTCGCGCTCCCAGAACGCGTACCACCGCGGCTCCGTTTCTCGCGGATCGTAGGCCTTGGGCATCTGGTCGACGGTCATGCCATGCTCCGTGCCCCCTTTGGGGCGGGGCAGAGATTGGGTCGCGATCGCAGGCGGGCGCAAGCGACGATTGAGCGGTTCAGCCGCCCTGGCTCGCTCACTCCGCGGTGAGGCGCCGAATCTCCTCGCGGATGATCGTCTCCGCGAGCTCGGGCACGACTTCCCACACGACCTGCTCGATGACTTCACGCGAGAGGCTGAGGACGCCTGCGACCTGGTCCGGCGTGAGGCCCATCTCCGAGAGCTTCTGGGCCATCGCCGATCCGTTGCCGGCTCGTGCGGCGGCGGCATCGGCCACGCGCGGCGCGGCGGCGCGGGCCGGCGGCGCGGGAGCTGCCCGCGGGGAGTCGAAGGCCACGGTGGACTTGACCGGGGTCTTGGCTGGAGCCTGGGTCGGCCCGCCGGGCGGCGTACGCGGGGCCGCGGCCATCGGCGGCTCGGGCGGCGGCGGCGGCGGCATGGGCGCCTCGCCCGGCGCGGCCGGCCGCGTGGCCCCGGCCTCGCGGTAGGGGTGGGCGGGGACGGCCGCGGCGCGAGGTCGGCTCAGCACTTGGCTGACCTTGTCGAGCACGACCTGGGAGTCGAAGGGCTTGTCGACGTGCTCGTCCACGCCCGCGCTCCGACCGAGGTCCGAGTCGAAGGGATTGTGCTGGCTCGCCAACATGATCACGGCCGCGCTGCCGGTCGCCGCGTGTCCCTTGATCGCCTGGGTCAACGCGTAGCCGTCGCCACCTGCGATCCCCACGTCGACGAACACCACATCAGGACGCATGTCCTGCGCCTTCTGCAGGGCAGCCTGCGCGTTGTCCACGGTCACGACCTCGGCGTCCTCGCCGGCAAAAGTCATCTGCATGACCTTGCGCATGGTGACACTGTCCTCGGCGACCAGGATCTTGACGGGCACAGGGCCTCCCACTCCGGACGGGTCGAGCGTGCACCGCCCGCCGACTGGATACGTCATCCGATCCGGGCGGTCAAGATTTCTCGCGCAATTCCTGGGAATTGCGTGTCACTCGTCCTGCCCGGGCGACTCCAGGACGATGCCCAACTCCGCGGCGGCGGCGTCGATGGTCTCGGTGGCCTTGGGCAGCCCCTCTGCAGCGGCCCGGGCCTCGAGCAAGACCCGGTGGGCCATTCCCCGGTGTGCCGGGGCGAGGAGCCGCGCGAGCGCCGCGGCGGACCCGCCATGCGCCGGGTTGGCCGCGAGGCTGCGGCGCAGGTACCGTATCGCGGCACCACGGTTGTGGTGCTGGCTCGCCTCGAGCCCGAGCTCCCCCGCCTCGGAGGAGATGACGCGCCGCCGGTGGTTGCGCATCTCGGCGTATCGGAGCGCCCGGGCGTGGTCGCCTGTCTCCTGGGCGCAGGCCTCCGCCAGGAAGGCGACGTGCTCGTCCCCGGCGGCGGCGGCCTCGAGGTGTTCCTCCGCGAGCATGGGTTCGCAACCCGACAGCCAGGCGCGGAGGGGGCCCGCGAGTCGCTCGTCACTCCGGTCGCGGGCCGCCTCCGCCACCGCCAGCGCGGTCCGCACCGCCGGACGCGAGGCCAGCGCGGCCGCGCTGCTGAGCACGAACCGGGCGGAGGTGGGGGACACCGTGCGGCGGCGAGCCTGCAGGATCAGGCTCGCGTGCATGCGCTCAGCGTTGCGCAGGCGGTCCGCGGCGTAGGCCGCCGAGCGGAGCCCCGCGTGGTCGTAGTGCCCGAGGGCGCCGCTGAGGTCTCCGCGCGCTTCGGCGATCGCGCCGAGCACCTGGTCGCGCTCCGAGTCTTCGAGCGGCAAGGCGTCGAGGGAATCGGAGACGCGCTCCACCGCGATGCGCCGGTCGGTCACCTCCACCAGACGTTGCAGCAACACGTCGACCCGGTCGGGCTCGGGCAGCTCCTCGTACGTCGCCCGCGTGATCCAGGGAATGGCGGCCATCGCCCTGTCGAGCTCGAATAGCTGCACGCTTCGGCTCGAGGGGATGAGCGCCAGATCCAGCTCGAGGGACGGGCGGTCGTCCTCGATGATGGCCGCGTCGCGCGCGAAGGCGACGAGCCCCTCGGGATCGAGCTCGCGCACCGCCGCCAGATCGATGACGTGATCGAGCTGGTGCGGGGAGAGCACGGGCAGCAGCTCGTCCCCCTGTGCGCGAGCGGCGAAGACGGACCCGACGACGATGGGCCTCGTGCTGGCACACAGGACGAAGCTCGAGTCCTCGGCCACGAACGCGTGTCCGTGGGGGAAGACCTCGAGCAGCGTCGCCGCGACGCTCCTGATGTGGGATACGTCGATGCGGAAGAGATTGACCCAGATGACGATCACGCCGCGTTCGTTCAGGGCCCTCCGCGCCTCTTGGAAGAACTCGCGCGTGTACAGGGCGCTCGAGCCCGCGAGCCAGGGGTGGGACGGCTGAGAGACGATCGCGTCGTAGGTGCCGGGATCGGCGAGCACGAGCTGGGCCCGGGCGTCATCCACGATCAACCGGGCGCGCGGATCGTCGAGCGGGAAGGGCCTGCCGTACTCGCGGTGCAGGACTCGCGCGGCCTCCACCATCGCCTCCTCGAGCTCCGCCACATCCACGCGCTTCCATCCGCCGGCCAGAATCGCCGATGCCGTGTGACCCGCACCGAGGCCGATGACCATCGCTCGCTCGTGATCCTCGGCGAAGAGGGTGGGCAGGGAGCCGAGGAGGGCGAGCTCGGCGCCGAACACCGGCTCCTCGTGCCCGAAGCCCGACTCGGGTCGGCCGTCGTTGAACAGGCGCAGCGCACCCTCGGCCCGCACGACCGACACGGTCGTGTTGCGGCCCTCGCGCAGGAACAGGAGCTTGTCGGACCACCGCTTGCCCGGGCCGTGAATGACAGCCTCGTACGGATCGTTGCGCGCGTCGAGCAGGAAAGGAAGGGCGAGTCCCGGACCGGCGAGGAAGATGGCCATGCCGAGCGCAGCGGACAAGGCTACCCCCGCGACGCGCCGGACGGGTCCCGCTCCGCGCAGGAAGGCGAAGGCGAGCGCCGCGGTGAGCAGGTGCACGGCCGCCACGCAGCGCAGGGAGAGCTCCACGCCGAGCGCCGGCACCACGACGAAGCCTGCGAGCAGCGAGCCGAGCAGACCGCCCAGCGTGTTGAACGAGAGGACGCCACCGGCATGGGATGCCGCGCGACGTCCGTCGACGGACCCGATTCGCCAAGCGAGGGGCACCGAGGTGCCGAGCGCTATTCCGAGGGGCAGGAGCAGGAGAGCGGCGAGCGCGAGCACGACCCAGGGGCTGTGCGGCTCGAGGGACGCCTCGCCTTGCAGAATGGGCAGCAGCCGGGGGAGCTGGGGCGTCACCGCCATGGCTCCGACGGTGAGGATCGCGAGCAGGAGCTGGAACGCGCCGAAGACGAGCAGGGGGCGTCGCCCGCCGCGTGCCAGGCGATCGGCGAGCAGGCTGCCCACGGCGATGCCGAACAGGAACGTGACGAGCATGGCCGCGAAAGCCGTGGTGGTGCCCTGCACGATCATGCGCAACACGCGGGTCCACAGGACCTCGCTCGACAGGGCGGCTACGCCGGCCAGGAACGCGAGCCCCATGGCGAGCGCCGCGTGCTCGGCGCGCGATGGGGGCGCGACCGCGGAGCTGACCGCCGGCGGCGCGCTCCCTCCGTCGGTGGCGCGCCACCACGCGACGAGGACGGCGATGCTGGCCGCCACATTGCCGGCCGCGGCCGCCACCACCGTGAGCCGTGTGCCCAGCGCGCCGAGCAGGTAGAGCCCCGTCAGCCCCGCGCCCAACATGGCGCCGAAGGTGTTGGTCGCGTACAGGGCGGTGGCGGGCGCGGACCAGTCGCCCCTCCCGCGTGCCACGACGGCCACCAGCACGGGCAGAGTCGCGCCCATCATCAACGTCGGCGGGAGCAGGATCAGCAGCGCGATGAGAAGGCGCAGGGCCGTCAGGGACGCGAAGCCGGCGCCGGCGCCGACGGAGGCGTAGAAGCCGTGGACGTTGGGGATGAGCGCCAGCGAGAGCAGGGCGTAGAGGCCGATCGCGCACTCGAGGGCGGCGTAGGCGAGGGCGGGACGGCGAAGGCCACGGGCCCAGCGGCCGCCCAGCCCCGCACCGAGGCCGAGGCCGAGGAAGAAGGTGGCGAGGACTGTCGCGACCGCCAGGTCCCCCACGCCGAACACGCGGTGGAGCATGCGCGCCCACGCGGTCTGATAGACCAGCGCCGAGGCGCCAGACAGAAACAGCGCGACGTAGAGGGTGACGTGGCGGAGGAACAAGGCCGGCCGGGGGCTGGGCAGACCGCGGCACCTTCGCCGTTGGGAGTCGCAGTGTCAAACCCTCGCAGCGCCGTTCGGCACAGGTTGACGGCGGTGGAGTCGGCGGGTATCCCGCGCCGGTCTGCGCTGCCATGACTCTGCCCGTCGACTACCGCGAGCTGGCGCCCCGGCCTGACGAGGGCCCGATCGACCTCGAGGCTCTCTTGCCCGGCGCGGGGCCCATCGAGATCGATATCGGCTTCGGGCGTGGCCGGTCCGTTCTCGATCGCGCCCAGGCTGCGCCCGACGCGCGCATCCTCGGCATCGAGGTGAAGCCCAAGTGGGTGTGCGTCGTCGAGCAGCGCCTGCGTCGCGAGGGGCTCGACCGCGCGCGCGTCTTCGCCGCAGACGCCCGCGAGCTGCTCGCCCGAAGCGGGCCGGACGGATGCGTGCGCCGCGTTTCCATTCACTTTCCCGACCCCTGGTGGAAGAAGCGCCACGCCAAGCGCCGGGTCGTCGGCGACGCCCTCCTCGACGAAGTCGTCCGGCTCCTCGCGCGCGGGGGCGAGTTGCTCATCCAGACCGACGTGGAGGAGCGGGCGGAGCTGTATCGACTCCTCGTCGCGGCGCGTACAGGGCTCGAGCCCCTCGGCGATCGAGGCTTCGTCGAGGCCAACCCCTTTGGGGCGCGGTCCAACCGCGAGGTGCGTGCCGAAGGGGACGGCCTGCCCGTGTGGCGGGTCCACGCCCGCCGGGCATGACCGCGGCGTTCAGATCGTTTCGACCTCGGCGAGCGTGCGCTCGACCTTGTCGAGCCCGCCCAGGCCCACGCGGCGCATGATGGCCCGCGCCTCGTGCAGGCGCTCGCGGGCAGTCTCGACATCGCCGCGTTCGATGAGGTGGAAGCCGAGCTCCGCCAGGGATCGGGCCGCTTCCTTCTCGTTGCCTATCTCGCGGAAGATGTCGATGCTGGTCAGGAAGCTCTCCTCGGCGCTGCGGTCGATGTTGCCGCTGGCATCGAAGAGCGTGCGCCCCTGCCACTCGCCCATCGCGCGGTGCGCCAGTGCGATGGCCTCGCGTCCGCCATACTCCTGGGCTAGCTCCAGCGCCCTGCGCAGAGTGTCCCCCGCGTCGTCGGTGCCCTGCCGGAGCGCCAGGCGTCCGAGGTTGCGCTCCACCTCCGCCACCGCCCGCTTGTCGCCCAGCACGGCCGCCACGTCGCGCGCCTCCTCGAGCGCCTCCATGGCTTCGTCGAGCCGGCCCGCCTGCACCAGCGCCTCCCCGAGGTTGTTCAAGACGAAACACTCGCTGCGCCGGTCGGCGATCTCGCGCGAGCGACTCAGCGCCGCCTGCCACGACGAGATGGCCGTGTCGACGTCCCCCCGCTCGAAGGCGAGGACGCCGAGTGCATTGTGCGTCTGCATCACGCCGGCCAGGTCGCCGATGGATTTGCGGATGCTCAGTGCATCGGAGAAGCACGTCTCGGCCACGTCCAGGTTGCCGCGAGCCATCTCGAGGATGCCGATGGTCGTCATGGAGACCGCCTCGCCGCGCTGGTCAGAATGGGCTCGGCGCAACTCGAGGGACTCGGCCGCAGCCTCGATGGCGGCGTCGCTGCGCCCACGCAAGTGCAGCACCTGAGCGAGATCATCGAGCGTGGCGGCCACACCGCGCAGGTCGCTCGCGTCCCTGAACATCACGAGGGCCCGCTCGAGGAGCCGCTCGGCCCGCTCCTCTTCGCCCCGCCGCCTGTGCACGCGCGCGATGCGATTGAGGGCGGCGCCCCCCTTGCCGCGCGCGCCGATCGTCCAGGCGAGGCGTAGCATCTCCGTGAAGGCGGCGATGGCGGCGTCGTAGTCGCCCAGCGTGCTCAGCAGAGAGCCATGCTGGTGCAGCGCGTCGATCTTCCGCACGACATCGTCCGAGGGGATGAGCGGCAAGGCCCGCTCGATGTAGCGCAGGGCCGTCTTCGTCCGGAGCTTGCTCAGCTCGTAGCCCGATGCCTCGAGGTAGGCTCGGCCGGCCCTCACGTGCATTCCGGCCCGCTCGAGGTGCGGCGCGATGAGCGCCGCGACGCCCTCGCGCCTGACCTCGGCCGTCACGGCGAGCCAGCGCGCCACGGCCGTGTGTCGGGCCACGCGCAGATCGGGATCCATCCTCTCGTAGAGGAGCTCGCGCACGCCCCGCAGCACGAAAACCAGCTCCGTCGCGCCCGGCAGGTCGGAGCCCTCGGTCCGCTCGATGAAACGCTTGTCCATCAGGCGCAGGAGCGCCTGGTTGAGCGCCTCCAGATCGTCGTCATGGGCCCAGATGCTCGTCGGCTCCATGTCGTCGCCAGGCGGCTCGCGCTCAGAGCGCATCTCCGCGAGGATGGCTCCATCCCAGAACACGTCGCCGATCACTGCGGCGCGCGCCAGTACCGCTCGCTCGAACTCGTCGAGCCGCCCGAGCCGCGCCTCGATGGCGTCGCCGAGGGTGACGGGCAGGCCGCCCGACTCGAGCGACGCCATGTCGACCTCGAGCCCCGCGTCCGTCTCCCGGAAGAGCCCGCTTTCCACGAGCTCGATCGCCAGCTCCCGAATCGCCCCAGGATTGCCCCCGGAGCGATGGGCGATCGCCTCCACGAGCGCCTCGGGCGCGGCGATGAGACGCGGGATGAGCACGTGCAGCATGGCCGCCACGTCGGCCGCGTCGAGGGGGGCGATGGGCCCGACGGCCACGCCACCGGCAGCGGCGAGCGCCTCGGCCCGCGCGGCGATGGGCTCCTCGCCGGCCATCACGACGGACACGTGGCCCTCGGCCTTGACGAGCTCCTCCACGATCTCCCAGCCGTCCTCCTCGGCGTGGTGCATGTCGTCGAGCAGGATCAGCACGGGCTGTGTGCTGGCGTCGCCCTCGATGAGGCGGCGCACGGCGCGGCTCGCCCGGCGCCCCAGCTCTTCGGGCTTCTCCTCGAGGGGCTTGAGGAACGGGCTGTCGGGGAAGGGAACGCCCGCGATGTGGCCGAGCAGGTGCGTGGTCTCAGCGACGACGATGGCGTCCTTGGTCCGTAGGGCGTCCGAGACGGTGGTGGCCATCTGTCCCCGAACCGTGCTCGGTGACGAGGAGGGCGTGACCTCGAAACGGTCGAGCAGCAGCCTCGAGAAGGGCGCATAGGGGCCGTCGCCGCCGCCGCGTCGGCAGGCCGCGTAGAAGATCCGCAGCGCGGGTGTGGCGCGGGCCGCGAACTCGCTCGCGTAGGTGAGCAGGCGCGTCTTGCCCGACTGGTGGCCCCCATGCAGCGCGACGACCGTCGAGGCGCCGATGGTGAACGCGCGCTCGATGCCGGTGCGGATCACCTCGGCTGCTTCGGCTTGGCCGATGAGCGGCTGCTCGGGCTCGGGACCGGCGACCTCCACCGTGTCGTCGTCGCTGGGTGCGGGTCGGGCGGGCTCGCCGAAATTCGGCTCTCCCGTCACCGCCGTGCGATCAGCGGGGGAGAGCATCGCCGCGAAACCGCTCAGGACCGGCCCCTCGACGAGCGAACGCCCGCAGCGCGCGCACGCGCGCCACACGCGTGGGTTGATGAAGCCGCAGCTCGGACACTTGGGTGAGCCCTCGCTCATGCGCGGAGTTATGCACGCCTGTCAGGGACATGGCCAGGGGACTGGTCGGGTGGCCGGACCCCTGGCCAGGGAATTGCCCCCCTGGGCCTGAAATTACAGTTGTTTTTGGGTCGAGCACGGGGCTTCCGGCCCGCGCGGGGCGGCACGCGGCATGCGTAGGAGCCTCCCGGAGAAGCCATGCGCCAGGCCCGCACCGCCCTGATTCTGCCCCTGCTCCTCTGCGGTTGCCTCGCCGAAGCCGGTCAGACGCCCAACCCGGAGGCGCGTGAAGCAGTCGGCGGCAAGGCCGACGGGGCGGGGGGCTCCCTCCAGCTCAACCCCGAAGCGGGCGAGCTCGTCCTCTACGAGGTCCAGGTGCGCTCTGCCAACGCCTGCGACCCGACCCTGGGCGCGCCCTGGCAGCGCGACGAGTGCACCCGCAAAGTCGCCCCGCGCATCGCCTATCACGCCGAGGGCATGCGTTGCGACGACATCGAGCGGCTCGAGCGCATCCGGCTCGGCACGCTCGACGACATGCTCGAGGACACCGACGACTACCGCCGAGGCATCACGCTCCGCTACATCGACGAGCGCGTGGGAGCCAACACCGTCTGGCTCATGCCCCTCTTCCCCAACAACGACACCTGGAGAATCCCCGACGCCTGCGACAACCTGGGCTCTCCCTACGCCGTGCGCGACTACCTCCACGCCCGCGGAACGCTGGCGCGCCAATGCATCCTCGACGGCCGGGACGAGGGCTCGTCCGAGCCCTGCTGGGGCAACGGCGCGCTCGAGGATCTGATCGAGCAGGCGCACTCCCGCGGCATGCGTGTGCTGCTCGACGTGGCCTTCAACCACTTCGGCCACAACTACTTGATGTACGACGCTGCAGACTTCGACCCGGTGCGCGAGCGAATCGCCCGCGGTGACGATCTGGACGACCTGTGGGACTTCGCGGCGACGGAGGACCCCGCCCTGCTTCGTCCCGAGGTACTCGACAGCCCGGAACAGCTCGAGCGCCTCGCCGCTTCGGACGCGCGCCACCGCAGCACGCTCGGCGCCCTGACCGCCCGTTGTCCCGATCTGGCCGGTCAACGCCTGGTGCGCGCCTACAACACCTGGCGCGTGGCGCTCGACTGGGAGCGTGAGCAGTTCCCCTGCGACGGCGAGTACCTCGAGCAGACGGCGCCAGGGTTCTATTTGGGCGCCGATCAGCAGAATCCCTCGAGGGGCGTCGGCGACAACCTCGAGACCGACTGGCGTGACGTGAAGTTCCTGTTTCTCCACGCCGACAACCCGCTCCATGAGCACGAGCTCGCACGCCAGCGGGAGTACCTCTTCCGCGTCCTGAACTACTGGGTCTCGCGCGGCGTCGACGGCTTCCGGCTCGATCACACCGCCGACAGCCGCAGCGGCATCGGTCCGGCGATGTGGGCATACATTCTCGGCAAGGTGCGCTGGTACGCCGAGCGCCGCGGCCAGCGTCCGCCCGTCTTCCTGGCGGAAGAGTTCTTCGAACAGATGGGCATGAGCCAGGTCGTCGACATCATGACCGAGGGCTACGTCTTCGATATGAACGGCCGCGACGGGCGGACGAAGGACGCAGCGTACGTGCAGGGCGTCCTCTCCAACATGAGCCGCTTCGGTGGGCAGAGCTTCGTGCTCACGGCCCTCGAGACCCACGACGAGCACCGCCTCGTCGATGGGACCGGATTCGGTGTCTGGACCGGTGCCGGTTTCTGGGGCATCGGGGCCACGACCTGGTCTACTCCGATGCTGCTGATGGGCCAGGAGCTCGGCGAGCCTTGGGGCCTAGCTTTCCGCCGGTCGGACATGCTCCGGTCGCGCTTCGAAGGCTCGCCCAACCGCGACCCCGACGCCGACCGCCTGCTCGACTACTACCGCGCGATGATCGGCGCGCGCCTGTCCGACGACTCACGTGCCCTGCGATCCCCGTGGCACGCAGTTCTGCCGGCGCGACAGGGGCAGGGCACCGATCCGAGGATCTTCGCCCAGGTGAAGTGGGCCGAGGACGGCAACGTGGTCTTCACGTTCTTCAACCTGTGGGAGCAGCACGTCACCCAGAGCTACTACGTGCCGCCCGACCTCGCCGAGGCCGCATGGCTCCGCGACGACGTGCGCTACAGGCTCACGGACGTGCTCACGGGACGGGAGACCGTGGCCTGTCGCACGGGCGCCGATCTGAAATGGGAGATCCCGGTGGAGATGGACACGGGCACGCGCATGCTCTGGCTCCGCCTCGAGCGCTGCGACTGAAGACGTGTCCAGAAATGCCGGATAGCGGCCTACGTGGACTAGGGTCCTGCGGACCCGTCGACAGGTCTGTACCCGCGCAGCTCCGTGGACTACGTCCACTGCGCTGTGCGCGGCCACAGCCATGTTCTCGCGCCGACCCTGCGAAATACGCTGGGTATTCCTCGGATCGGCGCTGCGGGCGCGCTCGCTCTCTGTCTATTCCTGGACACGTCTTGAGGAGGCCGGGCGACAATAGACCCGGGGACGCTCAGTTGGCCGCGAGGCGGCGGCACCGCATGGCCGTACGCTCGCGCAGCCCGGCCTGCCGCTCGGCAAGCACAGATGGGTCGGGCTCGGCGAGGGGTGCGAGCGCGGTCGGCTCGGCGTCGCCCCGCGGCGCGAAGAACAGGCTCGGATCATCCACGATGTCGTAGAGCTCCTCGTTCTCCTCGAGGAGGCGGCAGTTCCGGTCGCGGATCTCCTGGATCATCCGGGGGAAGGCCTCGACGCTCCACTCGTGCGTGTCGTGCAGCAGCACGATGCCCCCCCGCTCGCCGTAGTCCGCCTCGCGCCGCTCGAGCACCCGCTTCCACGTCTCGAGCACCTCCTCGGGCGTGCGAACCTGAAAGTCGCCGGTCCCCACGTTCCACAGCAGGGTCGTGTACCCGCGCGCGGCGATGATGCCGTCGACCCGCGGCGATCTGCTGCCGCCCGGAGGCCGGAGGAGCCAGGGGCGGGCGCCCAGGACCTGCTCGAAGATCTCCTCGGCGCCCCGGAGCTGGTGCCTCACCTCCACGTCGGTGAGCACGGGGAGCTGAACATGGTCGAGCGTGTGGCTGCCCACGAGGTGACCCCGTCGCACGATCTCCTTGGCGATCCGCTGGTGCCAACGCTCTCGGGGGTTCGCCCCGAGCATCTGGCTCGCGGTCAGGAAGAACACGGCGCGCACGCCCGCCTCGTCGAGGTAGTCGAGCAGCCGAAGTGTGTTGTGCCGGTCCGGTCCGTCATCGAAGGTGAAGAGCAGCAGCCGGTGACGCGTGCCGCCACCGACGACCATCCCGTCCCGGAAGCGCGCGCCGAAGGGATCCGTCCGGGAGACCTCGATGCGCATGACGGGCGGCGCCTCGGGCGGCGTGGCCATGTCGGGCCGCCCGAGCACCGACACGGGGACCGCTTCCCGCGTGGGAACGGCCGCCTGCGCTGTGGACCGCAGATCCGGCTGGGCACCCGTGACAGCGGCTACGGCGGCGCCGCCCGCGAGGCCAAGCGCACAGCAGAGAAGCTGCGCGACCTTGCGCGCGATGCCGCCACGGGGGTTCACCGCGTGATCGTAGTGGGGCGGTGCCGAGGAGTGAAAAAACCGACCCGTCCACTTCGGAGACGCGCGGCGTCAGCTTTGCAGAAGGCTCGAGACGGCGTTTGAATGGGGCATACCCCGTCCGCCCGCTCCCCGTACCACCGCACCCCCTCGGTTTCACCGCAGCCGCTTCGCACGATGAACGGGTCGATGACGCCTGCTCAGCCTCGCCTGCTGGGGC
>Ga0214473_10003649_pt1 | contig 18613 bp, 7 predicted proteins | sample RVTome_7_FD_203509 | JGI IMG/M metagenome (GOLD analysis project Ga0214473, IMG submission 203509) | Soil microbial communities from uranium-contaminated site in the Upper Colorado River Basin, Wyoming, United States - RVT98D197 | ecosystem: Environmental > Terrestrial > Soil > Contaminated >... | reverse complement strand
GGAATCCACGGCGCGGGCGCACGAGCGTCCCTCGGCGATGGCCCACACGATGAGTGACTGACCGCGCTGCATGTCGCCGGCGGTGAATACGCCCGGCACGCTGGTAGTCCATTTCTCGTCACGCCAGACGTTTCCTCGCTCGGTGAGCTTCACGCCCAGCTCCTCGAGAAGGCCGTTTCTCTCCGGACCGACGAACCCCATGGCCAGCAGCACCAGTTCCGCCTCGATCTCGGTCTCGGTCCCCGGTAGCTCCTCGAACGTGAGCCGCCCGTTCGCTCCCGTCTTCATCTCTACCCGGATCGATTGGAGCCTCCTCACCGCGCCTTCCTGGCCAACGAATCTCTTGGTGGAAATCGAATAAAGGCGCTCCCCGCCTTCCTCGTGTGCCGAAGACACGCGGAAGATCTGCGGATAGAGAGGCCAGGGGTTCGATACGGTGTCCCTCTGATCGGGAGGCCGAGGAAGCAGCTCCAGCTGCGTGACCGAGCGAGCCCCTTGGCGGTGAGCGGTACCCAAACAATCCGCACCGGTGTCGCCGCCGCCGATGATGACCACGTGCTTGCCGGCAGCGTTCAGGAATGGGTCTCGCGGAACGCCATCCCCTTCGCACAACCGATTCTGAAGGGTGAGGTAATCCATGGCGAACACGATGCCCTTGAGCTCGCGGCCCGGTATGGGAAGATCTCTCGGTTGACGCGCGCCGCCGGCAAGGACCATGGCATCGAAGTCCTCACCAAGCTGATGAGCGGAGATGGTGACCCCGACGTTGACGCCGGTCTCGAACAGGACGCCTTCCTGCTCCATTTGTCGGAGCCGTCGGTCGAGCAGGCGCTTTTCCATCTTGAACTCGGGTATTCCGTAGCGAAGCAGCCCACCCGGCCGGTCGTCTCGCTCGAGGACGGTCACCGAATGGCCTGCTCGGTTGAGCTGTTGGGCGGCGGCCAGACCGGCAGGTCCAGAACCAACCACCGCGACCCTCTTACCGGTTCGCGTGGCGGGAGGTTGAGGGCGAACCCACCCCTTCTCGAAGGCACGATCGATGAGCGCGTTCTCGATCTGTTTGATGGTGACGGGATCATTGTTAATGGCCAGAACACAAGAGCCCTCGCAGGGGGCCGGGCAGAGTCGGCCGGTGAACTCGGGGAAGTTGTTGGTGGCGTGGAGGCGGACAATGCCCTCCGCCCATTTGTCGCGGTAAACGAGGTCGTTCCAATCGGGAATCAGGTTGCCGAGCGGGCATCCCTGGTGGCAAAAGGGCACGCCGCAATCCATGCAGCGGGCACCCTGACTGCGCAGGATATCGTCGGCGATGGGGAGATAGACTTCCTTCCAATCACGCAGGCGCTCTGATACCGGGCGGCGCGGGGCGACCCGTCGCCTGAACTCGACGAATCCGGTGGCCTTACCCATACCCCGCTCTGCTCGCCGGCCTTACCCGTGCGCCCCTTCCATCACCGCCTCTTCCCACTTGAGGCCCAACTCGTCCGCCCGCTTCATCGCCAGCAGGGCCCGTTGGTAGTCTCGCGGCATGACCTTCACGAACTTTCGTTGGTAGTACTCCCAGAAATCGAGGACCCGCTGCGCCAAGAAGCTTCCGGTGTATCGGGCATGTTGGCCGATGAGCGACTGGACCTCCTCGACGTCGGCGGCGGCGACGAGGGGGTCGAGAGAGACCATCTCCTGATTGCAGCGCGTCGGGAAGAAGCCGGTCTCGTCCAGGACATAGGCGATTCCGCCCGACATGCCGGCCGCGAAGTTGCGCCCGGTGCGGCCCAGCACCACCACCCGACCGCCGGTCATGTACTCGCAGCCGTGATCGCCGACTCCCTCGACCACGGCGTGTGCACCGCTGTTCCGAACTGCGAAACGCTCGCCCGCCACCCCGCGCAGAAAGACCGCCCCCCCCGTCGCTCCATAGAGGACCACGTTGCCGACCAGAATGTTCACCTCCGGCGGGAAGGTGGCTTGGCGCGGGGGGAAAGCGACGATCTTCCCCCCGGAGAGCCCCTTGGCCAGATAGTCGTTGGAGTCGCCCTCGAGGACGAGGGTGATGCCCCGGGGAAGAAAGGCACCGAAGCTCTGACCCGCCGAGCCTTGGAAGTGGATGCGAATGGTATCGTCGGGAAGCCCCTCGGCGCCATGGCGCTTGGTGACCTCGTATCCCAATAACGTACCGGTGGCGCGATTCCCGTTTCGTATGGGGAAGCGAAGCGATACCGGTTGCTTCGATTCCAGAGCGGCGCGGCACTGCGGGACGAGCGTCGTCCAATCCAGAGTCTCCTCGAGGTGGTGGTCCTGACGCCGCACGTTTCGGATGGCAACATCGGCTCCCACCGACGGCTGATAGAGGATGGGGCTGAGGTCGAGTCCTCGAGCCTTCCAGTGATCCACCGCCTTACGCAGGTTCAGGCGATCGACCCGACCGACCATCTCCTCGATGCTTCGGAAGCCGAGGCGCGCCATGTACTGCCGCACCTCCTGGGCAATGAAACGGAAAAAGTTCTCCACAAACTCGGGTTTTCCGCTGAAGCGCTCGCGAAGAGCCGGATCCTGGGTGGCGACTCCTACTGGGCAGGTGTTGAGATGACAGACCCGCATCATGACGCAGCCCACCACCACTAAAGGGGCGGTGGCGAAGCCGAACTCTTCGGCACCGAGGAGAGCCGCGATCACGACGTCACGGCCGGTCTTCATTTGGCCGTCGACCTGAACCACGATGCGGTCGCGCAGTCGATTCTCCACCAAAACCTGCTGCGTCTCCGCCAGCCCCAGCTCCCAAGGAGTGCCGGCATGCTTGATGCTGGTTAAAGGAGACGCTCCAGTGCCGCCATCATGACCGGAAATGAGAACGACGTCGGAGCGCGCCTTGGCCACGCCGGCGGCCACCGTTCCCACGCCCACCTCCGAGACCAGCTTGACGTGGATGCGCGCCTGACGGTTCGCGTTCTTCAAGTCATAGATAAGTTGCGCCAGATCCTCGATGGAGTAGATATCGTGATGGGGCGGCGGTGAAATGAGACCGACGCCCGGGGTCGAGTACCGTACCTTGGCGATCCAGGGATAGACCTTGTTACCGGGAAGCTGACCCCCTTCCCCGGGCTTGGCACCCTGGGCCATCTTGATCTGCAGATCGTCGGCGTTGACGAGATACTCGCTGGTGACGCCGAATCGACCGGAAGCCACCTGCTTGATGGCGCTGCGGCGAGAGTCGCCGTTCGGATCGGGAAGGTAGCGCGCCGGGTCTTCACCGCCTTCTCCGGTGTTGGACTTGCCGCCCAGCCGGTTCATGGCGATGGCCAGTGTCTCGTGAGCCTCCTGGCTGATGGAGCCGTAGGACATGGCGCCGGTTGCGAAGCGGCGCACGATGGACTCCACCGGCTCGACCTCCTCGAGTGGCACCGGCTCCTCGGCCCACCCGAGCTCGAAGAGCGAGCGCAGAGTCGCCAATCGGCTGCTCTGCTCGTCGACCAGGGCTGTATATTCCTTGAAGATCTCGAACTGACCGGCTCGCGTCGCGTGCTGGAGCTTGAAGACCGTCTCGGGGTTGAACAAGTGGAACTCGCCGTCGCGCCGCCACTGGATCTCGCCTCCCGGCTCGAGCTGAGGCTCGGCCACCCGTCTTTCCGGGAAAGCCTGGCGGTGCCGACGGAGCGTCTCCTCTGCGATGACGTCGACGCCCACGCCTCCAATGCGCGAGGACGTTCCGGTGAAGTAACGGTCGATGAGCTCATCACCCAAACCCACCGCTTCGAAGATCTGGGCGCCGTGATAGGACTGAACGGTCGAGATGCCCATCTTGGAGAGAACTTTGAGCACCCCCTTGTTGAGCGCCTTGATGTAATTCCCCTTGGCTTTGCCCCCATCGACGCTCACCAAGCCATTCCCAACGAGCTCGTCCAGGGTCTCGAACGCGAGATAGGGATTGACGGCGCTCGCTCCGTAGCCAATGAGCACGCACATGTGATGGACGAGGCGTGCCTCGCCTGTCTCCACAATCAAAGCGACTCGGGTTCTGGCCCCTTCCCGTATCAGATGGTGATGAACGGCGGCGGTAGCGAGAAGCGCCGGTATGGGCGCCCGTCGGTCGGTCACGCCCCGGTCCGAGAGGTGGATGAGAGAGTGACCCCGTGCGATGCCTTCGCTAGCCGCCTGACAAAGCTCTTCCAGCGCTTGGCGGAGCCCGGCGCCACCTTCGCTCGCCTCGAACAGAATGGGGAGCGTGAGCGTCCGGAACCCCGGGCGATCCAGTGCCACCAGCTTGCCCAACTCTTCGTTGGTGAGAATGGGAGACGGCAACTCGATTTGCCGGCAGGACTCTGGGACGGGATCGAGAAGGTTGCCCTCACCACCGATGGTGGTGGACACTTGCGTCACCAGTTCTTCACGAATGGCGTCCAGGGGCGGATTGGTCACCTGGGCGAAAAGCTGTTTGAAGTAGTCGCACAACAACCGGGAGCGGTTCGATAGAACCGGGAGCGCCGTGTCGGTGCCCATCGAGCCCACCGGATCCTGCCCTTCCTCCGCCATGGGTCCCAGAAAGAACCGCAGATCCTCCTGGGTATAGCCGAAGGCCATCTGACGCTCTCTCAGCGAACTGTGCTCAAGCGGCTCCCGACTCGGGTGAGGGAGGTCCGCCAAGAAAACGACGTTCTTTCGTAACCACTCTCGGTAAGGGTGCGCGGTAGCGTAGCGCCTCTTGATCTCGTCGTCCGCCACGATGCGGCCCTCTCTGGTATCGACGAGGAAAATCCTTCCCGGGTGGAGTCTCTCCTTCTGAAGGACGTTCTCCGGCGGAACGTCCAGGACACCCACCTCCGAGGCCATGATGACCAGACCATCCGACGTGACGTAGTAGCGGGAGGGTCTGAGCCCGTTGCGGTCCAGAACCGCCCCGATGACCGATCCGTCGGTGAACGCGATGGAGGCCGGCCCGTCCCAGGGCTCCATCAGACACGCGTGGTACTCGTAGAACGCCTTGCGCTCCTCGTCCATGGATTCATGGTTGGCCCAGGGCTCCGGTATCATCATCAGGATGGCATGGGCCAGCTCGCGGCCTCCCATGTACAGAAACTCCAGGACGTTGTCGAAGTTAGCCGAGTCGCTACCCCCCTCCACCACGATGGGGAGGATCCGCTCCAGTTCCGGCAAGAGCTCCGACCGACAGAGCGCCTCGCGGGCGCGCATCCAATTGACGTTCCCTCGGATGGTATTGATCTCACCGTTATGGGCCAGATAACGGTAGGGATGAGCGAGTGGCCAGGAGGGGAACGTGTTGGTAGAGAAACGCGAGTGGACCAAGGCGAGTGCCGACTCCAGGTCGGGATCGGTGAGGTCCGGATAGACGACCGAGAGTTGCTCGGAGGTCAACATCCCCTTGTAGACCATGGTCTGCGAAGAAAGGCTGGGAATGTGAAAGTATTCTTTGTCGGGCAGATTCGATCTTCGAATCGCGTGCTCGACGCGCTTGCGGATCACGTAGAGCCGGCGCTCGACCTTCATCCGATCGCCGAGCCCGTCCAGTCCGCCGATGAACACCTGCCGGAACGAGGGCGCTCGTTGGCGCGCACTGGGTCCGATCGAATCGAGCTCGGTGGGAACCTCCCGCCAGCCCAGCAGCCGGCAGCCTTCCTCCTGTACCACCGCCTCGAACAGTCGCTGGTACTCTTGCGAGCGCGTCGACTCCGGGGAGAGGAAGACGAGACCCGCCCCGTACTCTCCCGGTGCCGGCAGCTCGATCCCTTGCTCCCCGCAGACTCTTCGCAGAAAGCGGTCGGGCATCTGGAGGAGCATACCGGCGCCGTCACCGGTCGTCTCCTCGCAGCCTCGGGCACCTCGGTGGGAGAGATTGTGGAGGCCGGTCAGGGCCTGGTCGACGATTCGCCTCGATTTCCGTCCCTGGATGTCCACCACGAAGCAGACACCACAGGAATCGTGCTCGTAGGAAGGATCGTAAAGTCCTCGGCCGACACGTGTTTTCGACGCACTCATGAACGGGACCTGTCTCTCAGGCGGCTCCGGTGGAAGAGCCACGCCCTCGGGTACACAGACTAATGTATTCCGATTCATAAGAAAAGGTTTTTTTTCTAATACATTGAATTAGATTATCTTATCTGATAGGATCGGGGAGCATGAACCTGGATACGCTCGATCTTTATTGCAGCATCGTGCTCCGCCACAGCTTTTCCCGTGGCGCGGTGGAGAGCGGCGTCACCCAGGCCGCCGCCAGCCAGGCCATTCAACGCTTGGAGGAGGAGCTGGGGGCCCGTCTCCTCGACCGGAGCAAACGGCCCTTCACCGTCACTCGCGAGGGGGAGAAATTCTACCGCGCCTGCCGTGAGCTCCTCGATCGATTCCAGAAAGTTCGGGAAGAGATCGTCGCGGACAAGCGCAAGGCAACCGGAGTGGTGAGAGTGGCAGCCATCTATTCGGTGGGCTTGCACGACATGGGAGGGGAGATGCAGAAATTCCGATCTCTCTATCCCGATGCCCGCGTCCGGCTCGAGTGCCTTCACCCCGGAACGGTCGTTCAATCGGTGTTGGGCGACCTGGCGGACGTCGGCATTCTTTCTTACCCGCCCGCCGATCGCGCGCTGAACGTGATCCCCTTGCGCAACGAGACGATGCGACTCATCTGTTACCCAACCCACCGGTTCGCGCGCCGCAAAACGGCCCGCGCCACCAGCCTGGATGGCGAGCCCTTCGTGGCGTTCGACCGAGACCTCCCCATCCGCAAAGCCATCGACAAGGTGTTCCGCCAGCGAGGCGTGCGGATGGACGTGGTCATGGAGTTCGACAACGTGGAGAGCATCAAGAAGGCCGTCTCCAACGGGGTGGGAGTGAGCATCCTTCCCGGCACGACGGTGGAGAACGAAGTCGCCATGAAGACGCTTCGCTCGCTTCCCCTCGACGTGCATTTGGGACGCCCCATAGCTCTGATTCACCGCCGACACAAAGCCTTGTCCAGCGCCGCCAGCAAATTCATCGAAATGCTGCAGGAAAGCTATAGCCGAGATTCCCGGCACTAAGGGGGCGAGCGCAGACCGTCTTTCGCGCCTTCATCCGGCACATCGGCTCGCAGAAGGAGATCCTCCCATGCTCCGATGCCTGCATCGCTCATCTTGAGACGGCTCCCTGGATCGGGTCTAATAGTGGAACCGTGACTTCCGCGCGTTTCGCCTTACCGCTCCTTCTCACCGTCCTGACATGTCTCGGCGTCTCTCTGGCCGGCGCGCCACCGGAAGAACCGACTCCGGAAGAGAAGGCCGTCCAGTTTCTTGCCCGGGAGGTGCCTCGCTGGCCGGCCGAGCACGGTTGTTACTCTTGCCACAATAACGGCGATGCGGCTCGGGCGCTCTACCTGGCGGTGACAAAGAATTACCAGGTTCCGACCGAAGCGTTACGCAGTACCACCGACTGGTTGGTCCGGCCCGCAGAGTGGGACGACAACGGGGGCAACGGAGTCTTCGACGACCGGACCCTGGCGCGGATCCAGTTCGCCAGCGCCCTCTTGAGCTCTCGAGAGGCCGGTCTCAGCGAGGATAGCGATGCCCTTCATCGAGCCTCGAACCTCGTTGCCGAGGACCAAAGCCCGGACGGGTCTTGGAGCCTGGACGCCAGCGGCAGCATCGGCTCACCGGCCACCTACGGAAGGTTTCTCGCCACCTGGGCGGCTCGCCGCGTTCTCCAAGCCGCGGCATCGGATCGGTTCGAGCCGGCCTTGGCGCGATCGGATCGATGGCTGCGAGAGGTGGAAGTGAAGACGGTCCTCGACGCCGCCGCCGTGATCCTGGCGCTGGACCATCAGGCCGACACCGAGGCGGCCGAACAGCGCCGACACTGCCTGGAGCTCCTCGTCTCGGGCCAGGCTCCTTCCGGGGGTTGGGGAGCCTATCTGAGCTCGGCACCGGAGCCCTTCGACACCGCGGTGGTGCTGCTGGCGCTCACCCTCTTGAGCGAGGAGCCGAAGCTCGCCGAGCCGGTGCTGTCCGAGGCCGGCCTGAAGGAAGCCATACGGACCGGCAGAGCTTTTCTTTTGCAGCGCCAGCTACCTGACGGGAGCTGGCCAGAAACGACCCGACCGGCGGGTCAGATGAGCTACGCGCAGTACATCTCCACCACCGGCTGGGCTACCATCGCGCTCCTCGCCACCAAAGAAGGCGAGAGCTGAGGGGCGGGGTCGTTAGGGCGAGCGGGTTACAGTGAAAGGAACGCGGTAGGCGTCGCGCTCCTCCGGCAGCTCGACCCCTTCGAAAACGTCGACCTCGAAGAGCTGGCCGATCTGATTTCCGGCGAGGTCTTCGAGTATCGGTGAAGCGACGAGGCGATAGTCTCCTTCCTCCCACGGCTCCCCCGGTGTGAACGCCCATCGTGCTTCTTCTTCACCGATGTCGATGTGGCCCGCAATCGCACGACCGTCTGCGGTCTCAACGGCGAGCGCGCGAGTCATCAGCCCGTGGTCCAGAGGCTCCGGGAAATCGACCACCAGGGCCTCCCGGTTGAAAGCGGTCGGCACGCGGAGCGTCCAAGTCGCCGTATCGAGCGGCGTCTCGTCGGCTGGACCGACACGAAAGACCTTCCGGTAAGACTCTTTCAGAGGAGAGCCCTCCGCATCGGTCCAGCTGGCATCGATGACCAGCGCGTACTCTCCTCCTTCGCGGAGAGGCCGGCCGAGCTGCTCGTTGGGAAGTATGCCACGCTTGACGCGGCCGGGGTCGAAGAAGATGGTGTAGCGCCGGCGCTCCCGATCCCAGAACTCTCCGCCCAGGGGAAGGAACGGATCCACCTCCTCCTCCCCCGATGCGTTCACCAATTTGATGAACGGAAGCCCGTCGCCCATCCGCATCGGCGCGGAGAAATGAACGTAGAGCTTGAGCTGGTTCTCCGGAAGTAGGTTGCTTGACGGATAGACGGCCTCTACCGTGGTCGTCGGGTCGACCTTCGGCTTGGGTAGCGAAAGGATGGAAACCAGAGGCTTCTGCCACTCCCCGGACCCCTCTGCAGAAAGCACCGACCCGGGATCGAACTTCACGTGGTAGGAGCGGCCCGGATCGAGCCCGAAGAGCGGAGCGAAGCGCAGACTGTCTCCAACCAGCTCATAGCGCCCGACCATGGCTGCGACTTGCTGTTCGAGGGTGTCCTCTTGGTGTACGGAGACTCGGAGGAGGCGCGTCCACTCCTCCTCGGACAGGGAGGCTGCAGCAAGGGTGTCACGCAGCGGATCGGGCAGGCCCACCACCTCGACAACCGCTCGAGAGGGGTCGTTGGAAGGCGCGCTCAGCCGCAACTGCGGCCCGGCTACTGGCGGTTCCTCGAAGCCAGTGTCACAGCCGAGCACGGTGCTGATGGCCACCGCAAGCGCGGGAGGGAAACAACCTTTCATGCGTTGGCAAGAACTTGGGGCGAGCCCCCGCGGCGGCGGGAGCTCGCCCGAAACACCGGTTGGAGTACTTATGGCAGCGCTACCGTTTCGAGATTGAGCTCGCCCGAAACACCGGTTGGAGTACTTATGGCAGCGCTACCGTTTCGAGATTGAGCTCGCCCGAGTCGGTGCGGGAGGCGATGAGCACCCGGCTGTCATCGAGGAGGTCGAGCTGTTCGACTCCCTTCATGGTGGCGATGGTCTCGTAGACGATGCCCGCTTTGTCCTGCACGGGACTGGTGAGGGCGGACTGGCTACCGAAATTGTCGGTCGGGATCTTCATGACGCCGCGGCTGGTGTTGGACATCAGCAGGTAATCCTTGCCGTTTTTCTTGTAGACGATCATGTCGATGGGACGGTTGCGGTTACCGAGCTCGGCGATGGTCGTGCCGACGAGCTTCTGCCCCGCCTTGAGCTTCGACACCGGGAACTTGACGAGCGGAGTGCAGAGATAACCGGCAACCAGATAGTGCTCATTGTCGATGTCGTAGGGCACGAAGCTGTAGACCGGCGAGCGAGTCTCCCATTGACCGTGCGAGCCGTGCCATATCTCGACGCTGGTTCCACCGTCGACCTCGTCGAAGGGATAACTAACCGAGCGCAGCTTGGAGGCGAACTCCTCGTTGGATAGGCCGGCGATAAAGAGCCGTCCCTCCACGTACGCCATGTCGGTGATCGACAGCATCCCGGGATCACGGTTCGAGCTCGGATCGGCCTTTGGAGGATTCGGCAAGGCGACGCTGGTGTACTCGACGGAGCTCAGGGAGACCACCTCGATCTCACCCGCGCCATCGACACGAAGCAGGACCGGCTGGGCGTTCGCTCCCTGCCCCCGCGTGACCGAAAGAAAGACATTCTTGGACTCGGGACTGACCGCCAGGTCGGCAACCGCGATCTCCCGGGCATCGGTGCCGAGCAAGGCCGCGATCTTCTGATCGATAGCGGGGATGCTCTTCACCCCCGGCGTCTTGCCGGATCCCGCGTCGCCTAGCTCCAGGGCATAGATGGTGGCTCCCTTGATGTCGGCGGCGAACAGGATGCCGTCCGGACCAAAAGTGAGCGGTCCCGCCGATTGGAACTGGGGACCGACGCCGTCGGGTACCGACGTCGCCATCATCCCCATCAGGGGAACCGTCAGGCAGACCGTGCCGAGCACTGCGCCCAGCATGAGTAACTTACGTGACATGAATCCGCTCCTTTACCCTCGTTCGGCTTTCGTTCCGATGCTCCCTGCGTCGGGAAACGGCCGCGGCGAGGGTGCCTCCGCCATGGAATCGCTCTGAGAAACGTCGGGGGGTATTCTACGCCGGCCGGGCCCCGCGATCAATCGCCCTCGCGCCATCGCCAAAGGCCCGAGGCGGGAGAAAATAGCCGCTCCGGAAGAGCGAAAAACAGCAAGAAGAGTATGGAAGAGCCTTGCGGGGCGGGAGTGGAACATACTATGTTGTGTGCAGTGTACGCTCGAGCCTCATCATCTTAATATAACGGCTAATTGTAAGTGATCCACGACCTCTGACTCGAGATGACTTTGCCGACGGTGTCTTCTCTATCTGTAGACAGCAAGATGCGACGCATGATGCGGCGGGCGGCAGTTCTCATACTCCTGCTGCCGTGGGACGCCTCCGCAGAAGTCGTGATCTTTGCCGACGGCTCACAGCTTTCGGTCCAGGGCTACCAGCGCAAGGGCGAACTCCTGGTGATGACGACGCTGGATGGCAAGCTCCGCTCGGTTCCCTGCAAGTACATCGATCTCGAAGCGACCGAGCAGCGAAACGCTCCGGAATCGAGAGACGAGGCCCCCGCACCGGCATCGACGCCTTTGCCGTATCCCAGGTCAGGAACCGCGGCAACGCCTTCCGAACCCTCGTCCGACTCCCCAGAAAACTCACGACAGCTCGGTAAGCCTTCGCTGCCAGCACCATCGGCTGCGCCGAACCCCTCCACTCCTGACCCGCCCCGCCGAGAGGTGATGGCGCTCGAGCGGTCCGCACCGCCCCCCCAACGGGTTGCCGCGCCGGTTTCGACGCCAGCCCCAACCACTTCTCTGCCGACCTTCTCCCCTCCCCCGCCTCGCGCTCCCGAGGTAATGACGCGGGACGATGAGGGACGCATCACGGTACGAGCGACGCGCCTGGTAGAGCCCATCGTTCTCGACGGCAAGCTGGACGATCCCATCTACTCGCAGGTCAAGGCTCTGACCGGCTTCATCCAGCAGGAGCCGCATGAGGGAGAGCCGGCCACCGAGGAGACTGAGGCCTGGATCTTCTTCGACGAAAGTACTCTTTACGTCGCCACTCGGTGCTGGGACAGCCATCCGGAACGGATGGTGGCCAACGAGATGCGGCGAGACAATCTCGGCATCAACCAGAACGAGAACATCTCCTTCGTAGTCGACACGTTTTACGACCGGCGCAACGGCTTCTCCTTCCAGGTCAATCCCCTGGGTGGACTTCGGGACCAGACGGTGGGCAACGAGGGCGAGAGCAACAACGTCGACTGGAATACCGTCTGGGACGCCAAGACCTCCAGGTTCGATCAGGGGTGGACACTCGAGATGGCGTTCCCCTTCAAATCGCTGCGGTTCAAGCAAGCCGGCCAGCAGGTTTGGAGTGTCAACCTGCGGCGCACCGTAACCTGGAAGAACGAACGGTCCTTTCTCGCGCCGATCGCCGCCTCCCACGGCACGCGAGGGGTCAATCGGTTCTCCGATGCGGCCACGCTCGTCGGGGTCGAGGTCCCGGGCGCGACCCGAAACCTCGAGGTGAAACCCTACGCACTCTCCTCGCTGACCACGGACCAGACAGCCGATCCACCTTTTTCGAACGACCCGAACGGAGACGTCGGTTTCGATGCCAAATACGGCGTAACCCGCGGACTCATCACCGATTTCACATACAACACCGACTTCGCGCAGATCGAGGAGGACGACCAGGAGATCAACCTGACGCGATTCAGCCTCTTCTTCCCCGAAAAACGCGACTTTTTCCTGGAGGGGCAGGCGATTTTTGAGTTCGGCGGCGTGCAACAGCTGAGGGGCGGAGGTTCCGCCCGACCGGGAGCGCAGAACACCGATCTCACTCCCATCATGTTCTTCAGCCGCCGCATCGGTCTCACCGAGGACGGTGTCGACCCGATTCAAGTCGGGGGCCGGCTGACCGGCCGTTCCGGCGCCTACCGTATCGGCGCCCTCAACATCCAGACTCGCGGCATCGAGGACAATCCCCTGATCCCCGCCACCAACTTCTCGGTTTTCCGTGTGCGACGCGATTTCCTTCGGCGCAGCGATATCGGAGTCATCGCTACCTACCGGAATACCTCCCCCACCGAAGGAGCGAGCTCCAACTCTGTTTTCGGCTTCGACGGAAACTTCGCCTTCTACCAGAACCTTCGACTCAATGCCTACTATGCGGCGAGCCTTACGCGCCTAGACGGGGGTGGAAGCATAGGAGACGACGCGGTGAGCTACACCGGCAGCCTCAATTACGTGGGGGACCGATACGGGCTCCTCCTCGAGCACCTCTATGTGGGCCAGCACTTTCAGCCGGAACTGGGTTTTCTCAGGCGAGAGGCCTTCCGGCGCAGCTTCCTTCAAGGGCGTTTCAGTCCTCGGCCCCAATCGATCGAGGCGATCCGCCGTTTCGTGTTCCAGAGTGAGCTCGATTACATCACCGATCCCGCAGGGCGCCTGGAGACCGAGTCGTTCCAAGGCTTGTTTCGCATCGAGTTCGAGAACGCCGACCAGGCTTGGTTCGAGTACAACCGCAACTTCGAGTTCCTTCCCGAAGAGTTCGAGATTTCGGACGGCATCATCCTTCCCGTGGACGAGTACCGGTTTCAGGACGTGCGTCTCCAGTACGTGCTCGGTCCACAGCGGCCCCTCCCCGCCACCTTCACCTTTGGGAAGGGAAGCTTTTTCAGTGGCGACCGAACGGAGACGACATTCAATGGACGTGTCGAGCTGTCGACGAAGCTCTCTCTCGAGCCCCGCCTCTCGTTCAATTGGGTAGACTTGCAGGAAGGCAGCTTCACCACGCGCCTCGCCAGCGCCCGCATGAACTACACGTTCTCTCCGCGGATGTTCGTCAGCAGCCTCATTCAGTACAATTCTCGCTCCGACTCTTTGAGCTCCAACATTCGCTTCCGCTGGGAGTACGAGCCGGGAAGCGACCTCTTCGTCGTGTACAACGAAGGGCGCGACGAGCTCTCCGGAGATCCTTTCCTGGCCAACCGAACCTTCGCCGTGAAGTTCACCAAGCTCTTCCGGTTCTAGTCTTGAGCTCTTCCTAGGACCGAGGCACCTTTTTCGGCTCATGCTGAAACAAATCGGCGGCGGGTGCCGTCTTAGATTTATGAGTCACCGCGAGGGCAGAACTGCGCTACTTCAGGCCGCGATCCACTGGACGGCGACACACCTCCTGAAGGAAGATTACGATTGGTTTCTTCTGGGCCAAAGAGTGGCCCGCCGCGGGTGGAGGCCGACCCGCCGAGCTGGGTTCAACCAAATATGAATCATTATTGTCATGAATTGTAATGAGTCGCGAATTTAAAGACTTTGTTTGCCCGCCCTCAGGCGACGCGGAGAGAGCATGCAGCACTTGATGCGGGTCGCGGGAATCATCGTACTCTTGCTCCCGTGGGACGCCTCCGCCCAGGTCGTGGCCTTCGCGGATGGCACGCGTCTGCCGGTCGAGAGCTACGAGTTGAAGGGCAATCTCGTCGTGATAAGGACTCTGGATGGCAAGCTCCAGTCGGTTCCCCGCAGCTACGTCGATCTCGAGGCGACCGAAGGGATGAACGGCTCCAATAGTCTGCCCGCCTCGACGCCACAATCCGCGCCAGATGGCCCTCCCCCGACACAGTCACCAGCCGCGGCGACCTTTTCGCCGCCGGCTCGCGCCCCCGGGGTGATGGCTCTCGAGCCGCCGGCGTCGACTCCCCGGACCGAGGCGCCCGCATCGCCCGCGCAATCCTTGCCGGCCCCGCCGCCCTCTCTGGCTTCACCCAATACGCTGCCGTTTTTCTCCCCTCCCGCCCCTCCTGCGCCCGAGGTAATGGCACGGGACTCCGACGGCATCACGGTGCGAGCGACGCGCCTGGCCGAGCCCATCGTTCTCGACGGCAAACTGGATGATCCCGTTTACTCGAGAGTGAAGTCCGTCACCAGGTTCGTCCAGCAAGACCCGGACGAAGGCGAGCCCGTCAGCGAGAAGACCGAAGCCTGGATCTTCTTCGACGATCGCAACTTCTACGTCTCCGCCCGGTGCTGGGACAGCCATCCGGAGCGCATGATAGCCAACGAGATGCGACGGGATCACGGCAACATCACCCGAAACGAGAATATGACGCTGACAGTCGACACGTTTTACGACCGGCGCAACGGGTTCTACTTCACCGTATCGGCCATCAGTGCCCTGCGGGACATGTTGGTCGGTGACGAAGGACAGAACAACAACGTTGACTGGAATACGGTTTGGGACGCCAAGGCCTCCATGGATGATCGGGGTTGGTCGGTCGAGATGGCCATTCCCTTCAAGTCCATGCGGTTCAAGCATTCTGGCCCTCAGGTCTGGAGTTTCAATCTGCGGCGAACGGTGGGCTGGAAAAACGAGAGGGCCTTCCTCGCGCCGATCGCCGCCGCCTATTCAGGGCAAGGCCCGTTCCAGTTCTCCGAGGCCGCCACGCTGGTCGGGGTCGAAGTTCCCGGCTCGAACCGGAACCTGGAGCTCAAGCCCTATGCCCTTTCCTCTCTGACGACGAATCAGACGGCCGATGAGCCCTTTACCAATGACCCGGACGCCGACTTCGGCTTCGACGCCAAGTACGGCTTGACCAGCGGACTCATCGGGGACTTCACCTACAACACAGACTTCGCCCAGGTCGAGGAAGATCAGCAACAGATCAACTTGACGCGCTTCAACCTGTTATTCCCCGAGAAACGAGATTTCTTCCTCGAGGGCCAGTCGATTTTTGCGTTCGGGGGAGGCTCCGCCCGGGGATTCGGGGGCGGCCTCACTCCCATCCTGTTCTTCAGCCGCCAAATCGGCCTGACCGAGGAAGGCGAGGATCCCATCCGAGTCGGGGGTCGCGTGACGGGCCGCTCCGGCCCCTACCGTATCGGCGCCTTGAACATCCAAACGCGAGGTGTCGAAGACAACCCCTTGATCCCCGCTACCAACTTCTCCGTTTTACGTGTGCGGCGGGATGTCCTGCGGCGGAGCGACGTGGGCGTGATCGCCACCTACCGGAATACTTCTCTCACCGAGGGGGCGGGTTCCAACTCGGTCTTCGGATTCGATGGGAACTTTACGTTTTTTCAGAGCCTGCAGCTCAATGGTTACTACGCCATGAGCCGAACCCCTTTGGATCAGGGAGGAACGACCGGGGATGACCACTCGAGCTATACGGGGAAGCTCGACTTCGCGGGAGACCGCTACGGACTCGTTCTCGAGCACCTCTACGTGGGCGAGCATTTCCAGCCGGAGCTCGGCTTTCTCACACGAGAAGCCTTTCGGCGAAATTTCGTCCAGGGACGCTTCAGTCCCCGCCCGCGCTCCATCGAGGCGATTCGCCGCTTCGTGTGGCAGGGAGATTTTGATTACATCACCGACCCGGGGGGTCGCCTGGAGACCCGAACGGCCGGAGCGCAGTTTCGCATCGAGTTCGAGAACGCCGACCAGGCGCGGGTCGAGTACACCGACAACTTCGAGTTCCTTCCCGAAGAGTTCGAAATTTCCGATGGCGTGATTCTTCCGGTGGGGGAGTATCGCTTTCGGGACGTGCGCTTCGGATACACCTTCGGCCAGCAGCAACCGCTGCCTTCGTCGATCAACTATCGGACGGGGAGCTTCTACACCGGCGATCGAGATGCTCTGGACTTCGACGCCCGTGTCGAGATCTCTCCGAAGTTCTCCGTCGAGCCCCGCCTCTCTCTCAATTGGGTGGACTTGCCGGAGGGAAGCTTCGACACCCGCCTCGGCAGCGCTCGTGTGACCTACACGTTCACCCCGAGGATGTACGTCAGCAGCGTCATTCAGTACAATTCTCGCTCCGACTCCTTGAGCTCCAGCGCTCGCTTCCGTTGGGAGTACCAGCCGGGAAGCGACCTCTTCGTTGTCTATAGTGAAGGCCGCGATGATCTCTCCATAGAGCCTTTCCTCGCCAACCGTACCTTCGTCGTGAAGTTCACCAAGCTCTTCCGTTTCTAGTTCGGCCTCCTCATCAGGCGCGCCATCCAGTGGACGGCGACACACCTCCTGAAGGAAGATAGGCTGGGATTATTTCGAGCGTCAAACCACCGTGATTGTCATGGATTGTAGTGGCTGGCGAGTGAAAGAACTTCGCTCGTCGACCACCAGGAGAAGCATGCAGCACTTGCTGCGGGTCGCGGGAGTCGTCGCGCTGTTGTTCCCGTGGGACGCCTCCGCCGAGGTCGTGACCTTTGCGGATGGCACGCGTCTGTCGGTCCAGAGCTACGAGTTGAAGGGCAATCTCGTGGTGATGAGGACTCTCAATGGAAAGCTCCAGTCGGTTCCACGCAGCTACGTCGATCTGGAAGCGACGGCGCGAATCAACGGGTCGCCGAAGCCGACGGCCTTGCCTCCCCAATCCGTGGCAAGCGATCCTCCGCCATCACCCAGGCCACCCTCCACGACCACATCGCCAACTCTCCAGACTCCTCCCCCGGGTGGCGACGGGACAATGGCCCCCAGGCCACCCTCTCTGCCTCATGAGTTGGTGGCAACTGCTCCCTCGCCTGCGCAGATGTCCGCCCTGCATACTTCTCTGCCGGCCTTCTCTCCGCCCCCGCCTCTCGCTCCCGAGGTGATGGTGCGGGACGACGAGGGACGCATCACGGTGCGGGCGACGCGCCTGGCCGAGCCCATCGTCTTCGACGGCAAACTGGACGATCCGGTCTACTCCCGGGTAAAGCCGCTGACCGGCTTCATCCAGCAAGAGCCGCAGGAAGGGGAGCCCGCCACCGAGCAGACCGACTCCTGGATCTTCTTCGACGACAGCAATTTCTACGTCGCCGTCCGCTGCTGGGACAGTCATCCGGAACGGATGGTGGTCAACGAGATGCGGCGGGACAATAACAACATCACCCGAAACGAGAACGTCACGCTGGTGATCGACACATTCTACGACCGTCGCAACGGCTTCTACTTCATGAGCACTCCCCTAGGGGCGCTTCGGGACATGGCGGTGGGCGACGAGGGGCAGAGCAACAATGTCGACTGGAATACGGTTTGGGACGCCAAGGCCTCTATGTTCGAACAGGGTTGGATGCTGGAGATGGCCATTCCCTTCAAATCACTGAGGTTCAAGCACGCCGGCCCGCAGGTTTGGAGCATCAACCTGCGGCGCAACGTGATCTGGAAAAACGAGGCGTCCTTCCTCTCGCCGATCGCCGCCGCCCACAGCTTGCGAGGCGTGTACAGGTTCTCCGATGCGGCCACGCTCGTCGGGGTCGAGATCCCGGGCTCGACCCGAAACTTCGAGCTGAAGCCTTATGCGCTGTCCTCACTGACCACGAACCAGACGGCCGATGAGCCTTTCTCGAACGAACCGAACGGGGATGTCGGTTTCGACGCCAAATACGGCCTGACCCGGGGACTCATCGGAGATTTCACCTACAACACCGACTTCGCTCAGGTCGAGGAGGACCAGCAAGAGGTCAACCTGACGCGATTCAGCTTGTTTTTCCCCGAGAAGCGTGAATTCTTTCTGGAGGGACAGGCGATCTTTGCGTTCGGCGGCGTGCAACAATTGGGCGGCGGTGGTTCCGCCCGGCCGGGGATCCAGAACTCCGATCTCACTCCCATCATGTTCTTCAGCCGCCGCATCGGTTTCACCGATGAGGGTGCCGACCCGATTCGAGTCGGGGGCCGAGTGGCCGGCCGTTCCGGCCCCTACCGTATCGGCGCCCTCAACATCCAGACGCGCGGCGTCGAGAACAATCCCCTTATCCCGGCCACAAACTTCTCCGTTTTTCGCGTGCGGCGCGACTTCCTGGCGCGCAGCGATATCGGAGTCATCGGCACCTACCGGAACACGTCCCTCACCGAAGGAGCGGGCTCCAATTCCCTCTTCGGTGTCGACGGAAACTTCGCCTTCTTCCAGAACCTTCAGGTCAATGCCTACTATGCAGTAAGCCGCACCCCATTGGACGAAGGTGGAAGCGTAGGAGACGACGAG